>PPYF01129198.1_pt1 | contig 149354 bp, 148 predicted proteins | sample 1559871 | NCBI WGS metagenome assembly PPYF01 (sample SAMN08240021, study PRJNA423297) | Human gut metagenome, whole genome shotgun sequencing project. | reverse complement strand
GGTTCAAAGGGTCAGGTTTTAACCTTCTCAACTACAAGGTAGTCCCCCTGCTTGAGTATTATTATAGTTAAGAAGTCCCCAAAAGTCAAGTCTACGCATTTAGGGCGATAAAAGTCCACGGAAATCAAGGGTTTTTCCGCATGGTCGGCAGGCAGGTGGATAAAGTTATCCTGTTCCCCTCAAAACGGGGTTCTAAATGCGGAAAAATGGACAAAAAAGAAGCGCCGGACGCAGAGGCTTTGACACCTCCGCGCCCGGCGTTTTGCTTATTCGTCTGTGAAGTGGAACCGCTGCGCCGCAAAGTCGGCGTCACTCATGGTGTCCAACTTATCGGCGGTCTGGCAGGCCAGCGCTGCCATTTCCTTGTCCATGTCCGGCAAAGCTGCCCGGAGATTTGCCGCCGTCCTGCGGCGGTCGGCGTTGTGGTACAGACAGATCAGGTTTTCTTCTTCCACGGTGAAATACATTCCTCATACCTCCATTTCTTTTGATTTTTCCCGCGCCGGGGGCTTCTTTTTCTGCTCCTCCTTGGCGGCGGCAAGCTGCGCCCGGATGGACGGCTTCTTTTGTTTCTGCGTTGTCTTTTGGGTCTGCTTGGGCTTTTTGGCCTCCGCCTTGGTTGCCTCGGCCACATCCAAAAGGGAAATCTGTTCCCCGGCTTTTGCCCTTGCTTCCAGTTCCTCCATAGACGGGGCGTTGTTCATCATGCCGTCGATCATGTTGTAGTTCTGCTCGGTGGACATTTCCGCCGTCTTGATATGGCTTTCTGGCTGGGCGGGGATGGCAAAGGCTCTTGTGCCGTTTGCCATAATAAGATACCTGCCGTCCTCCGACTGGTGGTGGAATCCATACCCGGCGGCCTCCATCTGTTCCCGGCTCCTGTCGGTCAGATAGAAACGGCCTCTCGGCGTCTGGATTTGTTCGCCGGTCATGCACTCGTCCGGCGTGAGCTGCTTTTCCGGCTGGGCGAAAAACTCCGGCACCTGCCGGTAGTCGGCCCCCTCGTCCACATAGTAGGCGGTCTGTTTTCCATCCTGCCGGAACACCACAATATCCCCCATCGAGAGGGAATGTCCCTTGTAATCGGCGGGATGTTCCATGTTGAAGCGGCGGTAAATCTCGTCCAGTGTGATGTCCTTGTCCAGCGGCGCGGAGTAGATAAGCTGGTAATTCTTCCTGTCCACCGAAAGCCCATCCGCCTGCAATTCCTCATAGGAACGATAGCGGAAGTCGCGCCCCTCCGGGCCGGGCGGCACTTGGTAGATGGAAAAGTTGGGCTGCGCCGGGGCCTCATAGTCAGAGGCAACATATTCCTCCACCGTCAGCCCGGCAGTGGCGGCCTCCTGTTCCAGCTCTGCCTCGATCTGTTTTTTGTAGTCCTGCAAGCTCTGGTCGAAGTCGGCAAGCTGCGGCGGCTCCGGCAAGTGGTACTGGCCCTGATTGAGAAGCGGGCGGCACTCTTTTACATAGTCCAAAACCGCGTTGAAATAAGCGGTCTGTTCCGGCGTCAGGGTTTCCCCGGATCGCAGGGGACGCCGGGCCTCCTGCTCCATAGTGGCCAGATTGCAATGCAGCTCCATATATGGGACGAACTCATGCAGCAGCATATCCCGCTGGGCCTTGTCCGCCTCCCATGCCTCCGGCCCCTCATGGTGCAGCACATGGTTTTTCCAGCTTTCATCCTGTGCGTAGTATTCGTGATAGCCCCGGATATGCTGGATCAGGGAACCGTCCCCGTCGCCAAAGTCCTGCCGTCCCTCGTAGCTGTCCGGCTGGCCCTGCATGGTAAAATCAATGCGGAACTTGGTCTTGTCGTACCAATGGCCCGTATAGCCCGGCTGCTCCCGTTCATGGCGTCTGGCGCTGTCCAGCTCCTTAAAAACGGCCTCGGCTTCATGCAGCGGCATTTGCTGGCCGTCTTTCAGATGGGGGCTTTCACTCCAAAGGATCGTGACAACTGGCTCCGCTGCCGGATTCTGGGCGATCTGCCGCTTGGCGTTTGCAACGGCAATCTCACTTTCGATCTCGCTTTTCACAAAGGAATCCATCTGGCCCTTTTGCAGCTCATAGCCCTGTTCACACAGGCGGTTGATAAGCCCGATTACCTTGTCGTTATCGCCCACGGCCTCGGCATAGGCCACGATCAACTGCCGTTCCTCGCTGCCCAAACGCGGGGCGTTTTTCTCTGCCAGTTCAATCAGAGCGGCAGCCCGGTCAGCCGGGGACGCCTCCGGCATGAACGGCTTTCCATTCAAAAGGCCGTCGATCCCATTCCACGCCTGCGGCTGGGGAATGGCGTTGGCCTGTTCGGTTGCTTCCAGAAAATCATCCAGCCCGTCGCCGGTCAGGGGTTCTATTGTCCCAGCCGGTCGCTCATGGATGGCAAGGATTTCTTTTCCGGCTTCCGCAAGGGACAGGTCGGGATTGTCAAGCTGGCCTCCGTCCAGTTCTTTGTAGTCGGGACCGTACAGCGTGTAATCGTAGCCGGTTTCTGATGTCTGGATATACAGATATTCGCCGCTTTCCAGACGGTAGGCGGCCTCCTGCGGGGCTTTGGCCTGTTCCAGCGTTCCATCCCCGGCAATGGTAAAGCCCTGCGCCTGCGCCGCCTCCTTGGTTCCCTGCGACACTTCGCCGGTGGATTTCAAATCCGCGTCAATGAGGGTTTGCAGCATGGCTTTTACGCTGGCGGTCATTTCCTGCTGTTGCTCCGGGGGCAGCTTGGAAAATACGCTGTCCGGGTCTGGCTGCTCGGCGGCCTGTTCCAGCGGTGCGGCCTGCGGCTGCTCCTGCTGGGCCTGCCGTTCTTTCTGAAGCTGGGCAAGGTGGCCGTCAATGGTGGTAATCAGTTCATGGGCGGTGGCCCGGATGGTTTCAAGGGAGGCTTTCAGCTCTTTCAAGTCCTTGCCGGAACTCCAACCGGCCACATAGCCAAAGGAATAATCGGAGGTGTCCAGCCCGTAGTGCTGGCAGACGGCATAGGCCACGCTTTCGGCCTGCACTTCGCGGGTGCGGCTGTCGGGACGGTCGGCCTGCTCAATGGCCGGGGCTTCCGGGTCGATGGCGTGGAGCTTGGAATGGGCGATCTCGTGGATAGCCGTCTTTAGGGTCTGTAATTCGCTCATGCCCTCCTGAATGGCGATCCGCTTTTCCGTCAGGTGGTAGTAGCCGTGGGAACCGCTCGGAATGTCCTCAAAACCAATGGGAACCGGGGAGGTCTGTTCCAGCGCCTTAAAGAATTCCCCGTAGCGTTCCACGCTGCCGGTCAGTTCTTCCACGCCGATAGAGGGCAGCGGTTCTCCCTCGGTCTGGCTCACATCAAAGACGGAAACGATCTTAAAGGCCGGAACCTGTATTTCCTGTACTTCGGTAACAGGCTTTCCGTCTTTTCCCATCACCGGCCTGCCCTGTGCGTCCAGCTTTTGCACTTCCTTTTTTGCCTTGGTGAGATAGGCTTTGTAGCGTTCACTCTCGAAAAGCTCCTGTATGCCGGTTTCCAGCCGGTCGGTGATCTCTTTCATGCGCTCGGCGCTGTTCTGGCCGTTTAAGAGAATGGGGGTGACAGGCTGCGGGGCCTTTGCGGGGGTTGCCGCCTCCGGCTGCACCTTGCTTTCCTCCCGCAGAATTTCCGGCGCAGGATAGGCCATCACCCGGTATTCCTCCGGCACTGGCTGACCCTCATGGACGCGCTGCCATTCGTCGCTGGTTCGCAGGATATAGCCGTAATCGGTAAAGGTTCCCTGTTCCTCGTTGGCGATAAAACTTCCCAGCCGGTCGGTGTCAATGGCCGGTTTCCACGGGTCGGGAACGACAAACAGCCCGGAATCATTCAGATAATATTCCCCCAGACTGCGGTTGTCCTTGGCGTTGATTAAGACAAAACAATCGGTGTTTTCAGCGTAGTCCAAAAGCTGCCCGATGGTCTGCATTTTCGCCGGGGACTGCATGACGGCGTTCAGCTCCGCAAGCTCCACGGCGTCCAGCTTTTGAAGCTGGGCAGCAAGGAAGTTCAGTTCGTCCACGCTGGCTGTCTTGATTAAGTCCTCCGGCAGTTCCAGCGGTTTTCCCTCCGGGGCGGAAAAGTCGCCAATGAACAAGTCCTGCTGGTTGTCGGCGGTGATATGGATTTCCTTTAAGGTTTCCTGTACCTGTTCGGCGGAAGTCGGCAGGGAAAGCCAGTACCCATGCGGCCCGCCGGTCTGCGCCTCGGCGCGGTTATCAAGAAAAATGGAAAATACTTCGTTCACGGGTTCCCTCCTTTCCGGGGTGGTTGTGGTCTGTTGCGGCTGTGCGGCTTCCTCCTGTGTGGGAAGTGCTGCGGCTTTTGCCGGTTCCTCCCCCTCGATGGTATAGCCGGGGAGCAGGCAGCCATTGACCTTAAAACAGTCGGCGTATTCCTTGGGGATGGCCGGGGAAATTTCGGTAAAGTAATGGTCGTGGGCTTTGATCCGGCCATTCAGGTACTTGTCCAGTTCTTCCCGGCTGGAAAAGACTTTCCGTTCCTGTCCGGCGATCTTTTCCATCGGGTTTCCGTGGGGTGCGTTGGTATAAAGACCCCAGCGGAGCGTCCACGAGTAGGGGACGGATTTTTGGGCGGCGCTGTCATACCGGGTGTTCTCGGAAATGGAGTAATCCATCTGGTAAACCATGTTGCTGCGGATATGGCGGTATTCGTCCGGGGCCTCCCACTGGTTTGCGGTGTGGGTGACGGGAAGCGTCCGGGCATATTCAAGGGCTTTGTCCAGAAACAGGGTTCTTCCGGCCTGTTCCTCCCATGCGGCGGCCTGTTCTTTCAGGCGGTCAAACACTTCCTGTTCTGCGGCGGCGCTTTCCGCCCGCAGGGAAAGAAGCTCCGCAAGGGGCAGCTTTACCATTTCGGAAAGATCGGCCTTGCCGCTTTCAAAGTAAATCCGACGCTCGATCCGCATAGTGCTGGCCGGTTCTAAATCGTCGTGGTCGTAGGAGCTGTAAGACATTTTGGGTTCACATCCTTTCTATGGCGGTGATCTGATACAAGGGGTTTGGGGCTTCCCCAAAGAGAAAATCCCCGGCCCGGCAGGTGCGCCGGGTCAGGGATTTTGCCGGGAGTGTGGCTACACTCCCTATGCTTGCTGTTTTTAGTTCTTGCCCCTCTGTTCCACGCGGTAGTTTACATACTTGCCGCCGGTATCGGCCAAAAGCACCGTCCCGTCATAGGTTTTGCCGGTTTTCATGGAGCGCAGGCCCTTTACCTTTGCCTTTCCGTCTTTAAGGAGCGCGGCGGCGATTTTCGGGGTGAACGCCTTGCCCCGTTCCTCAAAAAATCGGTCATTCTTCCACATGACAAACTGGCAGCTTCGGTTTCCGCAGTAGTAGTTCTTTTTGCCCTCGTAGACGCTTTCCCCGCAGCGCGGACATTTGCCGATAACCACACGCTCGGCTTGAAACAACTTCTGCGCGTCCTCGCTGATCTGAGAGTAGTTTGCGATCAGGCCCCTTGTCATTTCTGCAATGCCAGCCATGAAGCCCTCCGGGTCGGCCTGCCCCTTGGCAATGGCCGTCAGCTCTGTTTCCCACTGTGCCGTAAGCTGGGGAGAGGTCAGCACCTCCGGCAGCACGCAGGCAAGGTTGTGGCCGTCCTTGGTGGGAAGTAGCTGTTTGCCCCTGCGCTCCACAAAGCCCATCTGCACCAGCTTTTCTAAGATGGAGGCGCGGGTGGCCGGGGTTCCCAAACCTTGGCGCTCGGCGTCCTCCGGCAGATCGTCCGCACCGGCGCGCTCCATAGCGGAAAGGAGGGTATCTTCTGTGTAGGATTTTGGCGGTGCGGTGAAATGCTCGGTGACTGTGGCAGTTACCTTGTCAAAGGTCTGTCCCTCGGTGATCTCCAGCAGTTCCCGCGCAAGCTCCGGGGCGGTGTCGTCGGCGTCTGTTTTGAACGACGCCTTAAATCGGCGGTCAAGCTCTTTCCAGCCGGGGGTCAGGATGGTCTTTCCCTTGGCGGTAAAGGTTTTCCCGGCACAGGTGAATGTGGCGGTGACAGCCTCGTACACATGGGGCGCGGCCACGGCGCACAGCAGCTTGCAGCACACAAGGGACAGCAGTTTCTTTTCCCCCTCGGCCAGCCCGTCAAAGCCTTTCTGCACAAATTCCATCGTCGGGACAATGGCGTGGTGGTCGCTTACCTTTTTGCTGTTCAGCACCCGGCCAAACTGCGGGGACAGGTCAAGCCCCGCCGCAAAGGGAAGCAGCGGCCACAGGCCGGACACAAGGCTTTCCGCCGTTGGCAGCATATCATCGGTCAAATACTGGCTGTCGGTGCGGGGATAGGTCAGCAGCTTCTTTTCGTAAAGCTGTTGGGCATAGTCAAGGGTCTGCTTGGCGGTAAATCCAAACAGCCGGTTTGCCTCCCGCTGCAAGGTGGTGAGGTCATAGAGGCGGGGCGGCTGCTCCGTCTTTTTCTCCCGTGTTACCGACACACAAACGGCCTGCGCCGTTTCACAGGCGGCTTTCAGGGTCTTGGCGTCGTCTGCGTTTCCCATGCGTTCACTGGCCGCCTCCATGCCGCCCGCCGCGATCTGAACAATGTGGTATTTCTCTTTCTGAAAGCTGCTGATCTTGGCCTCCCGGTCAACCAGCATTTTGAGGGTCGGTGTCTGGACACGGCCCACGGTCAGGGTCTTATGGTAGAGGATGGAGAACAGCCGGGTCGCGTTGATCCCCACCAGCCAATCCGCCTGCGCCCGGCAAAGGGCCGACTGATACAGGTTATCATAATCGGTTCCCGGTTTCAGGTGGGCAAAGCCGTCTTTGATGGCCGCGTCCTCCATGCTGGAAATCCAAAGGCGCTGAAACGGTTTCTTGCAGCCCGCCATCCGGTAGACGAAACGGAAAATCAATTCCCCCTCGCGCCCGGCGTCGGTGGCACACACAAGGCCGGTAACATCGGGGCGCTCCATCAAAGAACGCAGGGTGTCAAACTGCTTTTTCTTATCGTCGGGAATGATGTACTGCCATTCCTGCGGCAGAATCGGCAGGTCGTCATAGCGCCATTTTTTGAAACGCTCGTCATAAGTCCCAGCGTCGGCAAGGGAAACAAGGTGGCCGATACACCAGCTCACCAGATAGCCGTTCCCCTCCATGTAGCCGTCCTGTTTCTTGTCCGCGCCGATCACGCCCGCAATGCTGCGGGCTACGCTTGGTTTCTCTGCAATTACTAACTGATAGCTCATACTTCGTCCTCCTTATTTCCATCTTCACTTGTCATATCCTCGTCCGGCTCCGGGGCTTCGTCCTCGTCGTCCTCGTCCTCGCCAAAGTCATACTCGGCCAGATCGTCATTTCCTGTGGTGTCGGCTTTTTCCTTTTTGAATTTCAGGAAGTAGAGGGCTGCGCCGCCGCCCAGCAGCACCACCACAAAGAACACCACAAGGCCGCCCATGCCGCTTGGCTTTTCCTCCTGCGGCTTTTCTTCCTCCGGCTGGGGTTTAGGCTCCGGCCCGTTGCAGGCGGTCAGGTTGTTTTTACAGACCGGGCAGGCCGTATTGACGGCCCCGGCTTGACACTTGGCCGTACAGTTGCAGACCTCCGGCTCTTTTTTCCCGTCCTCCAACAAGGCTTGCAGGTCGGCGTCGTCCACTTGGTTGAGGAAATGCACCGCCGTTTCCTTGTCCTCGTTGGCCCGGTCGATCAGGATATAAAAATAATTCCCGGCCTTGGTGGTGACGGTGATAAGCTGCTTATCCCCGAAAAAATCATCCACCAGCGTAGCGTTGCCCTGCGGGGTGACGGGTACGCCCACCGGCTCCATGCCGCCGGTGGTAGGTTCTTCGGTTTCCTCCGGCACTTCTGCGGGGGCCTCGGTGGTTTCCGGCAGCGGCACAGGGTCAGGGTCAGCGCCCCCGGCGTAGGCGGTAACGGTCGTGGTCGCCATGCAGAGCGCAGCGGCCACAGCCAGCGTCAAGGTGCGGAACAGTTTAGATTTCTTCATGGGCGCTGTCCTCCTGTTCAAAGTCCGGGATCGGGGCCGGGGCCGCCTGCAACGCGCCGCCGCGCACAAAGGCGGCGAACTCCTGCGGGGTCATGTTGAGGCCGCGCACAAGCTGGACGATCTGCAAGTTTTCCTGTTCGGTCTTGGCCGCTTCCAGCTCCCGAAGCTGCTTTTGCAGCTCCGCGATCTTGCCCTTGGTTTTCTCAATATCCTTTTCAATGCGCTCCAATTTGTTCATTGCCATAGTGATTTACTCCTTTCTGGCGTTTAAGGCAACCGCCCGTAACAATAAAAATGCTGCTGCCAGTAGCTTGAATTGAGGTTTGTGTAGGAAATGGGGTCTCCGCAGTGCAGCATGACCGAATTTCCCACATACAGCCCCACATGGGACATCCCGGCAGTGTCATAAGTGCCGACGAAAAATACAAGGTCGCCGGGCTTGGCCTGCTCCGGGGAAACGGGAGTGCAGATGTTGTAAAGCCCCTGCGCCGTCTGGCGTCCCACATTCCAGCCGGAATGATTGATAACCCAGCTAATGAAGCCGGAACAATCAAAGCTGGTGCTTGGGGAGCTGCCGCCCCACACATAGGGATAGCCCACATACTTTTCCGCCTCGGCGATCATGGCGGCAAAGGCTTCGTCCTTTAGCGCCTCCGGGGGGATTTCATAGTAGGTCGGCTCTTTCGGGGTGGAGGCGTGGGGATAGCTGCCGTTGGGGAACAGGTCTGGCCGGTTGCCCAAAGTCTGCATATAGGCAGCATAAAAGCCCATCTGTTCCTCGGTGAGAATGTAGATGGGCAGGTGGGACAGGTCAAAGTTTTCCAGCTTCACATTGCAGATGTAGTAAGTGTAGGGTACTTCCACGGTGTAGGTGTTTCCCTCGCTGTCCGTCCTCGTTTCGGTGCGGTAGCGGGTTTCCGTTTCGATGGTCTGGGTCAGGATGTACTGTTTTTCAAAGAGCATAGCAAGATCGCCCTGTACCTCCCCCAAAGTGAACACGCCGTTATGCAGCGCGGAGAGGATGGAGGTCAGCACATAGGGGTCATGCTTGATCTCGTCCAGATCGAAACGGTATTCGTCATAACCGGGGTGCAGGCTTTCGTAGTTGTCAAGTTCGTGCTGCAAGTCTGCTTCCAGCGCGCCATAGGCGGCTTCGGCTCCCAGCATATCGCTGTCCTCGGAGAGATAGGAGGTGGCGGCAAGGCCCGTCCCGGTGCTGCCAAACATGGCGGTGCAGGATTGCAAGCCGCCCATCACCAGCAGGAGCATAAGGCCTACGCCGCCGACGATCAGCGCCCCTTTCCAGTGCCGGGCGGCAAAGGACGCGGCCTGTCTGCTTTTCTCTGCGGCTTTCTTGGCTGCGGCAGCCGTGGTCTTGGCGGTGCTTGCCGCCCCCTGTGCGGTCTGGCCCGCCGCCCTTGCTGCCTTGGCATATTCCCGCTTGATGTGCTGTTTCTGCCAGAAGCGGGAAACGGGGTTCTTGGTCGCCTGCGCCAGCTCCGGGTTGTCCCGCAGGGATTTTTGATACGCAAACTCGGCGTTGGCGGCGATGGACTTTCGCTCGGCCTTGGCTGCGGCCCGGTAGGGTTTGAGCTTGTGGCGGTGGACGCCGCTGCGGATCATGCGGCCCGCCTGCCGTTCCGCCAGTTCCTCCCCCTTGTGGCCGCCCTCCACGCCCACATTTTCGTGTTCTACCTCATGGATTTTTCCGTGGAGGTAAAGCCCGGCTTCCTGTATGGGGCGGCTGGCCGGGTTTGGTTTGAGCTGGGGAGGGGATTTCTCCACCTTGTCAAAATACAGCCTGCTTTTGGCCTTGCCCTTGGCCTCGTCATAAACGGTTTCCTTGGTGACGACACGCTTTTTCGGCAAGGCTTCTTTGGCTGCTTCCAGCTGATCCGCCCGTTTTTCTGCCTTTTTGATATACGGGGCCAACTCCGGGGAGGCCCGTTCCTCGGCGGTAAACTGCAACCGGGAAACAGGGCCGGTGGCCTGCGCCACGGTTTCCCCGGCGTCCTTGGCCGCTTTCTTTGCCTTGTGGCGGTCGTGCAGTTCGTCCGCCCGTTCCAGTATTTTTTCCGCCGCGCCCTCCGGCTGGGCGGTGTATTCCTGCTCGGCCTCCCGGCTGGACACATTGACGCTTTCGCCGGTGGTCTGGTTATCCAGTGTCAGGCCGTCGCGGGTCATGTGCTGCGTTACCTTGTCGCGGGGTTTTAAGGGTTCCATATCCGATCACCTCCTTGCTGTCTGTTCCGGCAGCGCCCGGTTTCAATCTCTGCAATATAGCGCAGGATGGGGTACACCTGCGGGGGAACAACTGCGTTTCCCAAAGTCTTTAACCGCTTTGCCACATTCGCCGGTGGGTCGCTGATTAAGTACGGGATTTGCGCCGGTTCTTTGGCCCACATGGAATGTCCGTCCATCTCCGGGGGAATCCCATCAGCCATTCCACCCAGTCGGGATTCAGTTTCACATCCCCCGGCGGGCTGCCCAGCAGTTTGTAAACCGCCCATGACAGCCGCGCCGTCCATACGGTTCCGCTGGGATTGTATTTTCGGAAGCTCCCAGTCGGGGTCATCCGCACATCGACAGTTTTCCCCACATCCCCCGTGTCGCTGGCAAGGGGCGTGGGAAGCAGCATGGCCGATGATGAAAGTTCTTTTGCGCTCATGCCATGCGCCGACGGCGACAGCAGGAAGTACGAAAACCCTAACGGCGTAGCCTGCCTGCTCCAAGTCAAAAACCGTCTTGTCGAGCCCCAGATGGATGAAGCCAGCAACATTTTCTCCAAGCACCCAAGAGGGGTGCAGTTCCCGGATAACGCGGAGCATTTCGGGCCATAAATACCGTTCGTCCTCAAATCCCCGTTGTTTCCCGGCACTGGAAAAGGGCTGGCAGGGGAATCCCCCGGAAATAAGTGTGGTGGTTTCTCGTCCTGTTTTTTCAAAAAATGCCTCCTTTGTCACTGTGGTAATGTCCCGGAATTTTGGTACCTGCGGCCAGTGCTTTTTCAAAACTTCCATCGGGAAATCCGCCCATTCGCACTGGCATACGGTGGTAAACCCTGCGGCTTCCGCCGCAAGGTCGATCCCGCCGATCCCGGAAAACAGGCTGAAATGTGTTAAGGCGCTCATACCGTCGCCCCCTCGCCTAACCGGGTCGTCATGATCTGGTAGAGCTGGGTGTTTTTCGGGATGGGGTTCTTAAAGGGCAGGATCACATTTTCGTAAATGAGAAGCCCCTCGCCGGGTTCGGAATTGTCCACATACCGTAATTGCTGGGGTGAAATGTTCAGCCGTTCCGCAAGGATTTTGCGGTCGCCGCTGGCCTGATTGAGTAGGCAGATAAAGTCGCTGTTTTCCAAAATGTTCTCAATTTCCGGGGAGGAAAGCAGGTCTTTTACATTCTGCGTTGCACCTGTGGGAATCCCGCCCCACTTACGGAAACGCTTCCAAATCTCACAGGAAAAGGCCGCCGTCTGTTCCTCTCGCAAAAGTAGATGGAACTCATCACAAAAATACCATGTCGCCTTGCCCTTGCTGCGGTTTTGGGTGACGCGCCCCCAAATCTGGTCTTGGACAATGAGCATACCGATTTTCTTTAGCTGCTTGCCCAGTTCCTTGATGTCAAAGGCCACAATGCGGTTTTGAATGTCGATGTTGGTTCTGTGGTTGAACACATTTAAGCTGCCGGACACATACAGGTCAAGGGCCTGCGCCACCCGGTCGGCCTCCGGGATATGCTGGTCTAACAGGGCTTTGTGCAGGTCTGCAAGGATGGGCATATTTTCCGGCTTGGGGTCTGCCAGATAAGGTCGGTAGATCACCTGTACCGCCCGGTCGATCACCGTCTTTTCAATGGCTTCCAGCCCGTTCTTGCCGCCCATGACAAGCTCACAGAACGACAGCACAAAGTCGGATTTCAAGGCCAGCGGGTTTTCATCCTCGGAGTAGTTCAGGTTGATGTCCAGCGGGTTCACATAGTTTTTGCTGGTAGGCGACAGCTTCACCACCTGCCCATGCAGCCGCTTCACAAGGGGGTAATACTCGGCTTCCGGGTCACAGATATACACATCGTCCGGGGTGCAGAGGAACACGCTCAAAATTTCTGATTTACAGCTCATACTTTTGCCGCTTCCCGGTGTCCCCAGCTTTAGCCCGTTGGGACACCTCGCCCGTTTGCGGTCGAGCATAATCATGTTGCCGGTTTTGGCGTTGATCCCGTAATACATGGCGTCGCCGCCCTGAAAAAGCTCCTGCGTCACAAAGGGGACGAACACGGCCACGCTGGAAGTCGTCAGGGAGCGTTCAATCTGGATGTGGCTGGCCCCCAGCGGCAGGCTGCTCATAAGCCCCTGTTCCTGCTGGTAGTCCAGCCGCACAAGGGAGCAGTTGTACTTCTGGGCGATCCCGGCAGCCCAGAACACATCGTTTTCCAGCTTTTGCCGGGTGTCTGCGGTGTTCAGCACCAAAAAGGTAAGCTGGAACATCCTTTCATTCCGGCTCTGCAAGGTCTTTAGTAGCTCCTTGGCGTCCTGCCCGTAGGTGGCAAGGTCGCTGGGAAGTATATCCATGTCGTAACCACTTCTTACCGCCCGTTTCTGTTCCTGAATCTTCATGGCGTCAAGGTCGGTGATCTTGCGCTTGACCGTCTTAATGGCGTCGCTCTGGTCGATGGCCTGCACATGGAGGTTCACCACAATGCCGTTTTCTGTGTTGAGGAAGTCGGCCAGCATTTCATCCGACAGCTCCGGGGAGAGGATTTGCAGGAAGCTCACCGCCCCGTATTTGCCGCCCAGCCCGAACATCCGGGCATTGCCGAAGCGGAACGAGGACGGGGCGATAAAGTCCTTGGTGGAAAGCCCCGACGGGGCAAGCCACTTCCAGTCAAAAGAAAACGGCTCCCCGTCCGGGTGGAAAATGCTGTGCATGACTTCCAGCCGTTCCTTGGCGTCCAGTCCCCACGCGGAGGCCCCCATGCTCTTGAAATAGCCCAAAAGGTCGGTTTCGATCCGGCGCAGTCTGGCGCGGGCCATTTTCAGGCTGTCCGCCTCGATGGTGTAGGTCATAAATTTCCGCTTCATCAGGCCGTTGTTCCCGTTCACAAGCTGGTCTTGCAAAATGTCGGAATACTCGCTGCGGATGTCGTCGAAGTCGTCCCCCTGCGCCCGGATTTCAAAGCTCTTGGCGTACTGCTTGGGGTCGATCTTGCGGTTGATAAAGGAAAACTGCACATGAATGGAGGCGTCCAGATAGTTGTAGAGGTCGCACAGGTTTTCAAAGATGGCGGTCTTGGTGTCCGCCTGCGCCAGTTGGTAGCTGATGTCCGTAAACTCAATGCACTTGGAAAAGGTGCGGGGCGTTACCCGGCATACGCCGTCCTGATACATGGCCTCATAGGGAATACTGGCCTGTGCCGAATGGGGCTTGCCGTCGCCCTTATACTTTCGGATGACGGCCTGAATCTCTTTCTTTTCGGCGCGGGTGAGCTTGACCGGCGCTTTTGCGCTCGTTTCGTTCTTTTGCTTTTTGGACAATGGCGTTGACCTCCTTTTCCATTTGGGATTGCCGCACAAGGGCGGTATAAGCGTTGTTGGTCTGATAGGGCCGTTCCTTGGGCTGGATGAAGCAGCACTCGACGATCTGGCGCACCACCACTTCAAGGGGCTGGCCGTGTTTTTCGTAAAGCGCCAGCAGAAAGCCCGGCAGCATGGCAAACACCATAATGAGCGCCGCCGCGCTGGTCGGGACGCGGCCCCGGATCAAAAAGAAAAGCGGGACGCCTACCAGCAGCGCACCGCCAAAACAAATGAGCTGGCGTTTCGTCAGCCCGAATACTACCTTGGATTTGACCTTGGTTAAATCCTTGGGGACAGTTACATAAGCCATAAAAAGTCACCTCGTTTCTGGTACGGACAGGGAAAAATCGCTGTCCAATTCATTGCCCCACACATCCCAGCCGGGGGTTTTCTGTCTGGCAAACAGTTCTGCGCGGGGCAGGTCGCCCGCAAGGGCTATGATTTTCTCGCGGGTAATGTCTGGTTTCTTGCTGTGTTCCTCCACCGGGGAAATGATAAACTGATGGACGCTTTTGGAGTAACGCTTGGGATGGCCCCGCTTGGCAAGCAGGCAGATTTCCGCGTTTCCTCTCGTCCAATAGCCCAGTCCGTAAAACCATGTGGGGCTTTTGCGGTTCAATTTCAGCCAGACAAAGGCCACGGTCTTAAAGGAAAAGCCCCACGCCTTAATCAGACGCAGCGCCTCCGGGAGCTGTGGGAAAGTCGCCCACAAAAACAAGAGGCAGTCTTTTCCCGCCAGCGTTTCCACCGGCAGGGCGCACAGATCGTCAATGCTCATGGTGGGATAGTGATGTTCCGCCGCCCCTGTCCGTTTGCACTCATATCTCCACGGCGGGTCGGCGTAAAGGATGTTGTAGGTTTTCTTTTGTGTTTCCTCGATGGTTGGTATTCCTCCTGTCTGTCAATGTGCGGTAAATACGGCTTTCGATATGCTGCCGGTCTTGAACAGACAGAAGCAAAGCAAAACGGTATAGCCCATACAGCCCCAGATCGCGCCGGATATGTCGTCGGCGGTTCCGATCTGCTGGATCAGCACCGCATAAATCCCGACAACCACCATGATTAAAAAGGCTTGGAAGCCCAGCGCAAGCAGGGATTTCAAGTAGTTCTGGCCCATGCCGCGCCACTCTGCATTGCCCAGCGTGGCAAGGGGGATCGGCCCCAATGCGGTCACGGCGTAAATTTCAATCATTCTTCCATAGGTCACAAGGAAAATGCAGATGGAAAGAATGTTCATCGTCAGCCCCACAACAAGGGTCTGGAACCACAGGCCCAGCAGCGGCCCGATGTCCATTGCTTCAAGGCGGCTTTCCAGATCGGGCAGCAGCGTGTCAAAATCAATGCTGGTATCTCCGATAATCACCCCGGCGCTTTGGTTGACGACCTGCTGGGTGGCGTCAAACACGCCCATGACGATATTCCATGTGTTCGTCACAATGAGAATGGCAAAGGCGCTTTTGAAAATCCAGCGGAAGAACATGGAGCTGTCGAAGTCGTGCATATTGTTCTTTTCCACGATCATGTCGATCAGCTCATAGCACATCACAAGGGCGAGAATGGCCGCCGCAATGGGGACGATCACCGTTTCGGACAGGTTTTGCAGCATGGAGAAAATGCCGCCGTTCCAGTCCTGCGGGGTACTGCCCACATCCGACGCGATTTCCCCGACTTTGGTATTGACTGTGTTAAACAGGCCGGACAGGTTGCCCATGATACCGTCGATCAGGATTCCTTTGATCCATTCCCCGATTAAATCACCAATCATGTGGGGACACCTCCTTTCCCGCGCCCTCCCAGATCAGAGAGGGCGCGGAGGGTTTTCTAACACACATGGGGTTATCCCAGCAGCCCGGACAGCAGCGGAACAAGGGTCATGCCGATCAGGGCAACGCCTCCTCCGGCGACAAGCTGCTTGATTCCTTGGCTCTTGCTCGCCGGGTTGTCCGCCCCGTATCCCTCCAAAAGATTGACGCCGCCCCATACGCAAAGCGCTCCGCCGAGGCCCACAACGATGGTCTGCAAAGTATCAACTGCACTATTGAAAAATTCCATAAATTTACCTCCATAAATTCAGATTGTGATGGTGTTTGGGTGCAAAAAAAGCCGCCGTACACAGCGGCAGCCTCACAATCCGCAGACGGCCCGGAGTTACTGGCCGTCCCGCCATTCCAGCACAGCCAGCGAAAAAATTTCGCCCCATGCTTCACACAGTCTGCGGTCTATTTCCCTTGCAAGTTCTTCGGCTTCCCCGTCCGTGGGCGGGGTATCATGTTCTGCGATCCACTGGCACAGCACCGCAGCGGAAATGATTGCCCGGTAGATTTCTTTCTCATACTTGAAATAATCCGCAAATGTCCATTCGTCCGAGTGTCCCATCGGTCACGCTCCTTTCTCTATGGCCGCTTTATTCTGCGGAAAAATCTTCCTCCGACAGCTCAATGTCGTAGAGGTCAAAGGGTTCGTCCTCCGTTATCACGCGCCGCCTTTTCCGGCGCAGGGACGACAGGTAGCTGTCCACATCAAAGGTGTTCTTTTTGTCAGCGTCCGAGAGGTATTTATAGCGGGGGTGGCGGGTGATGTCGTATTTCTCACTGAAAAACGGCCTCACGCCGCGCACCTGCAAAATACACTTGCCTCCGTCCATCGTTGCAATTTCGTCTTGGCTCATCAGCTCCTTTCCGAGTTTTTGGTAGTTCAGTCCGTGGGAGGTCTGCGCGCCCCGGTTCTCGCTCTGGTTGTAGCTGTCAATGGTTTCCTTGCCCAGCACCTCCGCGATCTCCTTGGCGTTCTTGCCCCTGCCACTAAGGAACAGCGTACAGTCGCAGTTGTCGGAAATGATTTCCGCCGCGTCCTTGTAAATGGCCTTTAGCTGCGACTGGCTCTGCAAAATAATAGAAGCCGAGATTTCCCGGCTTCGGATGGTGGCGATCAGCTTGTCAAAGTTTGGAATCTGGCCGATGTTGGCGAACTCGTCCAGAATCAGCCGCACATGGACGGGCAGCCGCCCGCCGTATTTGTCATCGGCCCGGTCACACAAAAGGTTTATGAGCTGGCTTTGCACCATTGCCAGAATGAAATTAAAGGTCGTGTCCGTGTCCGACATAATCAGGAACAGGGCTGTTTTTTTGTCCCCGATGGTGTCAAGTTCCAGTTCGTCGTCCTCCATCAGCTCCCGCACCTCCCGGATGTCAAAGGGCGCTAATCTGGCTCCGCAGCTTATCAAAATGGAGCTGCGGGTCTTGCCCGCCGACAGCAGGAATTTACGGTACTGGCGCACCGCAAAGTGTTCCGGGTCTTTTTCTTCCAGCCGTTCAAACATCTGGTCTACCGGGGATTGAAATTCCGGGTCGTCCTCGCGGGCTTCACTGGCATTTATCATTTCAAGCAGCGTAGTGAAATTCATTTCATCGTCCGGCGCTTCGTACCAGATATAGCCAATGAGGGCCGAATACAGCAGGCGTTCCGATTTGATCCAAAAATCCTCGGCGCTTTTTTCGCCCTCGCCCTTGGTGTTACAGATCAGAGTGTTTACCAGCTTCAAAATGTCCTTTTCCGAATGGATGTAGCGAAACGGGTTGTAGCGCATACTCTTGGAAAAGTTAATGGTATTCAGCACTTTTACCCGGTAGCCGCACCGCACAAGGAGCTGGCCCACCTCGCCGATCAGACTTCCTTTCGGGTCGGTAATCACGAATGAGGTCGGGTAGTCCTTGGACACGCACTGCATGAGGTTGGGCTTCACAAAGAACCGGGTCTTGCCGCTGCCGGAACCGCCGATCACCAGCACATTTTTGTTCCGGGCGGTCTTGGGGTCTTTGGGCCGGTTGTTCATGGTGAGGCGTTCCGTCTGGGTCAGGAGGATGTTGTTGTCAAACACCGGGTCGATGTACGGGGCTATATCTTTGGGGCTGCCCCAACGGGCGCTGCCGTACTCGACACCCCGGCGGTATTTCTTGGCGTTCTTGCTTTTGCAGTACACCATCAGCCGCAGCGCCACCGCACCGGCCACGCCCACCGCCAGATCGAACAGGTGGAAGCTGGGGGCGGCGCTTTCAAAGGCAAGGGAAAAGCCGTCCGCAAGGTGCAATAGCTTTTCCGACAAGTCCGCCCCAGCCGCCAGCCGGTAGGTCTGTCCCAGCTTGCCGAACAGGTAAACAAACAGCAGGTAGGGCAGGTTGGCGATGATCAGCTTTTTCATTTCCGGCTTCATCGTGACAGCCCCCTTTCCTTGATTTTCTCCTTGGCCTGCTGGCTGCTTCTGGCCGCTGCCTTTTCTTTCAGGACGGCAAGGGTCTTTCGGATGGAGGGGCGCTCCTGCTGTTTGAGCTTCTTGGCCGTAAACTCCTTAAACGCCTGTTCCAGATTGTCCGCCTGCTTGGATTTGAAGATCACGATATACCGGGGCGGATGGGTAGTGCGGTCTTTCCGCAAGGTAAAATCAATGTCGTATTTCTTGGCGCAGGGCTTAAACAGGCCGATGTTGGCGTCGGTGATCTCAATGTTGGACAGGGCGGAACCGTCCTTTTTGAGCTGCCGTAAGCTCTGCTGTCCGTGATGGGCCTTGCCCGTCCCTTTCTGCCGGGCGGCCAGATATTTTCGGATGGCCGCTTGCAGCACTTGGGCGGTGAGCTTGCCCGTCTTAACCGCTAACGCTATGGTTTTCTGGTCTACTTCTTCCTGCAACTGCTATCCCTCCTTTGGAAAGTCAGCAGGCAGGCGGATGGCTTAAATCCGCACCCGCAGGCCGGAGAGGTCGTCGGCATGGATTCCCACAAGATACCAGTTCTCGGCCATTTCAATGCGGGTCGGCCTCCATCTGCCGCCCACCATCACATCAAAAGTTTCTCCGCAGTGCAGGCCGCCGTAATAGTCCGCAAGGTCAAAGCGGATGTCGTAGCGGTCTGTCTGCTCGTCAAAAATCAAAGCACCCTGTTTCATAGGGTCGGCCTCCTTTCAGATTTTGCCGGTGTTCATGTCATGGGCCACCAGCGCCGTGTAATAGCCGTTGATGGTGCTTGGGGCGTTGAACAGAACCGCCAGCAGGTATTTTTTGATGTTCCGTATTTCCGTGGTGTTTTTGCTGATACAGTCAAAGACAAACTCAATGTGAGAGCTGTTCAGCTTCATCAGCTTGGATTTCACCAGCTCGGCGGGGTAATCGTCCCCGGCAATGCGGATGGTCTTTCGGGCGCTGCATACGGTTTCCACCAGCAAGTCCACGATCTCGTCCAGCATATCCCGGTCAATCCCCTTGGCGTACTGGCAAAGGTGTTCATACTCGATGTTGTCCTTGATGATCTCCCGATAAATCTCTACGGCGCTCTGTGATTTCGCTCCCGTTCCTTTCCGTTCCGGCGGCGCAGCCGCTTCTTCCCCCAAAGGAGAGGGAGGGGAAAGGATAAGAATGGAATCGGTATTTGATCCATCCGTAATTGATTTCTCTTTACTTGATCTATCTTTATTTAATTGCGTTGGTTTTTCCTGCGTAGGCTTTTCCTGCGTTGGATTATCCAATGTTGGATTTTCCAATGTAGGTGAATCCGGCACAGGCTGGGGCTGTTCATAAATGATGTAATCCGCCCCGCGCAGGCGGCCTTGGCTGTCACGCTCACGGGAACGCACGATATAGCCCGCCTGTTCCAGCTCCCGGACAGCCGCCCGGATCGCGTCGATCTGCTCCCGGTTGATAAGGGATAAGCCTTTCAGCGTAAAGTCCCAGCTCTCCGGCAAGGACAGCATTTGCGACAGCAGCCCCTTGGCTTTCAGGGACAAGTCCTTGTTCCGCAGGTGGTGGTTGGACATCACCGTATAGCCCCGGTTTTTCTCCACTCGAAAAACTGCCATCTCGTCGTCCACTCCTTTCACTTGAAATTTCACCGCGCCGTCAAGGGCGGTGAGCTTGCCCGGCTGGTAGGGACATTCCTCATACACACAAAACTGGTACTTCCAGTGCGGGCGGTAGAAACGGCAGGTGCCGCAGTCCTCCGGCGCTCCGGCCTCGCCGTTGTCAAAATGATCTGCGCCCGGCCTCGTCTGCATGAGCTGTTCAAAGGCCCGGTCGCTGCCGGAAGTAAAGTACATAGGCGGTCGCCTCCTTTCTGTTTTTGGGCGCAAAAAAGCGGCGTCCTGATCTCCCCAAAGGGGAAAAGAGAACGCCGCTGTCTGCGGTGTCGTATTCAATTTTCGATGTGTCACTATTTGGGCGCTGGGCTTCACGGGAAGCAGAAGCGTGTCAAAGATCAATCCGAAAGTAGTAAATCGGTAGTAAATTCAGTTCTTATATCCCGTGAAATGCCCGTATTTCCGGGCTTTTTGGAGATAATCAGAGTTGTTCTATTGAAAAAATCATAGTTTTGTGGTATAATCAGTTCGATAAATAAGAATTTTACGGAGGTAATATTGTATGTGGTTTGTGCTTGCATTACTATCTGCAATATTTGCAGCACTTACTTCTATACTGGCAAAGGTCGGCATAGAAGGCGTCAACTCAAATCTTGCAACAGCAATAAGAACCGTTGTTGTAGTTGTTATGGCTTGGGGAATGGTGTTCCTCACGAATTCACAAAACGGAATTGCTGAAATAAGCAAACGAAGCTGGTTGTTTATAATTCTGTCGGGTTTGGCAACGGGTGCCTCATGGTTATGCTATTACAGAGCATTACAGTTAGGTGATGCTTCAAAAGTTGTTCCAATTGACAAATTAAGTGTTGTAATTACATTGGTTTTGGCATTTGTATTCCTACATGAGCAATTTACAACGAAATCGTTGATAGGTTGCATACTTATTGGAATGGGAACTATGGTAATGGTTCTTTAAAACCATTTATTGGATAGATAGACAAATTCCAATTTGTCGAACAGCGCAACTACACTACTTTTGGTCGTTTTTACCCCCACTTATATACCGTTTAGTCGCTCTTTCGCATATGAACGAAACGGTTGATGCGTCTGGCGAAAAGCCAGGCGCATCAACCGTTTCCGTTCATAAGGATGTATTTTCTTATGAGAGATTGGTCGCAACCTCTGTTATGGAGGCTGCGGCCTTTTCTCTTTCTATTGACCACCTCCGGCGTGAGCGTTTCCATACCGGAGTACTCCCTGAGTCCTGCCAGCTGCCCCTGATCCGCTGACATCCCGGCACGCAAAAAGGGTCCCCGGCTCTCGCCGGGGACCCTTTCCCGTCTCTTACGGACGCTCACAGAGCGCTTACAGAATGTTGATGGACGTCTGCTTGGGCAACTGCTTCTTGGCCGCCTTCGGCACGGAGATGGTCAGGATGCCGTCCTCGAACTTGGCGGACACCTCCTCCGGCTCCACGTCCTCGCCTACGTAGAAGCTGCGGCTGCAGGCGCCGGCATAGCGCTCCTGACGGATGTACTTGCCCTTCTTGTCCTGCTCCTCCTTGTCCAGACCCTTGGCGGCCTGAATGGTCAGATAGCCGTTCTTCAGCTCCACATTGACCTCGTCCTTCTTGAAGCCCGGCAGGTCGATATCCAACTCATAGGAGCTCTCCGTCTCCCGCACGTCTGTCTTCATCAGGTTCTTGCCGTGCTTGCCATACAGCGGGTCACGGCTCTGAGGTACCATCATCCCGAAAGGATCAGAGAAGAAATCATCAAACAAATTCTCACCAAAAATGCTGGGCAACATAAGTCATACCTCCATTCAAAATTCCGGGTGCCGGTGTCTCGCCGGCGCCAACTTTTGTCACCGCTTACACATTGTATGCGTTTTCCGTTCCCCGGTGGAGCTCTTTGGCTCTCTCCCTTGGAACAGCTTCATCATAGCACCGTTTTTAGCACTGTCAAGCGGAGAGTGCTAAAGTTCACGAAAGTGCCACCGTTTGTTCACAAAATATCCGAAAAGTCCCCCCTTGCCCCCCAGCCCACCGAAAAATATTGTCCGGGGCATATACAAACGGCCGAAAGTGTGGTATACTTTCATGAACTGATTTACAAAATGTTCAGGAAGCCGGAAGGATGCCGGGTATAATGATAATATAGTACATAAATTGGGAGGTTTCCTATGGCACGCAATATTCTGGTGGTCGAGGATGACCGCAATATTTCCGACCTGATCCGGATGTATCTGGAGAAGGAGGGCTTTGACGTCCGCATCGCCTATGACGGCGGCAAGGCCGTGGAGGAGTACGACCGGCAGGCGCCGGACATGGTGCTGCTGGATATCATGCTGCCGGTGATGGACGGCTGGTCCGTCTGCGCCCACATCCGGGAAAAGGCCAAGACACCCATCATCATGCTGACGGCCAAAAGCGAGGTCAACGACCGCATCACCGGTCTGGAGATGGGCGCCGACGACTATCTGGTCAAGCCCTTCGAGATGAAGGAGCTGATGGCCCGCATCAACGCCGTGCTGCGCCGCAGCGAGATCCCCGACGACACCCGCAAGCGTCTGGTGTTCGACAAGCTGGAGATCAATCTGGACAGCTACGAGCTGCTGGTGGACGGCAAGAAGGTGGATACGCCCCCCAAAGAGCTGGAGCTGCTGTACCATCTGGCCTCCACGCCCAACCGGGTCTACACCCGCAACCAGCTGCTGGATGAGGTGTGGGGCTTCGACTACTTCGGTGACTCCCGGACAGTGGACGTCCATATCAAGCGCCTGCGGGAGAAGATCGAGAATGTCTCCGACCAGTGGGAGCTGAAAACCGTGTGGGGCGTGGGCTATAAGTTTGAAGTGAAGTGATGGCAGAGCGCAAGAAACGGTTCAGCGGGCTCTACTGGCAGCAGTTCGCCCTGACCGCCGGCATGGTGATGCTGACGCTGCTGCTGCTGGGCGTGTCCTTTTTCGCCCTGAGCTATAACTATAACTTCACCGAGCGGCGGGACGAGCTGCAGGAGCGGGCCAGTCTCATTGCTCAGGTGTCCGTGGACTACCTGAAGTCCGGCGGCCAGACGGAGGATGAAAACCTCAAGCGCTTCATCAGTCTGGGCAGCGCCATGACCAACGCCGAATTTCTGGTGTGCAACGACAGCGGCTATGCCCTGCTGACGGCGGACCAGCGGCTGGGGGGCAAGGTGGTGGCCATCCCGCAGGAGATCACGCAGGAGGTCCTGACGGGCAGCGGCCTGTATCAGGGCCGCAGCAGTCTGGGCGGCGCCTACACCTCCAAACAGTTCGTGGTGGGCGTCCCCGTTCAGGACGGCGACCAGACCATCGGCATGGTGCTGGCGGTGATGAACGCCCGCTCCGTCATGGGGATGTGGCGTTCCTTCATCAGCCTGTTCCTCATGACCTCCGCCATTATCCTGCTGCTGGTGTTCATCGTCACCTCCCTGACCTCCATGCGGCAGATCCAGCCCATCCGGGAGATGGTGCAGGCCACACGGGCCTACGCCGCCGGGAACTTCGACGTACGGATGCAGGACGCCGACCGGGGCGATGAGATTGGCGAGCTGGCGGCGGGCTTTAACAACATGGCGGACTCTCTGGCGGAGACGGAGCGCCAGCGCCGGGACTTCATCGCCAACATCTCCCATGAATTAAAGACCCCCATGACCTCCATCGCCGGCTACACCGACGGTATTCTGGACGGCACCATCCCGCCGGAAAAAGAACGCAAGTACCTGCAAATTATCTCCGACGAGAGCCGTCGGCTCAGCCGTCTGGTGCGCCGGATGCTGGATATCTCACAGATCCAGTCGCAGGAGATGAAAAAAGAGGACTTCGACCTGTGCGAGAGTATGCGTCTGGCGCTGCTGTCCATGGAGCAGAAGATCACCGACCGGGAGTTGGACGTAGAGGCGGACATCCCGGAGGAGCCTGTGATGGTGGAGGGCGTCAACGACCTCATCACGCAGGTCATTTACAACCTGCTGGAAAATGCCACCAAGTTCGCCGCCCCCCACTCATCCCTGTATCTGGGGCTGGCCGTCCATGGGGAGAAGGCCGTGGTCACGGTGCGCAACGTCGGTCAGACCATCCCCGCCGAGGAGATCCCCCTGCTGTTTGAGCGCTTCCACAAGTCCGACAAATCCCGCAGCGAGGATAAGGACGGCTACGGGCTGGGTCTGTACGTGGTAAAGACCATCCTGTCTCAGCACAAGGAGCAGATCACCGTCACCAGCGAAAACGGCGTCACCGCCTTCAGCTTTACCGTTCAGATGGCTCACCCCATGCGGAGCGAGCCGTGAGAGGAAGTATCCTATGTATAATGACGAAAACAGAGAATTTGACCCGGTAGGCGGCGATCTGCCGCCCCAGCCGCAGCAGGACCGGACGGACCTGCCGGAGGAGGAGCCGGACGAGATCGTCAGCTGGTACACCCCCCGGCAGGAGGAGCCGGAGGAGGTCGTCAACTACTTCGTCCAGCAGCGCCCCATACCTCAGAACGTCTGGAAGCAGGCCGCCAAAACCCAGCGTAAGCGCCGCCGTCTGTGGACGTGGCTGGGCATAGGCGGCATAGCGCTGGTGGTCGTGGTCATCGTGGTAGCGGCCATCCTGTCCTCCACCGCCTCCAGCGCCCCCAGCCTGCCGGGCAGCGACGACGGCGACTCCGCCAGCAGCATGGTGGATATCTTCCGCAAGAAGGAGACTACCATTCCCCGCATCTCCGGGGAGGAGGGCGTGAAGCTCAGCTGTCAGGACCCCTCCGGTGAGGAGCTCACCATTCAGCAGGTGTACGCTAAGGTGAACCCGTCGGTGGTGGCGGTGGTGGCGGAGCAGTCCGACGGCTCTGCCGCCGTGGGTACCGGCGTCATCATGACCGAGAGCGGCTATATCATCACCAATGCCCACGTCATCTCCGGCGGCAAGAGCTGCTGGGTGGCGCTGGACACCGGCGTCACCTACGACGCCCGTCTGGTGGGCTATGACGAGGACGAGGATCTGGCGGTACTGCGGGCCATTGCGGACAATCCTCTGCCGGCGGCGGAGTTCGGCAACTCCGACCTGCTGGCGGTGGGCGACCCGGTGTACGCCATCGGCAACCCCTTGGGCGTAGAGCTGCGGGGGACCCTTACCAACGGCATCGTCTCCGCCATCAACCGTGAGGTGGAGATGCAGGGCCGCACCATGACCATGATCCAGACCAACGCCGCTCTGAATAACGGCAACTCCGGCGGCCCCCTCATCAACAGCTATGGGCAGGTCATCGGCATCAACACCATGAAAATGAGCAACTCCAGCCTCTCCGAGGAGGAGGCCACCGTGGAGGGTCTGGGCTTCGCCCTGCCCATCAGCTCCGTGTCCTTCGTGGTCAATGACCTCATCGCCCACGGGGAGTTTCTGGGCACCCCCACCATCGGTATCACCGTCCGCACCATCGAAAAGTCCGGTGGCGGCACGCAGGTGGAGGTCTACACCGTGGACGACACCCTGGGCGCTGCGGAGGCCGGTGTGCAGCCCGGCGATATCATTCTGGAGGCGGACGGCCAGCCTGTCTCCGTCACCAGCGATCTGCTGACGGTGCGGCGCAGCCACTCCGTGGGCGATACCATCCGCCTGACCATCCAGCGGGACGGCCAGTCCCTGACGGTGGACGTGGTTCTGTACGCCAGCAAATAACCCCTGCGCCGCATGGGGCCGCTCCGGCCCGGTGCGGCGCACTGCTTTCAAGGAGGAACTTATGAAGCAGCCTTTGCAGACGGCGGGCCGGGTGCGCCTGCCCTATACCCGGCGGCGCAGCGACGCCCGGTGCGTCACCTCGCTGTCCCGGCTGCCGGACGTACCGGAACTGAACTCCTATGATCCCGAATTTTTCGCCGGCCACGCCCTGCTGCTGGTGACGGATACCACCGCCTCCGGATCCCTGCCTCCCATTCTCCATACCGCCGATATAACCGACGGCCACGGCACGGTACGGCTGCAGCGCCCCCTGCCGGCCCGGAACCAGTGCGTCACGCAGGACATGGCCACTTGGCTCCTGTGGGCGGAGGTCCCTGTCTCTTGGGGCGACCTCTCCTGGGCGGTAGCGAACCCCGCCCTCCCCCCGGAGCGCCTGTCCCTGTATTGAGCCAACATAGAAAGGAGTCTTTGACATGGCTATTCTGATTGCTTATTACTCCCGTGCGGGAGAGAACTACTTCGGCGGCTCCTACCGCCGCATCCCCGTGGGCAACACCCGGCGGGTGGCGGAGCAGCTGGCATCCCTCACCGGCGGCGACCTGCTGGAGCTCCGTCAGGCCCACCCCTATTCCGACGACTACCGCACCTGCGTGGCACAGGCCAGAGCCGACTGGCAGCAAAGTGTCCGTCCGGAGCTGCTGGGTCTGCCGAAAGATCTGTCGGGCTATGACCGCATCTATCTGGGCTATCCCAACTACTGCGGCACCATGCCCATGGCGGTCTATACCTTCTTGGAGCACTACGACTTCACCGGCAAGCTCATCTGCCCCTTCTGCACCCACGAGGGCAGCGGCCTCTCTCAGACGGAGCGGGACATCCGCAAAGCCGCACCGGGGGCCACCGTCACCCGTGGCCTTGCCATCCACGGCAGCCACGTGGACGAGGCCGCACCGGCCCTGACCCGGTGGGTCAAGGAGATGCAGTAGCATGGACTGTCAGGAAATCCGGGGGGACCTACGGGCCACCGTCGCCCGAAGAGCCCCCCACCGACGCAAAATAAGAGAGCGGAGACCGCCCGGTCTCCGCTCTCTTGCTTCAAATATGTGTGAAAATATTTGTTTTCTCTATTGGCAAATATAATTATATGTGCTATTATATCATTGTCAAGAGAAAATACTTATGAAGAGCTACTCGTCAAGGGAGGTTATTCACCTGCTGAAGGCGGATGGCTGGTTCGAGGTCAATGTAGTGGGCAGCCACCACCAGTTCAAGCACCCCACCAAAAAGGGCCGTGTTACTGTTAAGCACCCCGACAAGGACATCCCCGTAAAACCCTCGCCAGCATTGAACGACAGTCTGGGCTACTGTTCCGGTAACCCAGACCTCCTGACTTACTCGAATAGGAGGTCATTTTATGAAACAGGTCGAACGCTATTTCTATCCCGCTGTCTTTAGCTATGCTCCGGATCAGGAGATCGCCGTCACCTTCCCTGATTTGGATGTTGCCACCAGCGGCACCGACGATACGGATGCGCTGCTGTCCGCACGGGAGCTGCTGGGCTGCGTCCTCTGCGGGCTGGAGGAGGACGGCGAGGATATCCCCGCCCCCACCCCTCTGGCCGATGTAAAGCTGGAGGACGGCGAACGGGCCGTCCTTGTGGATGTGTATATGCCCTCCGTCCGCTTGGCACGGGTCAACCGCAGCGTCAACCGCACCGTCACCCTCCCCGCTTGGCTTAATGCCGCTGCGCTGGAGCGGAATGTAAACTTTTCTCAGGTGCTGCAAGATGCCCTGCGTACCCAGCTGCACCTCTGATAAGGCAAAAGAGGTAATCGCATGAAACTTGTATATCCCGTTATCTTTACGGAGGACCCGGCAGGCGGCTATATGGCCTACGTGCCGGATCTGGAGATCAATACCCAAGGCGAAGATCTGGCGGAGGCTATCGCCATGGCCCGTGATGCTATGGGCCTGGTGGGGATCGATATGGAGGACGATGGAAAGCCCTTCCCCGCCCCCAGTCAGCACGTGGATTGTCCCACCGGCGGCATTGTGTCACTGGTAGATGTGGACCTTGTCGCCTACCGCCGGGCCAATGAAAAGCGCACCGTGCGGCGGAATGTCACCTTGCCGTCTTGGCTGAACGCTGCCGCCAACGAGGCCGGGCTGAACGTCTCCGCCATCCTGCAAGCTGCACTGAAGCAGCAGTTGAATGTCTGAGCACAGCAAAAGAGAGCGGAGACCGCCCGGTCTCCGCTCTCTTGTTTGTCATCCGTTAAATATGCAGCTCCGCTTTCAGTGCATTTTGCAGGATCATGGAAAAATTGACCCCCTGTCTTTCCGCCATAGTGTTCAGCCACGCCGGAATGGTCAGAGTCTTTTTCACCGCCCGGTTGTCAAAAAACTTCCGATATTCGATGGTGTCGCAGCGGATTAGCGTCACCAACTGGTTTTCGGCGCAGACGATACTCCTTACATCGGAGGGCTCCGGCGGAACGGCTCCGCCCTCCTCCATGTCGTACAGCATCAGGCAAAGCGCATCCGCCGCCATTTCAATTCCCTCCTCCAGCGTTTCCGCCGAGGTGGCGCAGTCCGGCAAATCCGGGAAGGTGATGGAATAGCCCCCCTCCGCCTCATGTGTAAAAACTGCCGGATACACATATTGGGCCATAATGTTCCTCCTAATCTTGTAGTTTTTGTTCTCGTTGCTCTTGCTTCTGTTTCTATGTATTATAGTACGTATTTGCACGTATGCCAATAGCTTCCTACGTATTTATACGTATTTTTTCAAAAAGAAAAGGGGCGGTCCCGCCGCCCCTCTCTTGCCAGAATCCCAAGCGTTTGGGATTCTGCCGCCGCCCTCACACTATGTACAGCGCCGCCGTGTAAAGGACCCGCAGCTGCTCCTCCGTGGCCAATTCCAGCAGCCGGAGGATCTGTTCCATCCACATCTGTCTATTGTCCATAATAGTCCTCGCTCCATAACTCCTCGACGGTGGTGTGCAGCGCCTTGGCAATGCGGATAGCCGTTACCACGTTCGGCAGTCTTTCCCCCCTCTCTATCTCTCCGATGGTGGTTTTCCCGACGCCTACCAGCACCGCCAGCTGGCGCTGTGAGAGCTCCAATCGCTCTCGCTCCCTTTTGGAGGAGAGCAACGGCGTCGTCCGCCATCGCTACACGCCCCACAGCTGCCGCCATACCTTTGCCACGCTGCTTAAGGACGTGCCGGCTCCCGACAAGGACAAGCTGCGTCTCATCGGCCACACCTCCGCCGAAATGCTCCGGCACTATCAGGATGTGGACGTGGATAGTCTCCGCCGCATCACCGACGCTTTGTAGCCGTTTCGGGCATTGGTAGCAGATTGGTAGTAGCGCAAGTTTTAGGAAAATAATATCCTCTAAAAAGTTATAAAAAAACGGGCATTTTCTATGAAAATGCCCGTTTTTGGTCCGAGTGTCGAGATTCGAACTCGAGGCCTCTTGAACCCCATTCAAGCGCGATACCAAACTTCGCCACACCCGGATACCATATTCACTTGCTGCATCACGTCAGCTTGATTACTATACCACACTCCTTTTTATTTTGCAAGCCCTATTTCAGATTTTTTTGCATTTTTTACGGAAGCGGCAGCCGCTCCCCTACTGCGCCGCCTCCAACTCCTGCAGGATATCCCGGCACAGGGCCGCATCCGGTACTATGCCGGTAAAGTGAGCGAAGGACAGCGCCGCCTGCTGCACCAGCAGGGCAAGCCCTCCCACTGCCGTCAGGCCCCGGTGCTCCGCCGCTCGCATCAGAGCTGTGTCCGTGGGATGGTACACCAAATCGTATACCACCGCCTTCGCCGGCAGCGCCTGTACGAAATCCAAAGACTCGAACTCCGGCGAACCCTCCATGCCCAGCGGTGTGGCGTTCAGCAGCAGCCCATGCTCTGCGGCGGCACGGGGCAGGTCCCCCCATGAGGCAGTCACACCGCCGCACCGGGCAGCCAGCGCCGCTGCCTTTTCCGGTGTCCGGGCGCACACCGTCACCCGGCAGCCCACCTGCGCCAGTGCCAGCGCCGCCGCCTTGGCGGCTCCCCCGGCCCCCAGCACCAGCGCCGCCTGCCCCGCCGGTGCAAAGCCCCGCAGCCGCAGGCTCTCCACCACCCCCGGCCCGTCGGTGTTGTACCCCACGGCCCGACCATTCCGGAAGCATACGGTGTTCACGGCGCCGCAGGAGGCCGTCCACGGCTCCACCGCATCCAGCAGCGGCAGGATGCGCTCCTTCAGGGGCATGGTGACGTTGCACCCGTCCCACGCTCCCCGGCGGCCCTGCACCACGAGATCCTCCAGTGTCTCCGCCGTCACCGTCACTGCTTCATAGCTTCCGGCAGCACCGCACCTCTCCATAAATCGCCGGTGGATGCGGGGCGACAGGCTGTGACCCACCGGATCCCCGATGACACACAGCCGCATCACAGGCCCTCCGCCAGCAATACCAGCGCCTCCAGATAGCCGTCAAAGCCGTGGCCCACGATCTGCTCCCGGCAGGCCGGGGCCGTCACCGATATCTGCCGGAAGGACTCCCGCTGACGGATATCCGACAGGTGTACCTCCACCGCCGGGACATCTACCGCCCGCAGAGCATCGTAAATGGCATAGCTGTAATGGGTATAGGCTGCCGGGTTGATGACGATGCCGTCATAGACCCCCGCCGCCTGCTGAATGGCGTCGATGATAGCCCCCTCGTGATTGCTCTGGAAGCAGTCCGCCTCCCAGCCGTGGGCGGCGGCATAGTCCTGCACCCGGCGGCACAGGGTCTCATAGGTGCCGGTGCCGTAGATATCCGGCTCCCGGCCGCCCAGCAGATTCAGATTCGGCCCGTTGATGATGAGAAATTTCATACCTGTTCCCTCCATATGGCGGCAATGGCCTCTGCCGCCGCCTGCGCCGTATCCTCCCGGATGGCGTAGTCGGCACAGATGCGATACAGCGCCTCCCGCTGCCGCCGCAGCGTCTCCAGCGAACCGCCCCCGGCCAGCAGCGGGCGGTTCGCTCTTTCTAATGTGCGCTCAATATCTGCCACCGGGCGATCCAGCCAGAACAGCACGCCGCTGCGCCGCAGCAGCACCCGGTTCTCCGGCCGCAGCACAGCCCCGCCGCCGGTGGCCAGCACGCAGTCCTCTCCGGCGCAGAGTGCCTGCAATGCCGCCGTCTCCCAGCGGCGGAAGCACTCCTCTCCGCTGGAAAACAGCTGCGCCACCGTCCTGCCCGCCAGCCGCTCCACCTGCGGGTCGCAGTCCCGGAAGGGCAGGCCCAACTGCCGGGCCAGCAGCCCGCCTACGGTGGTTTTTCCGCTGCCGGGAAGACCGATGAGGATCAGCTTTTTCATGCCTGCTCCTCCCGGCTCAGCTCCATCAGCAGGCGGAACAGCCGCTCCACCTGCTGCCGCCGCTCCGGGGCCAGCTGCCCCCGTGTGTGCAGCACCTGCTCCTCCCGACCGGCATCCTGCACCGGTAGGTGATGCTCCCGTTTATAGGCGCCGATCCGGCGGGAAATGGACTGTCTTCGGACAAAAAGCGTCGTCAGCTCTGTGTCCAGAATGTCCAGCTGACCACGCAAATTGTCCAGTTCTCCGCCGCCGTCGGCGCCCTTCAGTCTCCACAGGGCCAAGGCCGCCGCACTCTCCACCACCACCGGCGCCCGCAGGGCGATGCAGGCATCGTGGCGGCCGCCGATGGTGATTTTTGTGTTGGTCATAGTTTCAAGGTCGATGGTCTCCTGCGGCTGGGCGATGGAGGGGGTGGGGCGGAAAGTCACGGTGAACTCCACCGGCATCCCGTTGGTGATGCCGCCGTTGATGCCGCCGCTGTGATTGGTGACAGACCAGACCCTCCGGCCGTCGGTGCGCCAAGGGTCGTTGGCCTGACTGCCCCGGAGGGCGGCAAGCTCCTCCCCGGCCCCGAAGGCCACCGCCTTCACGCCGGGGATGGCGAACACGTGGCGGGCGATCTCCGACTCCACCGTCTCCCGCCAGTCCGGGCCGCCCCAGCCGGCGGGCAGGCCCGTGACGATGCAGCGCACCTGACCGCCCACGGAGTCCCCCTCCTGTCGGGCCTCCGCCGCCCGCTGGCGCAGGGCATTTTCGTCAATAACTTGTGCATTTACTTTAATATCTTGCGGTTTTAGCCAGCTTTTTGCCAGAGCACCCGCCGCCACCAGAGGGGCCGTCAGCCGCCCGGAAAAGGCCCCGCCTCCACGGGGATCGTTGCGCCCACCGCTCTGCACCCAAGCGGTATAGTCGGCGTGGCTGGGCCTGGGCGTGTGGCGCAGGGCATCGTAATCCGCCGAGCGAACGTCCCGGTTCCGCAGCAGCAGGCACACCGGCATTCCGGTGGTCACGCCCTGATAGACCCCGCTGAGCACCTCCACCTGATCCGGTTCATGCCGGGCGGTGGAGAGAGGATCTTGGGGCGCACGGCGCAGCAGCTGACGGCAGATGAACTCCTCATCCACCGGCAGACCCGGCGGCACATCCCGCAGCAGCACTCCCACGGCGGGGCCGTGGGACTCCCCGAATATGGTATAATCCATCATGTCAAGTGTTCCACCTTTCCACCCAGTTGGGCATAGTCCCGCCAGAAGGCCGGGTAGGATTTGGCGGTGCAGTCCGCTCCCCGCAGCACCACCGGCTCCCGGCAGAAGGGGGCGGCGCAGGCCGCCAGCATAGCCAGCCGATGATCTCCGGCGCTCTGCACTTCGCCGCCCTGAAGACACGCCACACCACGGACGGCAAGACCGTCCGCCGTCTCCTGCGCCCGGCCGCCCAAGGCCGTCAGCAGGGCCGCCGTGGCCGCCAAGCGGTCGCTCTCCTTATGCCGCAGGGGGGCAGCATCTGTGAAGCGCATCTCCTTGTCAGGCCGCAGCGCCGCCAGCAGAGCCAGCGGCGGCAGCAGGTCCGGGTTCTCCCGGAGGGACACCTGTTGGGGAAGCTCCCGGCACAGGGTCAGCGCCCTGCGGTCCCCCTGCCGGGAGTCCTGCCGCAGACCCGTTACCGTGATGCCTTGCCCCAGCGCCGCCAGCACCAGCCAATAGGCCGCCGCCGACCAGTCCCCCTCCTGCTCCATGGGCAGCGGAGCAAAGCACTGGCCGCCGGGAATGCGCCAGCCGCCCTGCACCCGGTGCAGCACGACACCGTAGCGCTCCAGCACCCACGCCGTTAAGTCCACATAGGGCCGGGACACCGGCCCCGGCGCCTCCAGCCGGGAGTCCTCCCGGCACAGGGGCAGGGCCATGAGCATCCCGCTAATGAGCTGGGAGGTATCGCCCCCCGGCAGACGGTACACGCCGCCGGTAAGGCGGCCCGTGACCCGCAGTCCGCCGGGACAGGGCGTCACGCCCCACAGGCCCGGCATCACCCGCTCCAGCAGCCGGGGCGTACCGGTGAACGTCACCTCACGGCCCAGCGTCATAGCTAACGGCAGCAGGAAGCGCAGGGTACTGCCGCTGGCTCCGCAGGGAACCTCCTCCCCGCCGCCGTATAAGGCCCGCAAGCCCGCCGCCGTGGCCCGGATATCCTCCGGGGCGTCGGGGGAAACCGGCGGGAACCGGCCAGCCGCCGCCTGACAGATCAGCTCCCGGTGCCAGCGGCTCTTGGAAGGCGGGGCCGCCACCGTCCCCGCCAGCGGGGCGGGATACAGCTTCACATCCATCGGGTTTCCTCCAGCAGCTCCTCCGGCGTCACCGACCACAGCACGCCGTGGCCGGGGCGCTCCAGCACCGCAATAGTCATCTCGCCGCCGCTGCGTTTTTTGTCCCGCAGCAGGTACTGCCGCCACGCCGTCTCCGGCAAGTCCAGCCGCCGGGGCAGGTCATAGCGCTCCAGCAGCGTCCCCAGCCGGGCCAGCATGGCCGTCTGGTCGCTGCCGTGGGCCGTCTGCCAGCGGAGCATCTCCATCATACCAGCCGCCACGCACTCGCCGTGGGTATAGCGGCCGCCGCCCAGTGCCTCCATGGCGTGGCCGAAGGTGTGGCCGAAGTTCAGCAGCCGACGGGGGCCTTCGTCCCGCTCATCCTGCGCCACCAGCGCCGCCTTGCAGGCAAGGCACCGGCGGATGATCCGGGGCCAGTCCGGCTCCTGCTGCTCCAGCCGGGTCAGCAGTTCCTCATCCGCGATGCAGCCGTATTTGATGACCTCGGCCATGCCGCAGGCCAGCTGACGCCAGGGCAAGGTGGCGAGGCAGACGGTATCCGCCAGCACCATGCGGGGCTGGTAGAAACAGCCCAGCAGGTTTTTCCCCTCCGGCAGGTCCAGCCCCGTTTTGCCGCCTACGGCGCTGTCCACCTGCGCCAGCAGGGTGGTGGGGGCCTGCACCAGCGCCACGCCACGCAGCAGCGTGGCCGCCGCAAAGCCCGCCAGATCGCCGGTGACTCCGCCGCCCAGGGCCAAGATGCCGTCGCTGCGGGTCAGGCCCAGCTGCACCAGCCGGCGGCACAGCCGGTCGTACTCCTCCAGCGACTTGGAGCCCTCCCCTGCCGGGAAGGTCGCCAGCGGCCAGCCGGTGCGGCGGGCCAGCGGAGCGCCGTACAGGGCTGCCACCGTGTCGTCGCAGACGATGGCCCAGCGGCCCACACCCAGCGGGCGCAGCAGCTCCTCCGCCTGCTCCAGCAGGCCGCCGCCGATGTAAATGGGATAGCTGCGCCGTCCCAGCGCCACCTGTAAGGTCTCCATAGGCCCACCTCCTCTCGTTTTTCCTATTGTAGCGGGTTTTGCCGGGGAAGTAAAGCCGTGGTGAAAAATCCAAGGGATTTTTCACTGCGGGGCGTAAGAAGGGGCTGTGGAAGATACGAAAAGAGCCGCCTCCTGTGGGAGGCAAACTCTGTGAGACCTGCGGGGGCGCAAAAAAGAGCCGCCTCCTGTGGGAGGCGGCTCTTTTATTGACAACCTATCAATTGACGAGGACTTCACTCTTCAGCGTCTGGCCATCCACCACGGCAACGACCATCGTCTTGCCGGATTTCACAGCTGTCACTTCACCGTCGCTGTTGATGGTGGCGATGCTGCTGTCCTCGGTGCTCCACTGGACGGGGGAATCCGTGCCGTCCACCGTCATGGGAACAACCGGGTCGCCCACGCTCATTGAAAACTCTGTCTGGGCAACTCCCTTGCTATTATAGATAGAGCGCAGCACCAGATCCTTCTTGGGGGCCTCCTTCACGGTGACGGTGCAGGTGACGGGGTCGGCACCCTCGGCGGAAGCGGAGATGGTGGCCGTACCGGCGGCGACAGCGGTGACGGTGCCGTCCTCGCCCACGGCGGCGACGTCGGCATTGCCGGAGGTCCATGTGATGCCCTCAGCGCCGGAGGCTGTCAGCTTCCCGGTGCCGCCGACGGTCAGCTCCAGAGCCGTCTGGTCCAGAGACAGCTTCACAGTGGGCGTTGCAGGCTGATTGGGGTCCACGTCCTCCGTGGGGTTCTTGGGGGGATCGGGCCGGTCGTCGCCGGACTTTCCGCTGCCGATGAGGGTATAGAGCAGCACCCCCGCCACCAGCACCAGCACCAGCACCAGCGTGGGGCCGAGGATGCTGGGACTCTTCTGGCGATGGACCCGGCGGCCGGGATTCACCGGCTTTTTGCCGCCGTTGGCAAAGGCTTCGTCCTCCTCGCAGAAGGGGCAGGTCTTATAGCTATCGGAGAACATTTCTCCGCACTTAGGGCATTTCAACAGGCTCATGGGATCTCCTCCAATTAAAAACGCCGCAGGGGCGATAACACAGTAGTAAACTTATATTTGTTATAATACCCGTTTTGCCGCCCTCCGTCAACTGTAATTGCTGGAAGTTCAAGCTTTTTTTACAACTTTCGCCGGGGAGTGCTTGCTTTTCCGGCGCAGGTTTCCTATAATGGAAAGGATAAAACCAGCAGGGGGACGACGAGTATGAACACCATTTTCATCGGCATCGCCGGAGGCACCGGCTCCGGCAAGACCACCCTTACCGAGCATCTGGCCCAGCGGTTCGGGCCGGACATCAGCGTGGTGCATCACGACAACTACTACAAGCGGCAGGACTGTCCCTTCGAGGAGCGGTGCAAGCAGAACTACGACCACCCCGACGCCTTCGACACGGAGCTGATGGTGGAGGATCTGAAGCGGCTGAAGGCCGGGGAGACCATCCACTGCCCCGTCTACGACTACACCATCCACAACCGCACCGACAAGACCATCGAGATAAAGCCCACCAAGGTGGTCATCGTGGAGGGCATCCTCATCTTCCAGAACAAGGCGCTGCGGGATCTGCTGGACATCAAAATTTTCGTGGAGACCGACGCCGACGTGCGTATCCTGCGGCGGGCGCTGCGGGATGTGGAGGAGCGGGGACGCTCCATGCAGTCGGTGGTGGAGCAGTATCTGGCCACGGTGAAGCCCATGCACGAGCAGTTTGTGGAGCCCACCCGAAAGTACGCCGACATTGTGGTGCTGGAGGGCGGACACAATCTGGTGGCGCTGGATCTCATCATGCAGCGCATCGCCAACCACATCGCGGAGAACTGACGTGAGGCATCCGGTTCTTCGCTATGGGGCGGCAGCCCTGTGCGTGCTGGGGGCGGTGTATTTTCTGCTGCCCCTGTCCATGGGGGTGCTTCACATCGGGATGCTGTACCCGGCGGCGGGGCTGCTGCTGGCGGCGGTGTGGCTGGTGTTCCCCGGTCTTTTCCGGCTGTGGCCCCGGTGGCTGCGGCGCACGGTGTGCGTGGTGCTGGCGGCGGGGGTGCTGGTGCTGGGGACTATCCTGACCCTGATGGGCATCCGGGCGGCCCATCATCCCGATGGTACACGGCCGGTGACGGTCATCGTGCTGGGCTGTCAGGTGCGGTCCGACGGCACTCCCAGTCGGATGCTCCGGGACCGTATCCAGGCCGCCTACGACTATCTCTCCGTCCATGAGGAGGCGGTGTGCGTGGCCTCCGGCGGACAGAACGACCGGGAGCCCACCACCGAGGCCCGGTGTATCCGGGACACGCTGGTGGCTATGGGCATCGACCCCGGCCGCATCTATCCGGAGGATGCCTCTACCTCCACGGAGGAGAATTTGGCCTTTTCCGCTGAGGTCATCCGGCGGGAGGGGCTGCCTACGGAGGTGGCCATCGCCTCCGACAATTTTCACCAGCTGCGGGCCGGTGTATGGGCGGAGAAGGACGGGCTCACCCCCTACTCCCTAGGCTGCGCCAGCATCTCAGAGCTTCAAGAAGTTCTGAAAAATGGGGATCATCATCGTGCAGGACACCCTTCCGGGTTTCCCGCACACACCCTTCCGCCCCGTTGGCGAAAGGTTTCCTCTTTGGGGGGGCAGACTCAGGGTATCCCGGCGGCAAAAGCCGCCGGGATACCCTTTTCTTCATCGTTTCTCCGGTCCGTTCCGCCGGAGGGGCGATTTTTGCGTAAAATATGACAACAAAATGTAATCTTCGATATAAATATTGCGTTTTGTATTCGTTTTTCAGAAGGAGAACACCACGCCTATGATGGCGGAGGCCAGAATGAACACGATGGGGTGCAGGCCCTTAGTGGGCTTGCACCAGCGGGTCAGCACCAGCAGCACCGCCGCCAGCGCCACGGCCTTCCAGTTCACCGCCGCAAGGCCCGCCTGACCGCTGTAAAGCAGGGCCAGTCCCACCACGGACAGGCCCGCCGCCGCCACCATAGCGGCGGAGGCCGGGCGCAGGCCGTAGAACACGTTGTTCACCAGACGGCTCTCCCGGAAGCGCTTGAGGAAAGCCGCCACAATGAGGATCACGATCACCGAGGGCGCTACCAGTCCCATGGTCGCCGCCACGGCGCCGGGGATCCCGGCGGTGAGGTAGCCCACATAGGTGGCCATGTTGACGCCCAATGGCCCCGGCGTGGATTCCGACACCGCCAGCATATCCGCCAGCTGGGACACGGTGAACCACTCCGGGTGGCGAGCGGCCATGTCATAGAGGAAGGGCAAGGTGGCAAGACCGCCGCCTACGGCGAACAGGCCCGTCTTGAAGAACTCGTAAAACAGCAGCAGACAGGTCATTTCTTCGCCCCCTTCAGATTCTGGATCAGCACGCCGGCCACACCGGCGGCCAGCACATACCACACCGGGGAGAGGCTGGTCAGCAGGGACGCCGCCAGTACTGCCAGAAAGATCAGCAGACCCCATACATCCTTCACGGCGCTTTTCCACAGCTTCAGCACCGCATTGAAGATCAGCACGCACACGCACACCCGGATCCCGGCGAAGGCGTGCTGCACCCATGTCAGGTGGGAAAAGCTGGTGATGACTCCCGCCAGCGCCACGATGATGAGCAGGGACGGGAACACCACCCCCAGCGTGGCCACGATGCCGCCGGCGATGCCGGCCCTCTTCTGGCCGATGAAGGTGGCGGTGTTCACGGCGATGACGCCGGGGGTACACTGGCCGATGGCGAAATAGTCCGTCAGCTCCTCATCGGTGGCCCAGCCCTTGTTCTCCACCACCTCACGCTGCAAAATGGGCAGCATGGCATAGCCGCCGCCGAAGGTCATGACCCCCACCTTGGCGAAGGTCAGAAACAGGCTCCAAAGCTCCTTCATACACTCACTCCTTATCCGTATATCCGTACAGGCCCCGCACCGATACCTCGCCGCTGCGGAGGACCTCCTCCGTGCCGTCGTCATAGCGCACCGCAAGGCCGTAGTCCGGTGTCAGGGACACCGCCAGCGCCTCCCGCTCTCCGCCGGGGCGCAGCACCCGGACCCGGTGGCCCAGATTCAGGCAGGCGGCTCCGTACTCCTGCCGCCGCTCCGCCGTCTCCTGAGGCAGTTCCCGGCGCAGGGCCTCCAGTTCCTCCAGAAAGGCCGTCTCCAGCGCCGCCCGGTCTATCTCCGCCCCGGCGATCATGGACAGCGATGCCGCCGTCTCCCGCAGCTCCGGCAGGAAATCCTCCCGCCGCTGGCAGACGTTGATGCCGATGCCCACGACGACCCACAGGCTGCCCTCCGGCCCCGGCAGGGCCTCCGCCAGAATGCCGCAGACCTTCCGGCCCGACAGCACCAGATCGTTGGGCCATTTGATGCCGCAGGACAGACCGCAGCTGCGGCGGATGGCACGGCGCACCGCCGTGGCCGCCAGCGCCGGAATGCGAGGAGCGTCCTCCGGGCTGCTCCGCAGCAGCACCGATCCGTACAGCCCCAGCCCCGCCGGGGACTGGAAGCTGCGGCCCATGCGGCCCCGGCCCGCCGTCTGCTGCCTGGCCAGCACCACGGTACCCTCCGCCGCTCCCTGCCGGGCCAGCGCCATCAGCTCCGTATTGGTGGAACCCACTGTCTCATAGCGATACACACGCCGCTCCATGGCCGCACCTCACTTTCCGCAATACTTTACCACGCCCGTGGAGATTTGTAAACCTCCCCCTCTTGCATCCGCCGCCGGATTCCTGTATAATGCCGTTATCTTTATTTGAATACCGGGAGTACCGCCATGACCACTCGACAGCTTGTCCGCACCGCCCTGTTTGCCGCCCTGACGGCGGTGGGAGCATTTCTGAAAATTCCCTTGGGTCCCTCCGCCATCACCCTGCAATTCTTCTTCACCGCCATGGCGGGCTGTCTGCTGGGCAGCGGCTGCGGGGCGCTCTCGCAGCTGATCTATGTGGCGCTGGGACTGCTGGGGCTGCCTGTTTTCACCGCAGGCGGCGGCTTTTCCTATGTGCTGCACCCCACCTTCGGCTTTCTGCTGGGACTGATCCCCGCCGCATGGGTCATCGGGCGTCTGGCCCGCAGCACCCGCTCCTTCTGGCGCATTGCGCTGGCGGCGCTGGCGGGACTGGCGGTGCTGTATGCCGTGGGGCTGCCGTACATGGCGATGATCCTCAACGGCTATATGGGCAAGGGCATGGACCTCTGCGCCATTTTGTGGGCGGGGATGCTGCCCTTCCTCCCCGGCGATGCCCTGAAAATTCTGGTGACGGCTCTGCTGACGCCGCCCATCCGCCGGGCTTTGGATAACTCCGCCAAATAGGAGGCCGGCGGGGCGGCATTTCTTGGAACAACAGTGCATTGCAATTCCCGCCGGAGGCCCGTATAATAAGCAGGACAATTCGAAGGGAGTGATGAAAATGAAGGTCTGCACGCTGCTCACCAAATTTTCCGCTCCCTCTGTTTCTGTTTTCCCTTTTTGACCGGTATTTTTACCGGTCATTTTTTTTGCGCTTTCTGCGCCTGAGCCGGTCAGCAATTATTTTTTCATAGAACCCACAAATGAAAGAGAGGAACTGTCACATGAACAAAAAACTCGGACACGACGCCATCTACGACGCCCGTGAGCTGGGCGTCCCCCGGATGCTCCTGCTGGGCCTGCAGCACCTGTTTGCCATGTTCGGCGCTACGGTGCTGGTCCCCATTCTGGTGCAGGGCTACGGTCTGCCCCTGTCCATCCAGACCACGCTGCTGTTTGCCGGTCTCGGCACGCTGCTGTTCCACGTCTGCACTAAGCTGAAGATCCCCGCCTTCCTGGGCTCGTCCTTTGCGTATCTGGGCGGCTTCCAGGCCATGGCGGCCCTCAACGCTGGGAAGTACGCCACCATGTCCGACAGCGACAAGCTGGCCTACGCCATGGGCGGTATCGTGGTGGCGGGCCTGCTGTATCTGGTGCTGGCGCTGCTGTTCAAGCTGGTGGGCGCGCAGAAGGTCATGCGGTTCTTCCCTCCCATCGTCACCGGCCCCATAATCATCCTGATCGGTCTGAATCTGTCGGGGACCGCCGTCAGCAATGCCAGCACCTGCTGGTGGCTGGCGCTGGTAGCCATCGCCATCATCATCGTAGCCAACATCTGGGGCAAGGGCATGGTGAAGATCATCCCCATCCTGCTGGGTGTGGTGGGCAGCTATCTGGTGGCGCTGGTGGCTACCCTCTGCGGCGCCCAGCTGCCGGATGCCAACGGTGTCATGCAGCCCCTCATCAACTTCTCCGCCGTGAAGAGCGCCAGCGTCGCCGGCCTGCAGCAGTTTGTACTGGCGAAGTTTGACCTCACCGCCATTCTGGTGATGGCCCCCATCGCCATTGCCGCCATGATGGAGCACATCGGGGACATCTCCGCCATCTCCTCCACCACCGGCCGCAACTTCATCGCCGACCCCGGTCTGCACCGGACCCTGCTGGGCGACGGTCTGGCCACCGCTCTGGCCGGTGCCTTCGGCGGCCCCGCCAACACCACCTACGGCGAGAACACCGGCGTGCTGGCCCTGTCCAAGGTCTACGACCCCCGTGTCGTGCGGCTGGCAGCCGTCTACGCCATCATCCTCTCCTTCTCCCCCAAGTTCGATGCACTGGTCAACTCCATCCCCACCGCCATCGTAGGCGGCGTCAGCTTCATCCTGTACGGCATGATCTCCGCCGTGGGCGTGCGGAACGTGGTGGAGAACCGGGTGGATCTCACCAAGTCCCGTAACCTCATCATCGCCGCCGTCATCTTCGTCTGCGGACTGGGCTTCAGCGCCACCGGCGGCATCACCTTCACTGTGGGCAGTGCCAGCATCACCCTGACGGGTCTGGCCATCGCCGCTCTGGCGGGTGTGATCCTCAACGCCGTTCTCCCCGGCAACGACTATCAGTTCGGCACCGATCCCGTGGGCGACAAGTCCGCCGACCTGGGCTCCTATTGATCCCCATCTTTTTCCATACACGGCACAGGGCCGGAGCGGTATCCCGCTCCGGCCCTGTGCCGTGTATTTTTCTTATTGCAGCGTTTCCTTGGGCAGCCAGCGCTTGCCGGCCAGACGGATCAGGAAGCAGATACCGCACACACCCAGCTGCAGGGCCATGGCCACCCAAACACCCACAAGGCCCCACTTGGCCGCCAGAATGGCCGACAGCGGCACACGGATGCCCCACATGGTGCCGAAATTCAGCAGCATAGGCACCAGCGTACTGCCGGTCCCCTGAAACACGCCGCTGGCCACGATGGAGGCCCCGAACAACGGCTCCACGAATGCCTCGATCCGCAGCACCCGCACGCCCAGCTCAATGACGGTCTCGTCCACCGCCATCATGCCGATCATGGCCGGGGCCAGTACATACAGCAGCGTCCCCGTGATCACCATCATGCCCATGCCCAGCGCAACCGTCAGCCAGCCCAGCCGATAGGTCAGATCCTTCCGCCCGGCGCCTACGCTCTGGCCCACCAGCGTGGAGGCCGCCGCCTGCACGCCGAAGGCGGACATATAGCAGAGACTCTCCGCCGTTATGGCGAAGGAGTTGGCCGCCGTGGCGATGATGCCCAGCGGGGCCACGATGGCGGTAGTCACCATCCGGGCGGTGGAAAGAATGGTGCGCTCGCCCATGACGGGAGCCGAGATAGACAGGCAGCGCTTCAGCTGTGCCGCCGTAAACCGTGCCTTTTCGCCCCGCCGCAGGTGCAGCTCCGGCGACCGCACCAGCAGGATATAGGTCAGCACCACCGCAATGACCACCTGCGACAGCGCCGTTCCCATGGAGGCACCCAGAACCCCCAGACCGAAGCCCGGCAGCGTCACCCCCAGCACCCGCAGCGTTCCGCCGGGGAAGATGAGGAAGGCGTTGAACACCACGTCCAGCAGGCACATCACCACCATGCAGATGCCGGGGGTTTTCATGTTGCCCGCCGAACGCAGCAGTCCGCCGCAGAGGTTATTCAGCTGCATGAAGGGCAGCGACAGAACATATACCAGAAAGTAGGTGCTGGCATCCTGCCAGATGGCGGGGTCTGCCCGCAGCCAGCGAGGCAGATTCCCGGTGATGCCCAGCGCTATGGCCATCATCACAAGGCTGAAGGCCATGCACACCAGAAAGGCCAGCTTCATGATGCCGCGGGCTTTCTCCGGCTGTCTGGCTCCCAGCGCCTGCGCCACCGCCACGTTAAAGCCGATGGTCAGCGCAATGCACAGATCGCCGAAGAGCCACGAGGTGGTCGCCACCACACCGATAGCGGCGGAGGCATTGGAGCCCAGCTGGCCCACCATGGCCGTGTCAATATACTGCATCACCACGGAGGATATCTGGGCCAGAATGGCCGGCCAACTCAGCTGAGCGATCAGCAGCAGCTGCTCCCGTGTAGAGATAGGCTGTCCGCTCTGTAATTTTTTCAATCCTTCACCTTGCATTCTGCACCCTCCTTCATGGTTGTAAGCCCCATTCTAACGCAGGGATGCGGCAGTTGCAACCCCCTATTTTACGGTTTTTCCTGTTTTTTTGCGAAAAAGTATCCCGTGTGCCGCAGCACACGGGATGGAAAGTCAGCAAAAAGCTTTTGACCGCTCCGGAAAGGCCATGCAGACCGTTGGCCTGTCAAAATCCTCGCAGAGTTCGCCGCCCGCAGGCGGCGAAAAGGTCTGATCCATTTTGGCTGACGACCGGTGCGTCAGTCAAAATGCCTCTCAGACCGCAAGTATGGAATTTCTGCGGTCTGACGCAGAAATGATGCACGCAGCGGGCTGGGGCCTTTGGTGCAAGATCCAATGGATCTTGCACCAGATTTTTAGAACGACACCGTCAACAGCATCTTGAACCGCTCCTGCCCGTACACCGCATGGGGGATATCCTTGGGCATGATCAGCGTCTCGCCCTGAGACACCAGAAAGACCTCGCCGCCCACGGTGAAGCGGCCGGTACCCTCCAACACCGTCACCATGGCGTCGCCGCCGGCGGCATGGGTGCTGATCTCCTCGTCCTTTTCAAAGGCAAAGAGGGTCATGCTGAGCTTGCTGTTCTGCACCAGTGTGCGGCTGACGATCTGGCCGTCCTGATAGTCCACCTGCTCCGCCATGTGCAGAACCTTCTGCTTTGCAATATTCTTATACATAATGATGTTCCTCCCACAAAATAATAATGAAAGTAGTATGGCCCGGTGCGTCGTTAAAAATCCAGCCTTGTCCGGACGCAGATCTCACGGATCTTGGCCTGCAGGCGCTTGAGATCCTCGAAGGTCTCCGGCTTCTTGCCGGGGTCCCGCAGCAGGGCCGCCGGGTGGTACATGGCCATTTTCTCTATGCCGTCCTGCCGGAAAAACAGGCCGTGCTCCTGCGTGATGCGGAAATCGGCCTTGATGAGCTCCATGGCGCTGATGCGCCCCAGACACACCAGAATTTTCGGCTGCATCAGCTCCATTTGCCGCCGCAGATAGCCGCTGCACGCCTCCTTCTCGGTGTTCAGCGGATCCCGGTTCTGAGGCGGGCGGCACTTGACGCTGTTGGTGATATAGATGCGCTCACGGGACAGGCCGATCATTTGCAGCATATCGTCCAGCAGCTTCCCGGCCCGGCCCACAAAGGGCTCCCCCTGCTTGTCCTCGTTGGCGCCGGGGGCCTCCCCCACCAGCAGCACCTCCGCCGCCGGATCGCCCACGCCGAACACCACCTGGGTCCGCTCCTGTGCCAGACTGCACGCCCGGCAGGCCAGACACCGCTGCCGCAGCTGTTCCCACTGCTGGTCCATGGCCGCTCCTCCTCTCTCACATTCGATAGCACCATCGATATCAGGCGCATTGACCCTTGCTTATCGACGGTATCAGCATAGCAGAAAAAAATGGCTTTGGCAAGTGGGGATACCCACTCTCCTCCGGGACACACTGTCTCCAGAAAGGAGACGCTGCCCATGTACCTCTGGAGCTTTCTGACCTACGGCTTTCTGGGCTATCTGTTGGAGAAGGTCTATGCCCTTGTCACCCGTTCCCGCCACACCGTCCGCAAGGGGTATCTGCTGCTGCCGGTGTGTCCGGTATACGGCCTTGCCATGCTGGCGGTGCTGGCTCTGCCGCCGGATATGACGGACACCTTCTGGCACTTGGCCCTCTATGGCGGGCTTACCGCCACCGCCGTGGAGTACGCCGTCCACTTCTGCTGCGACAGGCTGCTGGGAGTCATGTTCTGGGACTACTCCTCCACCAAAATGGACCTGAACCGCCGGGTATGCCTGCCCTTTGCCCTGATCTGGGGGCCTCTGGCAGCCATGACCGCCCGCTATATCCATCCGCTGCTGCGGCCGTGGCTTACCGCCGTGCCGCCGTGGCTGACGCTGGCGGTATGGCTGCTGCTGACCGCCGACAGCTTCTTCACCGTCCGTCTGCTGCTTCAATATCACGATATTGATCTGCTGGGCTGGAAAAACCTCCTGCGCCGCCGCTCCGCCGCCTGACCTCTCCGTTCACAAATCGTTTACACGGTGCCGCTCCATTTGTTCTTGACGATGCTTCCATTCCGTGGTAATATTTAGCACGCTAACATTTAGCCAGCTAATGATTCAGAGAGGAGGGATCTGCCTTGAGCAGTACCTGTCAGAGCGATCATCTGGGACGGCTGCTGGGCCAGTGCCAGCACCGGATGCGGATGGTCATGGACCGCTCGCTGCGGCAGTACGGCGTCACTCCGGTCCAGTGCCGGGCGCTGATGTACCTGCACCGCCAGCCGGAGCCGGTCACCCAGCGGCAGCTGGAGCAGTATATGGCCGTGAAGCCTTCCACCATCAACGGCATCGTGGGCCGTCTGGAGGAGAAGGGCCTTCTCACCAGAGATGCCTGCCAGCAGGACGCCCGGTGCCGTGTCCTCCGGCTGACGGAGGAGGGCCGCCGCTTCCGCAGTGACTTCATCCGCATCGCACAGGACACCAACCGGCAGATGGAACAGGGCTTCTCCCCGGAGGAGCTGGCCGCCCTGCACCGCTATCTGGAACGGGTGGCGCAAAATCTCGCAGCGCAAACGGAGGAAACAGAACTATGATACGCAAGCTTGCCCCGTATACCAAGGGGTACCGGGTCTACATCCTGCTGGGCATCCTCTGCTCGGCAGGCGAAGCGGTGCTGGAGCTGATGCTGCCCAAGGCCATGAGCAGCATCGTAGACTACGGCATCAGCGGCAACGGCGGCGCCGGCGACCGCACCTACATCCTTACCATGGGCCTGAAGATGGTGCTGATGGCCCTGATCTGCCTAGCGTTGGGCGTGGGCGCAGCGGCGCTGGCTGCCAAGGCCGGCATGGGCTTCGGCGCCAATGTCCGTGAAGCGGAGTACCGGCAGGTACAGCGCTTCTCCTTTTCCAACATCGAGCACTTTTCCACCGCCTCCCTCATCACCCGGCTCACCAACGACGTCTCGTCGGTGCAGATGACCCTGATGATGGGGATGCGGATGCTGGTAAGGGCTCCGGTGATGCTCATCACCGCTCTGGTGATGGCCCTTCGCATCAGCCTGCAGCTGAGCCAGATCTTTCTGGTGATCCTGCCGCTGCTGGCACTGATGGTGTTCATCATACTGCGGTATGTGGGGCCCTTTTTCACCTCCCTGCAAAAGGCCACCGACGGACTGAATCTGGTGGTGCAGGAGGATCTGAACGCTATCCGTGTGGTGAAGTCCTTCGTCCGGGAGGACCGGGAGAAGGAGAAATTCTTCCAGCGCAGCGAGACGCTCCGCCAGACGGCGGAGCGGGCCTTCGGCTTCGTGGTGACCTTCATCCCCATGGTGAACCTCATTATGGGCGGCACCATCGTATCCATCATGTGGCTGGGCGGCCACTATGTGGCCGGCGGCCAGATGCTCTCCGGTGACCTGCTGGCCTTCTTCACCTACGCCTCCGAAATTCTCATGGCCCTGATGATGGTGGCCATGGTGATGATGGTGCTGACCCGCTCCATCGCCTGCGGCAAGCGCATTGTGGAGGTGCTGGAGGAGCAGCCGGAGATCACCGACGACGATGCCGTGAAGGAGATCACCGGCGACGGCACCAAGAGGGAGCTTACCCTCTCCGACGGTTCCATCCGCTTTGACCACGTTTACTTCAAATACCATCCCGATAGCGCCGAGTGGAACCTGACGGACATCGACTTCTCCATTGCCAGCGGCATGACCGTGGGTATTCTGGGCGGCACCGGCAGCGCCAAGAGCACACTGGTGAGCCTGATCCCCCGACTGTATGAGGCCACGGAGGGGGCCGTCTATGTAGGTGGCCACAACGTTAAGGACTACACCATGGAGACGCTGCGGGAGGGCTGCGCCATGGTGCTGCAGAAGAACACTCTGTTCTCCGGCACCATCCGGGATAACCTCCGCTGGGGCGACGAGAACGCCACCGACCAGGAGATGGAGGCCGCCTGCCGCATGGCCTGCGCCGACGAGTTCATCTCCCGGATGCCCGACGGCTACGACACCCGCATCGAGCAGGGCGGCACCAATGTCTCCGGCGGTCAGAAGCAGCGCCTGTGCATCGCACGGGCCATTCTCCGCAAGCCCAAGGTGCTGATCCTGGACGATTCCACCTCCGCTGTGGACACCGCCACCGACGCCAAGATCCGTGCAGCCCTGAAGGAGGCGCTGCCCGGCTCCACCAAGCTTATTATTGCCCAGCGCATCTCCTCCGTTATGGACGCCGACGTGATCTTAGTGCTGGACGACGGCAAGATCTCCGGTATGGGGACCCATGAACAGCTGATGGCGTCCAATCAGATCTATCGGGAAGTCTATCAGTCTCAGCAGGAAGGGGTGAGCATCGATGGCTGAACAGAAAAATTCCATGCCGCCCCGCCGTCCCGGCGGACCCGGCCACGGCCCCCGCAGCCACGGCTATCAGCGGCCCCAGGACCTGCGGGGCACGGTGAAGAAGCTGCTGCACTATGTGGGCCGCTATAAGGGGCTGCTGGTGCTGGTGGCCGTCTGCCTGCTGCTCAGCTCCGTGGGCTCCGTGGCCAGCAGCTACTTTCTCAAGCCCGCCATCAACGACTACATCCTCCCCGGCGACTTCGCCGGTCTGCTGAAGCTGCTGGTGCTGATGGGACTGGTGTTCGTGCTGTCGGCCCTGTGCTCCTATGTGTACTCCCGCATCATGGTGCGGGTGTCCCAGCGCACGGTGGCCGCCCTGCGGCAGGATCTGTTCGACAAGCTGCAGGAGCTCCCCCTGCGCTACTTCGACACCCACCAGTCCGGCGACCTCATGAGCCGTTTCACCAACGACATCGATACGGTGTCCGAGATGATCAACAACAGCTTCGCCAATGTGCTGTCCAACTCCCTGACGTTCCTATGCACCATCGGGATGCTGCTGTACCTGAACTGGGCGCTGACCCTTATCACCTTCGCCTTTCTGGGGCTGATGCTGCTGGTGGTGAAGGTCATCGGTGGACGCAGCCGGGTCAGCTTCCAGCGGCAGCAGGCCGCTCTTGGCGACCTCAACGGCTACATTGAGGAGATGATCGAGGGCCAGAAGGTCATCAAGGTGTTCCACCACGAGCAGCAGGCCATCGACCAGTTCTCTGCCCGCAACGATACCTATCAGACGGCGGCCACCATGGCCCAGACCTACGCCGGGTCCATGATGCCCGCCACCGCCAATCTCTCCCGCATCAACTACGCCGTCACCTGCTGCGTAGGCGGACTGCTGGCCATGGGCGGTGTGTTCGATATTGGCTCTCTGGGGGCCTATCTGCTGTACGTCAAGCAGGTGTCCCAGCCGGTGAGCCAGATCAGCCAGCAGGTGAACACCATTCTGGCCGCCATAGCCGGCGCCGAGCGTATCTTCGCCGTCATGGAGGCCCAGCCGGAGGAGGACGAGGGCCAGACCACCATCGTCCGGGTGGAGAAGAACGGCAATACCCTCACCGAGGTGCCTCAGCGCACCGGCCACTGGGCATGGAAGAAGCCCGACGGCTCCCTGACAGAGCTGCGGGGCGACGTGCGCTTCGACCACGTCACCTTCGGCTACGATCCGGATAAGGCGGTGCTCCACGACATCTCCCTCTTTGCCGAGCCCGGCCAAAAGATCGCCTTCGTGGGCTCCACCGGCGCCGGAAAGACCACCATCACCAACCTCATCAACCGCTTCTACGACATCCAGCAGGGAACCATCACCTACGACGGCATCGACGTCCGGGAGATCCGCAAGAACTCTCTGCGGAAGTCGCTGGGCATCGTCCTGCAGGATACCCACCTCTTCACCGGCACCATTGCCGACAACATCCGCTACGGCAAGCTGGACGCCACGGATGAACAGGTCCGGGCCGCCGCCAAGCTGGCCAACGCCGACACCTTCATCCGCCATCTGCCCCAAGGCTACGACACCGTCATCACCGGCGACGGCGGCAGTCTCAGTCAGGGGGAGCGCCAGTTGCTGGCCATTGCACGGGCTGCCGTGTCCGATCCCCCGGTGCTGATCCTGGACGAGGCCACCTCCTCCATCGATACCCGCACGGAGAAGCTCATCGAGCAGGGCATGGACTCCCTGATGGAGGGCCGCACGGTGTTCGTCATCGCCCACCGGCTCTCCACCGTCCGCAACGCACAGGCCATTCTGGTACTGGAGCAGGGGCAGATCATCGAGCGGGGCAACCATGAGACGCTGCTGGCCCAGAAGGGCAAGTACTATCAGCTGTATACCGGCCAGTCCGAGCTCAGTTGATGGGGCAGTGAACCTGCAGGCTCCCAGAACACCAGATCCCCATGAAAGGAGGCCGGACAGAGTCCGGCCTCCTTTTTTACGCACTCACATTTTATAATTGTGTATCCTCCTCTGTCACTCCGCCCAATGGCAGGCCCGGCTGACGGCCTTTTTCCACAGGCGGTACTCATCGTCGCAGTCTGCCTGGGGCCGCTGGGGCAGGAACACCCGCTGGCTGCGCCGCAGAGCCGCCAGCTCCTCCGTATCCCGCCACAGGCCGCAGGCCAATCCCGCCAGCGATGCTGCGCCGAAGGCAGTGGTCTCCACCATGGTGGGGCGGTCCACCGGGATCCGCAGCAGATCCGCCTGCATCTGCATGAGGATGTCCGACACGCTGGCGCCGCCGTCGGCCCGCAGGGCCGTGATATCGCACCCGGCATCCTGCCGCATGGCCAGCATCAGATCCGTCACCTGATAGGCGATGCACTCCAGCACCGCACGGGCGATGTGGGCCCGGCCCGTACCACGGGTGATGCCCAGAATGGCCCCACGGGCGTACATATCCCAATAGGGCGCACCCAGCCCGGTGAAGGCCGGAACCACCACCACGCCGCCGGAGCTTTCCACGGATTCCGCCAGCCGGTCACACTCCGGGGCGGAGTCCACCAGCCGCAGCTCGTCCCGCAGCCATTGGATGGTGCTGCCGCCGTTAAAGACGCTGCCCTCCAAGGCATAGGTGGTCCTTCCCCCTACGCTCCATGCCACGGAGCTCACCAGCCCCGCCCGGCTGCGGACCGGCTCCGTCCCCACGTTCATCAGGGTAAAGCAGCCGGTGCCGTAGGTATTCTTAGCCTCGCCGGGATGGAAGCAGGCCTGCCCGAAGAGGGCCGCCTGCTGGTCGCCGGCGGCACCGCACACCGGTACTCCTGCCAGCGTCTCCAGGCCGGGGATGCCCGGCTGCACCGTGCCGTAGACGGCGCTGTTCTCCACCGGCCGGGGCAGCATACAGGCGGGGATCCGCAGCAGACGGCACAGCTCCCCATCCCAGCACAGCCGGTGGATATCAAAGAGCATGGTGCGGGAGGCGTTGGAGTAGTCGGTGACGTGCTGCCCCGTCAGCCTCCAGATGAGCCACGTCTCCACCGTGCCGAACAGCAGCTCCCCCCGTTCCGCCCGCTGCCGGGCGCCGGGGATGTTATCCAGGATCCAGCGGATCTTGGTGCCGGAGAAATAGGCGTCGATGAGCAGTCCCGTGGTGGAGACGATGCGCTCCTCCAGTCCCTGCCGCTTCAGCTCCTCGCACAGCTCCGCCGTCCGACGGCACTGCCAGACGATGGCGTTATACACCGGCTGGCCGGTGGCCTTATCCCAAACGATGGTGGTCTCCCGCTGGTTGGTGACGCCGATGCCGGCGATGCTGCCCTCCGGCAGCCCCCGGATGGCCTCCGCCGCCGCCAAACGCTCCGTGTCCCAGATGGTCATGGGGTCGTGCTCCACCCAGCCCGCCTGCGGATAGATCTGGGGAAAGGTGTGCTGGGCCTTGGCGGCGATCTGCCCCGCCCGGTCAAATACGATGGCACGGGAGCTGGTCGTCCCCTGATCCAGTGCCAGAATATACGATGCCATAGCCGTCTCCTCTTTTCTTTTTGGTGGGTTTGTGGTATACTGTCCATAGAATAGTTCTTATTTTACCATAGGAAGGATGAAATTTCCATGACAAATCTCACCGAGTTCACCTTTCTCTCCAGCGACGGCAAGACCCGGCTTCACGCCATGCAGTGGCTGCCGGAGGGAACGCCTCGTGCCGTGCTGCAAATTTCCCACGGCGTAGCCGAGCATATCGGCCGCTACGACGGCTTCGCCCGCTACCTCAATGAGCAGGGGCTGGCGGTGGTAGGCCACGACCATCTGGGCCACGGCGGCTCCCTGCCGGAGGGCGGAACCCCCGTCTACTTTGGCGACGGCACCCCGTGGGAGACGGTGGTGGCGGATATCCAGCTGCTGCACGAGCAGCTGCGGCGGGAGTTTTCCGGTGTGCCGCTGTGCCTCATGGGCCACAGCATGGGCTCCTTTCTGGCCCGCAGCTACCTGATCCGCTATCCCGGCACCCTGCGGGCCGCCATTATCATGGGTACCGGCTGGCAGCCACAGGCCAAGCTGACCGGAGGCCGTGCCGTGGCGGAGGTGGTCTGCGCCGCACAGGGGCCCTCCGCCGCCAGCAAGCTGGTGAACGATCTGGCCTTCGGCGGCTACAACAAGGCCTTTGCTCCCAACCGCACCGGCTATGACTGGCTGTCGGCGGACTCCGAAAATGTGGACCGCTACATTGCCGACCCCCTCTGCGGCGCCGATGCCACGGTGGGGCTGTTCCGCCAGATGCTCCACGGCATCGCCTTCAACCAGAACCCCAAGAATCTGGCCCGCATGGACAGCAGCCTGCCGGTGCTGCTGATCTCCGGCGACCGGGATCCGGTGGGCGATATGGGCAAGGGCGTCCGCCGCACCGCCGACGCCTTCCGCAAGGCGGGCCTGTCGGACGTGACTCTGAAGCTGTATCCCGGCCTGAGGCACGAGATCCTCAACGAAGGCCCCATGCGCCAGACGGTCTATGAGGACATCTGGCACTGGCTGGAGCCGCATCTGCCGGCCCGTTAAAATCTCGCTAATTGAAATACGGTTCACCCGCAAGAGGGCAGCCTGCAGCTGTCCTCTTTTCTTTTGGGAAAATACTGGCACCATTTTGTCATTTCTGTCATTCGGTCAGTCAAAAAGTACCGGTTTTCAACATTTTTCTCATACTTTTCTCATATCGGACTAATACGTCGTTTCATAGAGAATTTGCGGGAATTTTTTGAATAAATTACGAAAAATCGGTTGACTTTGCCGTGGAATTGGGGTATATTATAGCCCTCTAGCGCACAGGATCCGACATTGTCGAATGCGTCGGGTGGGCTGTGCGTTTTATCCCTGTCCGTACATGACGGGCTTTCGACCGGGAGGTGAGTGAAATGGCCTATATGCGCTTGGGCGATCTGCTGGTGGCGTCCGGGACCATCACAGGGCAACAGCTGGAGCGTGCTCTGACACTCCAGAAGGAGACAAAGCAGCGGCTGGGCGATGTGCTGATCCAGAACGGCTTCATCACGGAGGCGCAGCTCATCGACGCTCTGCGAGTGCAGCTGGGCGTGGACTTTGTGGACCTGACGGCCATTTCCATCCCCGTGGAGCTGGCCCAGTATGTCCCCCGGAACATCGCCAAGAAATACTGCGTGGTGCCGGTGAAGCTGGTACGCAACAGCCTGTATCTGGCCATGAGCGATCCTCTGGACTTCGTGGCTCAGGATGAGGTCAAAACCGCCTCCCGTAAGCGCATCATCCCCATGATCGCCACCCGCAAGGCCGTGGAGCAGGCCATCAGCCGCCTGTACGGCAACGAGGGTACGGCACGGGTCATCGAGGAGATGAAGCGAGAGGCCGGCAGCAGCAGCGATGTCATCCCCGCCCAAATGGCGCAGGACACGGCGGACCCTCAGGAGTCCGCCCCCACCATCCGCTTCGTTAACGCCCTCATCGAGCGGGCCTATACCGAGCGGGCCAGCGACATCCATCTGGAGCCGCAGGAGGGTGAGATGGTGGTGCGGATGCGCATCGATGGTCTGCTCCGCCGTATCCTGACGGTACCCGCCGACCTGCAGAATACCGTGATCTCCCGCCTGAAAATCATGGGCGGTATGAATATTGCCGAGCATAAGATCCCGCAGGACGGCCACGCCATCCAGTCGGTGCGGGGCCACAGTCTGGACCTGCGTATCTCCTCCATGCCCACGGTGTATGGCGAGAAGATAGTGCTGCGTCTGCTGGACAAGTCCGCTCAGGCCCTCAGCAAATCCCAGCTGGGACTGGAGGGGCAGGATCTTGACAACTACAACGCTCTGCTGCGAAACACCAGCGGCGTCATTCTGCTGGTGGGTCCCACAGGCTCCGGTAAGTCCACCACCATGTGCAACATGATCCGGGATCTGTCCCGTGAGGAGATCAACATCGTCACGCTGGAGGACCCGGTGGAGTACCACATCCCCGGCGTCAGCCAGTGCCAGATCAACGAAAAGACCGGCATGACCTTCGCCAGCGGCCTGCGAGCCATCCTGCGTCAGGACCCGGACATCATCTCCGTGGGTGAGATCCGGGACGGCGAGACGGCCTCCATCGCCATGCGGGCCGCCATCACCGGTCATCTGGTGTTCTCCACTCTGCACACCAACGACGCCGTGTCCGCCGTATACCGGCTCAAGGACGTGGGCGTGGAGCCGTGGCTGGTGGCCAGCGCCCTGCGGGGCGTGGTGAGCCAGCGTCTGCTGCGGAAGGTCTGCCCCCACTGCAAGAAGGGCTATCAGCCCTCTGCCGAGGAGCTGGCCCTGCTGGGGATGCCGGAGGACAGCCATGTCACCTTCTATAAGGGCGAGGGCTGTCCGGAGTGTCATCACTCCGGCTATACCGGTCGCCGGGCCGCCTTCGAGATCCTGATGCTCAGCGGCCGCCTGCGGCGGCTCATCAGCGAGGGCGCCAACGAGGAGCGGCTGGCGGAGGAGGCCCGCAAAAACGGCTTCCGCTCCATGAGGGAGAGCTGCCGCCGGCTGGTGCTGGAGGGGGTCACCTCCGCCGAGGAGGCCGCCCGCATCATCAACACCACAGTAGACGAGTAATTGCGTAAAACCCGGCACGGAAGGAGCGGAGACACGCCATGACCACATACCGTTACAAGGGCCAGACCAAGGACGGAACGGCTGTATCCGGCGTCATCCGGGCCTATGACGAGTTCGAGGCCGCCAGCCGCCTGCGGGAGACCGTAGCCATTATCACCCGGCTGGAGGAGGTACGGGAGAAGAAGGAAAACATCTTCAACCGCCCCATCGGCCTGAAGATCAAGGAAAAGGAGCTGGCCCTGATCTGCTCCCAGTTCGCCATTATCCTCTCCGCAGGTATGTCCATTCAGCACTGTGTGGAGATGGTGGCGGCCCAGACCAGGAACCGCCACATCCGCCAGATGCTGGAGAAGGTGGCCGAGGAGGTGGGCGCAGGCTACTCCATGGCCCAGAGCTTTGAAAACAACGCCCCCTATCTGCCCAAGACCTTCATCGAGACGGTCCGGGCCGGAGAACAGTCCGGCACGCTGGAGGAGTGCTTCCAGCGGCTGCACCGGTACTATGATAAATCCGCCAAGACCAAGGCCAAGGTGGTCAGCACCCTGACCTACCCCGCCATGGTCATTGTGGTGGCCATCGTCGTGTTTATTATCATCATCGCCGTGGCCGTCCCGGCCTTCAACGATGTCTTTGCCGAGATGGACACCCAGCTGCCGGGCATCACCCGTGTGCTGCTGGCCACCAGTGACTTCTTCGTGGGCTGGTGGTGGCTGCTTCTGCTGATCGCCGCCGGGCTGGGCATCGCCTATATGGTGGCCCGCCGCTCTGTTCAGGGTCGGAAGGCCATCGCCGCATGGAGCCTCACCAAGGCCCCCCTCCACCGGCTCCATACCCTCAACGCCGCCGCACAGTTCGCCCACAGCATGGCCACCATGCTGACGGCCGGTCTTCCGGTCCACAAGGCTCTGGATGTGACCGGCAACGTGATCAGCAACTACACCTTCGCACTGGCCGTGCAGGAGGTGAAGCAGAAGGTGGAGCGTGGCCGCACCATTTCCGAGAGCATGGGGCAGATCGAGTACTTCCCCAAAATGCTGACGGAGATGGTGGGCGTAGGCGAGCAGTCCGGCTCGCTGGAGGAGACGCTGGACGTCATCGGTGAATACTTTGACAACGAGGTGGAGGTCACCACCGCCCGCCTGCTGTCGGTGCTGGAACCCATCATCACCATCGCCCTGGCGGTGATCGTGGTGGTGCTGCTGCTGGCGGTGTATCTGCCGCTGTTCACCCTCTACGGCGGAATGTAAGGCCGCCGCACCCAAATTCGTATCCTATCCGTATAACAACCCTGTACGGATCAAGATAAAAACCGCAAAAAATAGCAAAAAATAATAGGAGATGTAGAACTATGCTGAAGAAACTGCAGAACAAGAAGGGCTTCACTCTGATGGAGATGCTGATCGTCGTCGCCATCATCGCTGTGCTGGTGGCCATCGCCATCCCCGTGTTCAACGGCGCCCTGACCAAGTCCAAGGAGGCCGCTGACGTGGCCAATGTCCGTGCTACCTATGCCGAGTGGCAGACCGCTATGCTCACCGAGAACACCAAGGCTCCCGCTGATAAGGAAGCTTTCCTGAAGGGTCCCGCTGGTAATGATACCCTGACCCTGAACTATCCTGACAAGCTGACCGTCGCCAACGGCACCATCACCTACACCGCTTCTAAGCTGACTGATGCCGCCAATGCCGACAGCAAGACCTTCACCTGGACGCTGGGTACGCCCGATATTCACTAATTTCCGCTTGTCACATTCACACGCAACAGCTCCCGCACCGGCCCGGCTGGGCCGGTGCGGGGCGACCCGTCTCTCATCGGGCGGGGATGGCCGTGGGTTGGCGTCCCTCCCCGCTCCGTGAGAGCAGTCCCATCTAAAGGAGAGCCTTCCCCATGCTGTATGCCGATCCCTTTCTAACTGTTTACTGCTGCCTGCTGGCCGCCCTGCTGGGTGCGTGCATGGGCAGCTTTCTGAACTGTGCAGCCTGGCGCATCGTCCATGGGGAGAGCGTGCTGCATGGCCGGTCCCACTGCGATGCCTGCGGCCATGTGCTGACGGTGCGGGACCTGATCCCGGTGGTCAGCTATCTGGCCGCCCACGGACGCTGCCGCTACTGCGGGGCCAAGCTCTCCCGGCGTCACGTTCTGGCCGAGGCCGTCTCGGCGCTGGTGTTCGTGACGCTGCTGCTGCATTATGATATTTCGCTCCAAGCTCTCGAAGGCTGGTGCGTGGCCAGCATCCTGCTGGTCTGCTCCTTTGCGGATTTGGAGGGGTACATCATCCCCGACCGTTTTATAGCGGTCGGCGTTGTGCTATTTATCATCACTCTTTTCTTCGTCCCCCAGCCGCTCCGGCGGGCGCTGGACGGCGCCATCGGCGGTCTGGCGGTGGCGGGGTGCGTGCTGCTTCTGGTGCTGGGAATGGAGAAGCTGCTGGGCCGTGAGGCCATGGGCGGCGGCGACATCAAGCTCCTGTTCCTGACGGGGCTGTTTTTGGGCTGGAAGCGGAACCTTCTGTGTCTGGTGGCGGCCTGCGTCATCGGCATCGTGTGGGGACTCCTGCAAAAAAAACGGGACGGCGGCGAGGCCATCCCGTGGGGCCCCAGCATCGCCCTTGGCGCTTGGCTGACGGCGCTGTGCGGCCAGCAGATCATCGACTGGTATCTGGGGCTGCTGTAATTCTTGAAAGTGAGGACGAGCATTTTGGAAAAGATCGTTGGCTTTGACATCGGTGAGAGCAGCGTCAAGCTGGTATATTTCGCCGGTGCGGACCTGAAAAAGGCCGTCACGGCGGAGCTGCCGGACAATATGGTCTCCGGTTCGAGGATTTTGTCCATGGACGCCATGGCGGACTTCCTGCGCCAGACGGCCAAAAGTAACGGCATCCCCCTGACCCATGCGGCGCTGGTGCTGCCCTCCACGGAGGTGTTCACCCGTGAGCTGGTGATGCCCGCCATGACGGAACAGCAGCTGCTGTATAACCTGCCCTATGAGTTCCGGGACTATCTGACGGAGGAGAAGAACAAGTACTTCTTCGACTATTCCATGCGGGAGGTGCTGCGGGACGAGTCCGGCCAGCCCACGGAGATGAATCTGCTGGCCTGCGCCACCCTGAAGAGCACCGTGGAGAGCTATCGGACCATGCTGCGCCGGGCGGGCTTCCGCCTGCGGGTGCTGACCCCCAGCGAGTGCGCGTACAGCGCCGTGCTGCAGGCCTACTACCGCCGCACCCAGCAGGAGGGCCGTGACCTGTGCGTGGTAAATCTGGGCCACAGCGCCACCTTCCTGTATATCTACCGGGGCGGCCACTTCGCCAGCCGCCGGGAGATCGAGGTGGGGGTGGCCGATCTGGAGCATCTGGTGGCCGATCAGTGCAGCGTGGACGTCCACATGGCTCACGAGTATGTGCGCCAGAACTACAACCATGTGCTGGAGTCGGAGCAGGCCCGTGAGCTGTATGGCCGCATCGCCGTGGAGGTGGTGAAGGCCGTGAACTTCTTCAACTACAACAACCGGGAGCGGGAGCTGACGCAGCTGTGCCTGTGCGGCGGCGGCAGCGCCATTCAGCCGCTGTACGACACCATCGCCGATACCACCGGCATGACGCTGCACACCTCCGCCGAGCTGCTGGGCCAGCGGATGTCCACCCAGGAGCCGTGGATGTACCTGCGGGCCATCGGCGGCGTGGATCTTGGCATCAAGGGGGGCCTGCGATAATGGCAGAAAAGATGAAAAAGGGACCTTCGGAGGCCGGTCGCAAGACCCTCAAATGTCCCCATAAGCAGGGCATCAATCTGAATATGCGGGAACAGAAGGGCAATCCCCGTCTGACCCTGCTGGTGGGCTGTCTGGCCATCGTCATTCTGGCGGGCTGCGTGGCCAAGTTCGGCGTCATCGACCAGTACCGCCGGCTGGATGCGGCGCAGGCCGCCTACGCCTCCGTTCACACGGAGTATACCCAAATGCAGGAGCTGCTGAAGGGCTACGACCGTCTGCTGATGGAATACCGCACCTACTCCATGGAGTGGGCCACCGACGGCAGCGAGGACAACGGCACTCTGGTGGACCGTCAGAAGGCACTGGATCTTGGAGCAGGAGATGCTGTCCCGTGGACGGCTGGTATCGCTGCAGGTATCCGGCAATAAGATGACGGTGGCCATGTCCGGCATGAGTCTGGATCAGATCTCCCGGATGTTTGACGTGATCCAGCAGTCCCCCATCGTCAGCAATGTGGAGCTGAATCTGGCCTCCACGGAGGACGGCAACGTCTCCACCATTCTGGACTTCACCGTCCGCATCACCCTACGCAGCGCAGAGGAGGCAGACAAATGAACCGGGAATTGACAAGACGGGAAAAGATCCTGCTGCTGGTGCTGATCGTGGTGGTGCTGGTGGCGGGCTACTGTAAGCTGATCCTCATCCCCATCAACGATCAGATATCCAGCTATCGGCTGAACATGGAGGCCGAGCAGACGGAGCTGGACGCCAATCAGGGAAAAATGGCCCAGATGCAGAAGATGCAGAAGGCCATCGAAGAGATCAAGGCGGCGGGCGAGAAGCGCACCATCCCCCAGTACGACAACAGCGGCAAGCTGATGATCGAGCTCCACGAGATCATGAGCGACACGCTGGACTATTCGCTGGACTGCTCTGCGGGTACCGTGCAGCAGGACTATATCATGCTGCGGCCTATCGTGATGACCTTCCGGACCTCCACCTATGCGCAGGCCCGGCAGATCGTGGATCGGCTGTGCTCCAGCGAGAACATCAGCCAGATCTCCGACATGAATATGAACACCTATACCGAGGGCCGCAACAGCGGCACCGTGGAGACCACGCTGGTCATCACCTACTTCGAGATCATGTCCTGAGGATGCCGTGGGGCGGGGAGCTTTTTCTATGACTGAGAGAAAACTACAACGGAATAGACGGGGCTTCACGCTGACGGAGGTGCTGCTGGCGCTGGCCATCCTCATCATCCTGCTGGCGCTGGCCATGATCCCCATCAGTCGCCACCAGCGCAGCATCCGCCAGTCGGAGCTGGATTCCAAGGCGGAGACCATCTATCTGGCGGCTCAGAACCGCCTCTCCCAGCTGCAGGCCAGCGGCCGCAGCGACGAGTACGGCAAGGACCGGGCCACGGCCCTGAACAACATCCCCTGGGACGCCGAGCAGGATAAGTACACCACCAGTACTCTGTACTACGTCACCTCCGCCGCCAAAAGCACCGACACCTCCGCCGCCGGGAGCATCCTGCCCCGTGAGCAGGTGGAGGCGGAGCTGTGGGACGCCAACTGGGTCATCGAGTATGACCCCGGCAGCGGCAGTGTTTACGCCGTGTTTTACAGCGAAAAGCCCATGCAGTACAGCTTCGACGCCTTCAACCCCCTGCGCTCACGGGATCGCCGGGTGCAGGAGGGGGCTACCGTGGGCTACTACGGCGGCGACAGCGTCCAGAACGAAGACACCGGCAAGCTGACCCCCAAGATGGAGATCATCAACAAGGAGCGTCTGCTGCTGAAGGTCAGCTGTGACACGCCCCGTGACCCCCTGCACTTCTATGTGACGGTGACGGACGCACAGGGCCACTCCACCGGGCGGATGGAGCTCACCGGCTCCGAAGTCAACGTCTCCTACCGCACCTATACCGTCACCATGGTGCTGGACGACCTGACGGAGGGCAAGCGCTTCTCCCAGCAGCGCCGCTTCCGGCAGCTGACCCCCGGCTCCGACCTGACCCTGAAGGTGGAGGTGGAGAGCGACAGCCGTCTGGTGGACTCCGTCACTGGCAAGCTCACCACCAACAGTCTCTTTGCCGAGGTCCGGGACGGCGGCACCACCGCCGTGGTTACCTATGCCCGGCATCTGCAAAATCTGGACGAGGGCTCCGGTCTGCCCACCGCCATCACACGGGCGCTGCAGGAGCAGGATATCCAGTTCGTCAACACCGGCATGGACGACGGCTGGGACAGCTGCTATCCGGGTCGGAGGTTCATCCCCATCTATAACGAGAACCTCGCCTATTACGACAGCACCGTCGCCGTAGGCACCCAGTCCTATCACCCTGTGATCTATGAGCTGCCGGTGGATACCGACGGCGACGGCGGCCTGTTCGAGAGCTTCCGGGGCACCTTGCGAAACATCCGTCTGTGCGGTGCCGAGATCAGCGCCGGGGGCAATGCCGGCGGTCTGGCCGGCTCCCTCCGGGGCGGCACCACCATTGAGGGCTGTCAGGTCTACCTGAGCCCCACCCGTGACAAGCTCAGCAGCAAAAACGAGCAGGATATCTGGATCAGCGGCGCCACCGCCGGTGGTCTGGTGGGCCGCTGTGGTTATGACCTCACCGTCCGCAACAGCTTCGCCTCCACGGTGCTGGAGGGCGGACGCTGCGCCGGCGGTCTGGTGGGCTACATCAGCGGCACCCGCACCGTCTATGTGGAGCACTCCTACGCCGACTGCTACCTCTACGCCTCCGGCACCACCGGCGGCCTCATCGGCAGCTGCATCGGCACGGCGGACATCACCCTGCGGGACTGCTACACCGCCGGCTTCCAGGAGGCCGACGTCATGGCGGGTCTGGTGGGCGGTGAGTTGTCCTACGGCGACGTCATCGACACCTGTTACAGCGCCAGCGCCCGGCTGAACGGCAGTGAAAAACTCACCTACTCCACCGCCAAGCCTGCGGATGTCACCACCGGCAAGCCCGATATCACCAGCACCTACTATATGTCCCACGGCGACCACGACATGGACGGCACGGTCTTTGCCGACTATGAGCAGTGGAGCGGCCGCAACCGGGCCGACACCATCGAGAAGTACCTCAACGACGCCTTCACCGCTGAGACCGGCGGCAGCGACACCGTGGCCTATAACCTGGTGGACGGCATGGGCTTGGGCGCTTACTCCTATCCCCGTCTGATGGGACTGACCCACTACGGCGACTGGCAGGCTCAGTTCGAGGCCGGTACACTGGTGTACTACGAGGTCTATTCCGACGGCAGCTACGGCTTCCGTGGCGCCAACAAGTCCACCGTCAAAACCACCGGCACGGTGGCGGGCGACGGCTACGGCATGGTGTACAGCACGCTGCCGGAGCAGGATCTGACGGTGCGCTATTCGCTGGGGGGGCGGGAGGTCACCTCTACCCTGTACCGTGCCAACGCCATCGACATGGGCGGGGGCTACTACCTGCTGCCCCTGCCCCGGACACTGGTGAACACCACCGAGGTATCCACGGACTTCTACCGCCGGGTGCAGGTGGAGGACACCACCTACTACTTCAATCCCCATTTCACCTGCTGGGTATCGGAGGGCTCCGAGGCCCCGGAGGCCCCCAGTGAGATCGGCATCCGCACGGCCCGGCAGCTGAATAACCTGAGCCTGTACTATGAGCAGTACAGCCCCCTGCTGGCCAAGGACACCACCCTCCAGCAGGAGCGCAGCATCGACTACTCCGGCTACGACTGGGCGAACTACGGCCGCAGCGGCGCCGCCGTCACCAGTCAGCAGCCCATCGGCAGCAGTGCCGTCGTCCCCTTTACCCACATCTATGACGGCGGCACCTATCCCATCGCCGCTGTGCCGCTCCAGAGTCCCAACGGCGGCGACTACGCCGGACTCTTCGGCCTGAATCAGGGTAGTCTGCGGAATGTGGTGCTCACCACCGGGGAACAGGACTACTCCGTGACGCTTCGGGGCATCCTGCGCCTGCGTACCGCCTATGTCGGCGCACTGGCAGGCCGCAACGACGGCACCATCTACAACTGCGCTGCGGCGGGCTACTCCGTCACGGCCCACGCCTATCAGGGCAGCGTCCTGTATATGGGCGGCTTCGTGGGCTATAACGCCGGGACCATCCGCTCCGGCAGCGTCAGTACCCCCTCCCTCACCGCCAGCAGCAACTATGCCCGTCTGCTGATGGGCGGCTTCACCGGCGGCAACAGCGGTCTGGTGAGCCAGAGTTACGCCATGGCCAACGTGGAGGTACTCCAGATCCGTGGCGGCGGCGTGGCACTCAGCGGCTTCGCCGGGGAGAACATCGGCTCGATCCGCAGCAGCTACTGCGCCACGGCCCTTACCTCCCCCGGTGCCGATACCTACGGCTTCGCCCCGGCCACCGGCAGCACCTCCGGCTGCTGCTATCTCAGCGGCGGTACCTATCGCTTCGTGGGACAGGTCCATCTGTATGATTACAGCGACCAGTCCGGCGCACGGGCCGTCAATGAGCAGGGACTGAAGGCCCTGACCCTCACCGGCTTCTCCTCCGCCGATGCCAGCCACACCTATCACCACAGCAAAACCCTGAACACCGACGGGCAGGCCTATCCCTATCCCACCAGTCTCACCGGCCACGGCAGCCCCGTCCATTACGGCGACTGGGTGACCCCCGCCGATCTGGGTACGCTGGGCATGGTGTACTGGGAGCACGAGGAGGGCGGCAGTAACCCCGGCTATCACTTCTCATACATCGGCTTTGAAAACGGCGTCCGCAAGGACGGCAGCAGCCTCTGCACCGCCCACGACGACGGCGGCAAGATCACCGCCTACGGCTACGGCTACTACTGGTCCGAGGGCGAGACGGAGCCCCTGCTGGAGACCCAGCGCATCGCTCTGGACGGCCGCAACACCGAGGCGGCGGCGGAGCTGGAGAAGCAGATGCCTCCGTTCAGCTTCGTCACCTATCAGACCTCCGACACCGGTCTGCGGCTCCTCAGCGGCACCACCGGCAACGGCTACTGGTTCCTGTCTCAGGGGGATGTGTGGTTCACCTACACCGTCAGTCCCTTCTTCGCGGATTCCTACGCCGTCACCGCCGTCAGCACCGGCATTACCGGCGGCACCACCGGCGTGGAGCCCGGCACGGATGCCCTGCCCTATCAGGTGCGGTCCGTGGAGCAACTGCAATACATCAACTGGAGCTACTACGACGATCAGGGCAGCTCCACCCGTGACGTGACGGGCAGCGGGAGTATGTACAAGTACTACCCCTATCTGCAATATAGCCGTGTCACCTGGGGCTACCAGAGCAAGGAGGATGCCATTGCCGGCGACTCCACCGGCGGCACCCGTCCCATCCGCACGTGGAAGCAGAGCCATGACCTCAACGGCCAGAGCCTGGCGGATCCCACGGATGCCTCCCTGAATTACAGCTTCCATCCCATCGCCGGCTCTGTCTACGACAGCGGCAGCAGCACCGACTACCGTATGGTGCTGTACAACTGGTTCGGCAGCAAGTACGACGGCCAGAGCTACTACATCAAGAACGTGAACATCGACTCCTACTGCTACAACGTAGGCCTCTTCGGCACCACCGCCGGCGCAGAGATCGCGAACATCGTCCTTTATAGTGACAACGGCGCCGTCATCCAGCGCAATACCGATCCCACGCCCTCCAGCGGCACCCGGACGGTGCGCCAGTATTCCACCTCCTACGCCTTGGGCGGTCTGGTGGGCATCGCCTATGACTACAACAGCAGCATGGGCAACGGCAGCATCACCAACTGCGCCATCGCCGGCTACACTGTGGCCGACAACAGCCGTAACAAGCAGCATCTGGGTGAGGCCGCCATCGGCGGGCTGGTGGGTGTCTCCAGCGTCAACCTCAACAAGTGTTCCGCCGTGGTGGATCTGCAGATCAACTGCACCCACGTCGATACCAACGGCTACATGAACGCCGCCCGCTACGGCAACTATGTGCGTGTAGGCGGTCTGGCCGGCGGTGTGCGCTTTGCGGTAACGGACTGCTACACCGGCGGTACCATCACCGTTGGGGAGGAGACCCTGAAGGAGCGTGTCCCCGTGGGCAGCAGCAACAATGTCTTTGCCGACGGCAGCTCTGCCGTCCGGGTCAAGATGAATTCCGGCGGTGTCTCCGGCCCCGATACCTATGTCTATATCGGCGGTATGGGCGGCAGCGGCTTCTCCGCCAGCTTCACCAACTTTGTCAATCGCGTCGACAGTTCGGATGGTCAGCCCACTTTCAATAACTGCTACACCTACATGGAGTTCCCGGACATGGAGGGTACCATCACCGGCATCTCCCTTATGGGCAGTATTGCCGACCGAGCCGGTGCCAGCACCAATGCAAAGCTCTATATCAATAACTGCTACTACCTCAACAGCAGCAAGAACAGCATTTCTTTCGACAATCTGCCCAAATACTACGGCAAGGGTAATTCCGGAAGCAACTCCCTGAGCGGGCTGCTGCGTACAGAAGCGGCACGGGGGAAAATGCTCAACGGCGATCTCAGCTACCTCCGTAATTACGGCTGGAACGGTGGTTCCAACACGTATAGCATCAAGGGCCTGACGGGCCTGACCTATGAGCAGATGTCCCAGCGCACCGGTGCCAGCATCGTCACCCAGAACAACGGCACCGGCACTGCACAGCGCTACGATAGCTTCGCCGCCGCTCTGGGCAGCAGCTTTGCGTGGGTCACTACCAAGGAAAACGGCGCCGAGGTCCACGGCAAATACAGCTTCCCCGGCAGCGACGAGGCCCTGCAGGGTCAGGACTTCCCCTTCCCCACCGTGCTGGTGCAGGATAACGTCTTTGGCCGGGCCCGTCTACACTACGGCTGGTGGCCGTCATCTGGCCTCTACTGGAGCAAGGGCTTGCTGACGCTGGACATGATCACCGACTATGATGCCGCCGGCGGTGAATCCGCCGTGACGCTGGATCTGCGGTTCGAGGGCACGGATCCCGGCACGGAGCTCCCCACCCTGTCCTATACCAAGGACGGCATCGTCACTGCCGAGCTTCAGCCGGACGGCACGGGCCACTACAAGGTCCGCATCGTGGGACAGGCCATCGGCTCCACCGAGATCATCGCCACACTGGGGGATTACACCGCCCGTCTGGCAGTGGACGTCACCGCCAAGCTCTCCATCTCCGTGGATCAACTCTCCGTAGAGCAGTATGTAGGCGAGAGTACTACCCTCACCCTCACCGCACGGGACGGCACCGGCCAAGTGCTCACCGGCGTCAAATGGGACGTGGTCAGCGGCTCTGACCGGGTGGTCACGCTGTCCCCGGTAAGTCGGGATCAGCAGGTCACCGTCACCGGTAAGGGCGAGGGCGAGGAGACTCTGCTGGTGCAGGCCGGTGTCACCGTGGGCCAGCGCACCTTCACCAGTGAGCTGCGCCTCACCGCCACCATCCATATGCAGGGCGTGCTGGGCATCGCCTATGTGGGCGATGGAGACGCCGTGTATCGTCAGGGCATCCTGAATCGGGACGCCACCGACTGGGATACCCCTCTCGGCCCCGCCGAGGGCGATGTCCCCGATCACGAGGGTCTGTACCTATACAGCCGTGGCAAGGCGGCGGACTTCCGGTACTTCACCGTAACGGCCCTTACCGTTCTGGATAGCACCGGCACTTCCCACGATATGCTCTCCACCGCCGATGAGGACTACCGGGTCACCGTAGGCGACGTGGTGGCCGCCCAGCAGGACGGCGACTTCAGCTATCGCCCCATCACCATCCACGGACGGCAGCAGGAGACAGTCACCTTGCAGGTGACCCTCACCGACACCCGCACCGGCCGACCCTATACGCTGGATATCCCCTATACCCTGACGGCGGAGGATACGCAGATCACCGCCACCTTCGTGGTGGGCCGCCTGCGGCTGGAGAAGGCCGTTCCCTTCGGCCAGCCCGCCGCCGGCTTCCTCCCCACGGAGGAGAAGCTTGTCTCGGCGCCCCGGCCCGTTGTGGGCTGGGCCCCCAGTCCCGACCTGCCCCTGTTCCAGGATACCACCTTTGAACCCATCTATCAGGATACGGAGGAGCCCGGTCTGCTCCGCTGGCGCTGGACCCGATAACCGTTTTGCAGAAAGGAGGCCATTGGAATGAAAAAGTGTACAGACCGGAAGGGCATCACCATTCTGATGGCCCTCCTCCTGCTGCTGGTGGCCAGCATGGTCAGCGTAGTGATCCTTACGGCGGCCACTACCGCCGCCCGGCACATCTCCAACGACCGCCAGAGCCAGCAGACCTATCTCACCGTCAGCTCCGCTGCGGAGCTGCTGCGGGACGATATCCTCTCCTCCGGCTATGAGCAGAAGGTCACCCGCCGCCCCACTGCCACCGGCAGCTATATCGAGCGGACGGAGGTAACTCAGACCCCCCAGGGGGCCATGAAGGTCTGGCTGGAGCGGGGCATCGAGGCCGTGGGCCGTGGCATCGCCTATACCGACGTCATCACCCTCACCCCGGATGCTGCCAGCGGTCTGGACGCCGTACAGGCGGAGTTCACCATGACCCCTGCCTACGACATCACCGTGACCCTTTCTCTGGCGGATAACAGTCAGGGCAACTGCCTTATGGCCCTCACCCTCAGCGGCCAGCGGAAGCAGCAGGTCACCACCGTCACCGGCGGCAACACCGAGACGGGACAGACCACCGTTACCACCACCACCATCTCTTGGGACACACCGCTCATTGAAAAGGGGGTCACCGGATGAAAAAGCTGAAGAACCAGAAGGGCGAAACTCTGGTGGAGACTCTGGTGTCCCTGCTGATCATCGTGCTGGTGTTCGTCTTTCTGACGGGCTCCGCCGTGGCAGCCGCCAAGATCAACGCCAAGATCCGGGACACCGACGTCTCCTTCCGGTACAGCGATGCCCAGTCCGAGGGCAGCGCCCAGCTGCGTCTCTCCGGCCGCAGCGGCCAGACCGGCAGCACCTCGGTGGAGGTCTATCAGGAGAACGGCTACCGCTACTATGTGTCGGAGGATACGCCATGAGAAAACTCCGTGACCGGCGGGGCATCACCCTGACCGAGATGCTGTGTACGGTGCTGATCGTGCTGCTGCTGACGGCGCTGCTGGTAGTGGGCATCCGCTTTGCCGGCAAGACCTATACGGAGTCCATGCGGCTGTCGGAGGCGCAGGAGCTTTGCTCCACCCTCACCAGCGTCATCAGCGACAAGCTGCGCTTCTGCGGCACCGTGACGCAGGATGAAAACGGCGGCCTGACGCAGATCTTCATCCAAAACGTGGGCAGCGTGGAGGGTAAGGGCGATGCCTTTCAGATCGGTGAAGACGGCCAGCTGGCGCTGGGCGATCGTCACCTGCTGGGCTCCGCCTCCTACCCCAAGGGTCTGCAGGTAACAGCCTTTACCCTGCGCTACGATGCCTCCACCGACATTTTCTCCGTCACCCTGGAGATCGGGGACCGCTTCCGGCAAACCCTGTCCCGGACCTCCTTCGAGGTCAAGCGCATCAATCGCACCGTGACCTGATGCGCCCACGGCCCGCAAGCGGTAAGCGGCCAAATGCAGAGATAACAAACGAACCCCCTCGGCCATAGCCGAGGGGGTCCGTTTCTGTCTTATTTGGTTTTTTCTGCGGCCGCTGCGGCGGAACCGTCAGCTTTCCGCCTTGACGTCGGGCCTTGCGTCCTCCGTGCGGTACTGGGTCATAAGCAGCCGAATGGCCTGCTTCAGCGCCTCCAGCTGGGACTGCAGATAGTATTCATCCTCGAACATGGCGTAGTGGACGCAGGTCTGGATCAGGATGAAGATCAGCGGGGTGATGGTGGTATAGGGGATGCCCAGCTTGGGCTCCAGCGATTTGGCGTATTCGGTGTAGCGGCGGTTGACCCCCTCGAAGAACTGCTTGCCGTAGCGGATATACTTGGGGTGGGTGTAGACCTGATACATCAGGCGGTACTTCTTGCCGTGCTGCCGGGCCGTCCAGTAGGGGATCTCGTCGATGAAGCGCATCAGATCCTGCGGATCGGTGGGGGCCTTGGCCATGAAGTCGTCCTCCACCTTCTCCATGCAGTAGGCGGTGGACTGGACAATGAGATCGTCCAAATCTCTAAAATAGATATACAGCACGGCGGAGCTGCACCCACAGGACTCCGCTAGCTTCCGGATGCCCACGGAGGCCAGACCGTTTTCGGCGTAGCAGTCGTAGCACTTCTCCATCAGCATGATTTTTTTGCGCTGAAATTCCTCTTGATCTCTGGTTCTCACGGTATTTCTCCTCTTGTCATCCCTATTATTTGCATAGATCACACATATTATATACACTATATCTGATAATATATTATATCACTTGCTTCCGTGTTGCAAGGCTTTTTTCCGCAGTTCCCAAGAAATGGCAAAATCATCGCCTGGATCGGACATTCAGGCGATGATTTTTTGTGCGATGTGCGACAACGGGTACGCCCCACAGCCTATGGCCGCCGGTGGGCAGTCCTCCGGCCCGCCGTCCGGGGATATCCGTTATCCTTCGGTGCCACTGCCCTCCGGCGTCGTATCGGCAGCTGCGGTATCGGCGGGAGCATCCGCAACGGTGTCCTTCGGCTCCTGACGGGCCTCCAGCCGTTTCAGATACCAGAGGATGCGCCCGCCCACATAGGCGATGGCCACAATAGCCCCGGCGTCCGGCATATTCAGGTAGCCGCCGATCAGATACGCTCCTAAAAAGCCGAGCAATGCGGCGGTAAATGCTGTTTTCCAGTCTATGGGACACTCTGGCTTCATAAATTTTCCTCCAACATTGATACTCCTGTTACTCAAGTGTTACTGGGCGTGCCAAATATGTGGTAATCTTACTACCCAAGCCAACAGAGAAACTTACACCTCCCTTGGAATCTATCGACACAGAAATATTACTGGCTCCAAGGGTCTTATGGGCGTAGCTTGGTTGCATAACTGCATCCGTTGATGTTACAACGCCATAGCATAGATAGGTAGCAAAATGGCTATCCGCTACATTTCCCGCCTCACAGGCATCACACTGGGGGATAGTGGGATTAAAGCGCAAGAGCGGCAGAAGATTTTTGTATTCGCTCTTAAGATCCCCATCTTTTGGACTGCTTTCCGTTACATCACGGTTCCTCTTTGTTTCATTGCCGCAAATTCCGCACTTAAACGTCTGATGCACGTAACCCTTTTCTGCAAAGCTGTCATCAAAGGAAGCATTGGTTCCGATGGCAAGCACGTCCTGCAGCCGGGTCGCTGGATATTTCTTCCATTATATTTCTACCTGTGCATCGGACTCCTCCCTTTTCAGCTTCATCGTATCACAATTTCCGCTTTTTGCAAGCAAATTCGCCGCCCAGTGTGTTTTTTCGTAAAGAGTGCCGATCGTCGCCATTTTATTTTAGTGAAATTGCTCTTGTTGCCGTTTTTCCTTTGCATCTGACAGGAATTTGTGGTATGATACAGGATGTATTCTTGTTTCTATTCGCCGCAGCGATGCCGGAAGGCTCTCCCGCCCGGCGGCAGGGAAACGGGAGCAATACGCATACTTTCCTTTTGGAAACAGAAAGGACACGATACATATGGGACTCATTACGAAAATTTTCGGAACGTACAGTCAGCGGGAGCTGAAAAGCATCTACCCCATCGCTGACAAGATCGAGGCGCTGGCCGACGAGTACAAGGCCCTCACCGACGCCCAGCTTCAGGCCAAGACCCCGGAGTTCAAGGAGCGTCTGGCCAACGGCGAGACGCTGGATGACCTGCTGCCGGAGGCCTTTGCCACCGTGCGGGAGGCGGCGGACCGTGTGCTGGGTCTGCGCCCCTATCGGGTGCAGCTCATCGGCGGCATCGTGCTGCATCAGGGCCGCATCGCTGAGATGAAGACCGGTGAAGGTAAGACGCTGGTGGCCACGCTGCCCTCCTACCTCAATGCACTGACAGGCCGTGGCGTTCACATCGTCACCGTCAACGACTATCTGGCCAAGCGAGACAGCGAGTGGATGGGCAAGGTCCACCGCTTTCTGGGCCTGTCGGTGGGTCTGATCGTCCACGACCTCAGCAAGGAGGAGCGGCAGGCCGCCTACAACGCCGACATCACCTACGGCACCAACAACGAGATGGGCTTTGACTACCTGCGGGACAACATGGCCATCTATAAGAACGAGCAGGTGCAGCGGGGCCATAACTTCGCCATCGTGGACGAGGTGGACTCCATCCTCATCGATGAGGCCCGGACGCCCCTCATCATCTCCGGCATGGGCGACAAGTCCACGCAGCTGTATGACATGGCGGAGTCGCTGGTGGCCCGGATGAAGAAATACGTGGTGGCGGAGGTGGACTCCAAAGAGGAGGAAGCCGAGGATATCGATGCCGACTACGTGGTGGACGAGAAGGCCAAGACGGCCACCCTCACCGCCCGTGGTATCGCCAAGGCCGAGGAGTTTTTCAATCTGGAGAACCTCTCCGACCCGGAGAACAGCACCATCGCCCACCACATCAATCAGGCCATCAAGGCCCACGGCGTCATGAAGCGGGACGTGGACTACGTCATCAAGGACGGTGAGATCATCATTGTGGACGAGTTCACCGGCCGTCTGATGTTCGGCCGCCGATACTCCGAGGGTCTGCATCAGGCCATCGAGGCCAAGGAGCACGTCTCCGTGCAGCGGGAGAGCAAGACGCTGGCCACCATCACCTTCCAGAACTACTTCCGCCTGTATCAGAAGCTGTCCGGTATGACCGGTACGGCCCTGACGGAGGAGGAGGAATTTGCCACCATCTATAAGCTGGACATTGTGGAGATCCCCACCAACCGGCCCATCGCCCGTATCGACGATCAGGACTCTGTGTATAAGACGGAGCAGGGCAAGTTCCGGGCGGTCATCCGTCAGGTGGAGGAGTGCCACGCCAAGGGTCAGCCGGTGCTGGTGGGTACGGTATCCATCGAGAAGAACGAGCTTTTAAGCCGGATGCTCACCAAGGCGGGCATCAAGCACAACGTATTGAACGCCAAGAACCACGAGCGTGAGGCGGAGATCGTGGCGCAGGCCGGTAAGCTGGGCGCCGTCACCGTGGCCACCAACATGGCCGGCCGTGGTACGGATATCATGCTGGGCGGCAACGCCGAGTACATGGCCACCAGCGACCTGCGGAAGGCGGGGCTGTCGGACGAGCTCATTGCTGAGGCCACCGGCTACGCCGAGACGGACAACCAGGAGATTTTGGATGCCCGCCGCCTGTTTGCCCAGAAGCTGCAGCAGCACAAGGAGGAGATCGCCGGAGAGGCGGAGCAGGTGCGTCAGGCCGGCGGCCTGTTCATCGTGGGTACCGAGCGCCACGACTCCCGCCGGATCGACAACCAGCTGCGTGGCCGTGCCGGCCGCCAGGGCGACCCCGGCGAGACCCGGTTCTATATCTCGCTGGAGGATGACCTCATGCGTCTGTTCGGTGGTGAGCGCATCAACAGCATCATGGAGCGGATGAACCTCGACGAGGACACCCCCATCGAGAACAAGATGCTGACCCGTGCCATTGAGCAGGCTCAGACTACGGTGGAGTCCCGGAACTTCCAGTCCCGTAAGTCGGTGCTGGAGTACGACGACGTGATGAACAAGCAGCGTGAGATCATCTACGATCAGCGCAAGCAGGTGCTGGAGGGCATGGACGTCAAGGGCATCATCATGAACATGATGTCCACCGCCATCGGCCATCAGGTCAGCAGCGCCTTCGGCGGCGAGAGCCACATCGACGAGGCCGGGATGCGGGAGCTGCTGCGTCAGGTGGAGGGCCTGTACTTCCCCAAGTACGCCGTGCGCTTCGAGCCGGAGCGCATCCCCCAGCTGACGGCGGAGGAGGTCATCGACGCCTTTACCGCCGCCGCTGCCGACTTCTACGAAAAGAAGGAGCAGGAGTTCACCTCCCCCGTCATGCGTGAGGTGGAGCGTGTGGTGCTGCTGCGGGTGGTAGACGAGTACTGGATGGACCACATCGATGCCATGACCGACCTGCGGCAGGGCATCGGTCTGCGGGCCTATGCTCAGACGGATCCCATCATCGCCTACAAGAAGGAATCTCTGGAGATGTTCGAGGAGATGATCTCCGCCATTCAGGAGGAAACCGTCCGGCGGCTGTACTCCGTACGGCTGCGGAAGAACGAGGAGGTCAAGCGGGAGCGTGTAGCCAAGACCACGTCTGAGAGCGTGGGCGGTGACGGCACCGTGAAGAAGCAGCCCCGCAAGGTGAAGAAGATCGGCCGCAACGAACCCTGCCCCTGCGGCAGCGGCAAGAAGTATAAGAACTGCTGCGGCCGGGATGCGTAAAAATCCCCGGACAGGAGGACTGCCATGGCATTTCATGACCATACGGAAAACGGCATCACCGTGCTGCAGAGCGACCTGCTGTGCGGCAGCATCCGTCACGGCTTTTCCACCCGCACCGGCGGCGTCAGCCCCTCCCCGTGGAACAGCCTGAATCTGGGCGTGGGCCGGGGCGACGATCCGGCCAATGTGCAGGAGAACTTCCGCCGGCTGTGCGGCGTGCTGGGTCTGTCCCATCAGCGGGCGGTGCTCAGCAAGCAGGTTCATGAGGACAACATCCGTCTGGTGACGGAGTCGGACTGCGGCAAGGGCCTGTTCCGGCAGCGGGACTACGCCAGCGTAGACGCCATGATCTGCCGGGAGAAGCACATCCCGCTGGTGGTGTTCTCCGCCGACTGCGGCACCATCCTGCTGTACGACCCGGTGCAGGAGGCCATCGGAGCCGTCCACGCCGGGTGGCGTGGGGTGGCCAGCGGTCTGGCCGCCAAGACGGTGCGGCGGATGCAGGAGGCCTTCGGCACGGAGCCGGGGGATCTGCTGGCCGCCACGGGGCCGTCCATCGGGGCCTGCTGTTTCGAGACGGACGATGACGTGCCGGAGGCCATGCGCCGGGCGCTGGGTGCGGCAGCGGGGCCGTACATGGTGCGTCGGGGCGAAAAGTGGCACATAGACCTGAAGGGCATCAATGCCCTGTGGCTGCGGCAGGCCGGGGTACAGCGCATCGACGTATGCCCCGACTGCACCGGCTGCCACCCGGAGCGCTGGTGGTCCCATCGGAAGATGGGGGACCGCCGGGGAGCGCAGGCGGCACTCATCGCCCTGATCTGAACAGGAGACTGCCATGAAAAAGCGTTTACTATCCCTTTTGCTGGCGGCGGCGTGTCTTATGCCGCTGTCCGGCTGCAACTGGGGCGAGGAGCCGGAGGAGACCTACGACACCCTCTCCCAATACTATCAGCAGAGCGACAGCACCAAGCAGGATACCCGTCTCACCACCTTCGGCCTGCCCTATCTGCAGGGGGAGACATGGGACCCCATCACCTGCGCCGACGGCGCCCAGCAGACACTGGGTGCGCTGCTGTATGAGAGTCTTTACACGCTGGGTACCGACTTTTTGCCCCAGCCTTGTCTGGCGGAGAGCGCCTCCTACGACGCCGAAAGCTACGCACTGACCGTCACCGTGCGCTCCGGCGTCACCTTCTCCGACGGCTCGGCCCTGACGGCGTGGGACGTGGTGGCTGCCCTGCGGCGGGCCAAGGAGTCCGTGCGGTACGGCCAGCGGCTGGCGGAGATGGACTTCGTGTCCTATCTGGGAGAGAGTACCCTCCGCATCTACCTCACCCGCAACGACCCGCAGTTCGCCGCCCGGCTGGACATTCCTATCATCAAGGGCGGCACTCAGGAGGACACGGTACCGGTGGGCAGCGGCCCCTACCGCTATGCCAAGGACGAGAGCGGGGTGTATCTGGCCCGGCGAACGGACTGGTGGCAGGATAAGACCATGCCGCTGGAGCGCATCGAGCTGACCGCCTGCAAGAACACCGACTCCATGGCCTACGCCTTCTATACCCACGACATCCAGATGCTGGTATGCGACCTGACCGGCACCAACACCTCCAACGTCTACGGCAGCGGCAGCTATACGGACATCCCCACCTCGGTGATGCAGTATATCGGCTTCAACGTTACCCGTGCGCCCTTCAACGACCCCAAGCTGCGGGCGGCCCTGAGCCTTGGCATGGACCGGGCCGGCGGCGTCAGTGCCTTCCTGCTGGGGCATGGGCAGACGGCCCAGTTCCCCCTGTCCCCCTCGGCGGTGGTCTACCCCAAGGATCTGGAGGAGACCTATTCCCCGGACAGCTACCGCTCCGCCATGGAGACGGCGGGCTATACCTCCGGCGAAAAGTCCGTCTCCGTCACCATGCTGGTGAACGAGGAGAACAGCTTCAAGGTATCCATGGCCCGGAAGCTGGCGTCGGACCTCTCCCAATACGACGTGAAGATCGACGTAAAGACCCTGCCCTATGAGGACTATCTGGCGGCGCTGAAGGCCGGAGATTTCGACCTCTACTACGGGGAGTGCAAGCTGACGGCGGATTGGGATCTGTCGCCGCTGCTGTCTCCGGGCGGGGCCCTGAACTACGGCGGCGTGCGGGACACACAGCTGGAGACCCTGCTGACGGCCTTCCGAACGGCATCGGAGGGCGAGGGACGCCAGACGGCGGCTCGGGAGCTGTGCAGCTATCTGAAGGAGCAGGCGCCCTTGGTGGCAGTGTGCTTCAAGTCCAACTCCGTGCTGCTGCCGGAGGGGGCGGTGAAAAACGACATCCACCCCACCGTCTCCGACCCCTTTGCCGATTTTCAGGATTGGCAGCTGAATATGAAAAGCTAAGTTCTCCGGAACATGAACTTTTTTGGCAAGAACCGGCCGCAGGGAGAATCTCCCTGCGGCCGGTTCTTGCTTATCCGAAATCTGTGGGACACACCAGTCCCTTAATAGCGCCGGATGACGGCGGCCACCTTCCCCAGAATTTGTGCGTCGTGGCCGTCAATGGGGCTGTACGCCTCATTCTCCGGCAGGAGCCACACCTGCCCGTTGCGGCGGGAATAGCGCTTGACCGTGGCCTCGTCCCCCAGCAGGGCCACCACGATCTCGCCGTTGTTAGCGGTCTGCTGCTGGCGCACCACCACCAGATCGTCCGGCAGAATGCCTGCGTTGAGCATGGACTCCCCCCGAACCCGGAGGGCAAAATACTGGCTGCTGTCGCCGCCGGCGTCGAAGGTCAGGTAGTCCTCGATGCACTCCTCCGCCAGAATGGGGGTACCTGCGGCCACCGTCCCCACAATGGGGATCTGGTTCTCCTCCGGCAGCGGCTCCGTCAGGGTCAGCGCCCGGCCCTTGCCGGCCCCCTTGCCGATGACCCCCAGCTCCTCCATGTGCTTCAGGTGAAAATGGACGGTGGAGGGGGATTTCAGCCCCACGGCGTCCCCAATTTCCCGCACGGAGGGGGGATAGCCCTGCGTCCGGATGGTCTGGGCGATATAGTCATAGATCCGCTGCTGCATCTTCGTGAGCTGTACCATGTGCGCCGTCTCCTTCGTTTACATAAGGTTTTTCATAGTATACCATATATTCTCTCCGTTTGCAACAGATGTTCGATGAATTTTCCCGAATTTTTTCAGGCAAAAAGGGAGTTTCCCCTTGAAATTCCGTGGACGATATGGTATGATGGGCTGTACTATGAAGAATAGCCTCTTCGGGCTTTATTTTGTTGGAGGGAAAGATTATGAAAATTGCTGTTACGATTCTGCAGCTGCTGTCTGCTTTGGTGCTGATCCTCATCGTTCTGTTCCAGTCCGGTAAGAGCCAGGGTCTGTCCGGTGCCATCGGCGGCATCGCTGATTCCTACATGAGCCGCAGCAAGGCCCGCTCCGTGGATGCCAAGCTGGCTAAGGCCACCAAGTGGGTGGGTGCCATCTTCGTTATCCTGACGCTGGTGCTGAACTGCATGGTCGCCGCCGGTCTGTAAGATCTATTGGTTGAAAGAAGGTCCCCGAAGCATTGCTTCGGGGACCTTCTTTTGCCCATTTTTCTCACTCGGGTCGTCGGTACAGATGCCCGGCCTCGGCAGTCTGCCCCCGGAGAGCAAACAGCTCCTCCACGGTGACGAATTCCACCCCCTGCTCCGACAAACAGTCGATGGCCTGCAAGGCCGCCTCCACGCTGGTTCCGTAGCAGTCGTGCAGCAGGATCACATCCCCGTCCCTCGCCTGACAGATGGCGGCGAACACCTTCTGTACATCCCGACACTCCCAGTCGCAGGTATCCACAGACCAGTACAGCATGGGCGTGCTCCATGCCGCCAGCTCCTCCTCGGTGATGAAGCCGTAGGGCGGCCGGACCCAGTAGGTCCCCTCCCCTGCCAGCTCCTGCAAAACGCCGTCGCAGCGGCTCAGGTCCGCCATGGCCTCACCGCAGGACAGGCGGTCCAGCGGCGCATGGTCATAGGTGTGGTTGCCGATCTGATGTCCCTCCGCCCGGATGCGCTGCACCAGTTCCGGATAGTCCTGCACCTGCTGACCGATGAGGAAAAAGGTGGCGTGGACGCCCCGCTGCTTCAGACCATCCAGCAATCGGGGCGTATACTGGGGCGATGGCCCGTCATCAAAGGTCAGTGCCAGATACATAGGCTCCGCCGGAGCCGTAGCCGGCAGCGCCACGCAGCCCGTCAGAAGCAGGCACAGTACCAGCAGGGGCAGGATTCGTTTCATAGCATCACCGAAACAAATATATGCGCCCGGCGGAAAGGCCATTCCGCCGGGCGCTCAGCGTGTCGAAAAAGTCTTTTCGCCACGCTGCGGCATTTTTCAGAGCTTCAAAAGCTCTGAAAAATGGGGATCATCATCGTGCAGGACACCCTTCCCGGGTTTCCCGCACACACCCTTCCTCCCCGTTGATGAAAGGCTCTCCCTTTTTTGACAGACTCTGCGCCCGGCGGAAAACAATTCCGCCGGGCGCTCACATTATTTCTGAACATCTAAGACAACGTCATACTCCGTGTCGTCCGAGTCTGTGAACTCCACCATGAGCCAGCTGGTATCCTGCGTCGAGATGTGGTAGTTCAGCCGCCACAGATCGCCGCCGTCGGGAGGATCCAGCATCAACGGCGGGCTGATGCCATCGCTGTGGTACAGCTCCGGCATCTCCGGCAGCTCTTCCCGCTCCCAAGGATAGTACAGCAGCACCGATACCTCCATGTATCCATCCTCCAGTTCGGTGGTGTTATAGCCCGACACCCATGCCTCCTCGCCGTACCACTGGAAGGACTCCCCCTGGCTCAGGTAATACACCTCCGCAGGTTCGACCGGTGTCTCCTCCTGAGCGGGCGTCACCGTCACCCCATGACCTCCCTCATCGATTTTCGCCTGACAGCTGCGGATCATGGACGGCAGCATTACAGATAGCATAGAGATGATGAACACCGCTATAAATATGCCGCCGGACGCTTTCTCCTTCCCGGATGCATGGCTCTTCCGGGGAGCCGCCTGCCGGACGGTACGCTCCGCCTTGTGGAGCTCCTGCTCCAGCTGGCGCAGCGGGTTCTTTTTCCTGGCGGGACGGGCCTGCTCCTCGAAGCAGACCTTCTCCTCGTAACAGGTCTTTTTTTCATAGCAGACCTTCTCCTGCTTGCGGGCACCGTGGTGAACGGTGCCGTCCACATCCACCCACTCCCGCCGAGGTCGGCGGTTGTAAGCGCCGCAGTTGGGGCAGCAGCCGTATTTCTCATAGTCATAGGTCCTGCCGCAGGACTGACAGTGTACGTTAGCCATAGCGCACCTCCCGTCGCCGTTTCTTCCGTGACAGTATACCATGCTTTGCCGGGAAACACAAGGGAAATGCAGCGCCAGATCTGCCAAACCTCCTCCGGAGTCTGTCCTCCCCTGCCAAGGCGCAAAAAAGCCCTTTTGTATGGCGGCAGTGCCATACAAAAGGGCTTTTTTAGTTGGGGCAGTTTACTTCACCAGTTCGATGAGAGCGGTCTCCGCTGCATCGCCACGGCGGATGCCGGTGCGGATGATGCGGGTGTAGCCACCGTTGCGCTCAGCATACTCAGGAGCGATCTCCTTGAACAGCTTGTGGGCAACATCCTCTCTGGTAATGAAGCTCAAAGCCTGACGATACGCTGCCAGATCACCCTTCTTGCCCAAGGTGATCATTTTCTCAGCCATGGGCTGGATCTCCTTGGCACGGGTGATGGTGGTCTCCATCCGACCGTTATCCAGGAAATCGGTGACCTGCTGACGGAGCATCGCCATACGCTGATCGGTAGTCTTACCGAGCTTACGAGTTCCGGGCATTTCTGTTTCCTCCTTGTAAGGATATTCGCACAGAGTGCGAGTTAGTTGTTCTCTTCGTCGGCCAGGGACAGACCCATCATGGCCAGCTTGTTGATGACTTCCTCCAGCGACTTGCGTCCCAGATTACGCACCTTCATCATCTCGTCCTCCGTCTTGGAGATCAGATCCTCCACGGTGTTGATGTTGGCACGCTTCAGGCAGTTAAAGCTGCGGACGGACAAATCCAGCTCCTCAATGGTCATCTCCAGCATCTTGTCCTTATCGTCCGGAGCCTTCTCCACCACCGTGGACTTATCGCCCATGGTATCGGACAGGTCGGTGAACAGTGCGAAGTGATCGCAGAGGATCTTGGCGCCCAGAGACACGGCGTCACGGGCGGTGATGGTGGAATCCGTCCAGACCTCCAGCGTCAGCTTGTCGAAGTCGCTGAGGTTGCCGACACGGGTCTTCTCCACCGTGTAGTTGACCTTGTACACGGGGGTGTAGATGGAGTCGATGGGGATCACACCGATCACGCCGGCCCGCAGAGCCTTGTTGCGGTCAGCGGAGACGTAGCCACGGCCGTGGCTCAGGGTGATCTCCATGCTCAGGGTGGCACCCACATCCAGCGTTGCAATGTGCAGCTCCGGATTCAGCACCTCCACCTCGCCATCGGGCTTGATGTCGCCGGCCGTCACCTCGCAGGGGCCGGCCGCCTCGATAAAGACGGTCTTGGTGCCCTCGCAATGCAGCTTGGTCAGCAGGTCCTTGACGTTCAGAACGATCTCCGTCACGTCCTCTTTCACACCGGGAATGGTGGAAAACTCATGCTGCACACCGGCGATCTTGATGCTGGTCGCCGCCGTGCCAGGCAGGGAGGAGAGCAGGATGCGCCGCAGCGCATTGCCCAGAGTCGTTCCATAGCCACGCTCCAGGGGTTCGATCACATATTTTCCATAGGAAGCATCGCCGGGCGTTTCAACACACTCGATCTGGGGCTTCTCAATTTCGATCATGCAGTACCCTCCTTCATTCTCTATGCGGCGCAGACGAGTCTGCACCTGATTTGGTTCATGCGTTTGGTGAGGGTCTCGACCCTATTACTTGGAGTACAGCTCGACGATGAGATGCTCCTCGATGGGCATATCAATGTCCTCACGGGCGGGCATACGAGACACGGTACCCTTCAGGGCGTTCTTGTCACGCTCCAGCCAAGTGGGAACGGTCACCAGCGGGGCATCCTCGGCGGTCAGGCGCTTGAAGGCGGCGGAAGAGCGGCTGCTCTCCTTGACCTCAATGACATCGCCCACACGCACCAGGTAGGAGGGGATGTTCACCTTCTGACCGTTGACGGTGAAGTGAGCGTGGCTCACCAGCTGACGGGCCTCACGGCGGGTCGTGGCGAAGCCCAGACGATACACCACGTTGTCCAGACGGCGCTCCACCAGGGTCAGCAGGTTCTCGCCGGTCTTGCCGGGCATACGGGAAGCCTTCTCATAGTACATATGGAACTGCTTCTCCAGAATACCGTAGACGAACTTGACCTTCTGCTTCTCGTTGAGCTGGATGGCGTACTCGCTCTTCTTCTTTCTCATCTGGCCGCCGGGGTTGCGCTTGGTCTCCTTCTTGGAGTAACCCATGACGGTAGGAGAAATGCCCAGCGCCTTGCAGCGCTTAGCGATAGGCTGCATATTCTTAGCCATATTCTACTTATCCTCCTTGTTCCGATTACACACGACGACGCTTGGGGGGGCGGCATCCGTTGTGGGGGATGGGGGTGACGTCCTTGATCATCGTCACTTCCAAGCCCACGGCCTGCAGTGCGCGGATGGCAGCCTCACGGCCCTGGCCGGGGCCCTTGACAAAGACCTCCACGGTCTTCAGGCCATGCTCCATAGCGGCCTTGGCAGCCGTCTCAGCGGCACTCTGGGCAGCGAAGGGGGTAGACTTCTTGCTGCCACGGAAGCCCAGACCACCGGAGGAGGCCCAGGACAGAGCATTGCCCTGTGCGTCGGTGACGGTGACCATGGTGTTGTTGAAGGAAGAGCGGATATGGACCTGGCCCTTCTCGACGTTCTTCTTTTCACGACGGCGGCGAATAACCTTCTTACCGGTCTTAGCGTTAGCCATATTCTATCTTCCCTCCTTACTTCTTCTTGTTGGCAATGGTCTTCTTGGGACCCTTGCGGGTGCGGGCGTTGGTCTTGCTGCGCTGACCACGAACGGGCAGCCCACGGCGATGACGGGTACCACGGTAGCAGCCGATCTCCGTCAGACGCTTGATATCCAGAGCCACCTGACGGCGCAGGTCGCCTTCCACGGTATAGCTCTGGTCAATGGCCTCACGAAGCTTGGCTTCCTCGGCCTCGGTCAGATCCTTCACCCGGGTGTCGGGGTTGATGCCTGTCTGCGCCAGGATGTCCTGAGCGCTCTTTCTGCCAATACCATAGATATAGGTCAAACCGATCTCGATTCGCTTATCCTTGGGCAGGTCAATACCGGCAATACGTGCCATACTCTTAAAGCACCTCCACTTTCTACTTAGCCCTGTCTCTGCTTATGCTTCGGATTTTCGCAGATCACCATTACACGGCCCTTTCTGCGAATGATCTTGCACTTCTCGCACATGGGCTTCACGGACGGTCTTACTTTCATTGTTCATAAACCTCCTACTTACTACGCCAGGTAATCCGGCCACGGGTCAGGTCGTAGGGTGACATTTCCACCGTCACCTTGTCGCCGGGCAGAATCCTGATGAAATTCATTCTGAGCTTTCCGGAAATATGCGCCAAAATCGTGTGTCCATTTCCAATGTCTACCTGGAATGTGGTGTTAGGCAGTGATTCGACTACCACACCCTCCACTTCGATCATATCGGATTTTGCCAAGTCGTTATCCCTCCTGGTCTTGATTACCGCCGCTGAATGCGGCTAAGGCTTTACGAAGCTCACTATTGGTGATTTTTTCGCCGCTTCTGATCTTCTCGGCCACCGGGCTGTGGCTCTCCCCGCAAAGCTCCGTATGCTTCCGTCGCTTTCGCTTGGGGTCCTCCACCCGGCGCCGTTTTCCGTCAGCCAGCAGGAGGAAGTCTCCCTCCGTCGCAAGCACGAAGAAGAGATCTCCCTTGTCCCTGCCGGCCGTGGATCTTACGATGTTTGATATGGCAATGTCCATAAACTTTACACCAAAGACTCGCTGGCGTCCGTCAGAAGCTCCGGGTCGCCGGCGGTGATCAGGATGGTGTTCTCGTAGTGGGCCGCCTTCTTGCCGTCCGCAGTTTTCACCGTCCAGCCGTCCGGCATCTGCCGGATGGCTGCGGAGCCTGCGTTGACCATAGGCTCCACGGCGATGGTCATGCCCCGCAGCAGGCGGGGGCCATGCCCGGGCTTGCCAAAGTTGGGTACCTCCGGCGGCTCGTGCATATGGTGACCGATGCCGTGACCCACATACTCCCGCACGATGGAATAGCCATGTGACTCGGCATACTGCTGCACAGCGGCAGAGATGTCGGACAGGCGATAGCCCTCCCTGGCGTATTTCAGCCCCTGGAAGAAGCTCTCCTGTGTCACACGGATCAGGTCCATGTCCTCGTCGGACACCTTCCCGCAGGGGTATGTGCCGGCGCAGTCGCCATGGACGCCGCCGATGTAGGCGCCCACGTCCACGCTGACGACATCGCCCTCCTGCAATACCCGTGGACCGGGAATGCCGTGGATGATCTCGTCGTTGACGGAGACGCATACGCTGGCGGGATAGCCATTGTAGTGCAGGAACGAGGGGGTCGCTCCATGGGAGCGGATAAAGTCAAACACTGCCTTATCGATTTGGTGGGTTGTTACGCCGGGTTTTACCATTTCCCGTGCCAGAGCACGGGCAGCCGCGGTAATTTTTCCCGCCCGGCGCATCAGTTCGATCTCGTGTGCGGATTTCAGAGTGATCATGCGTCAACTCCCAGCGCACGCAGGATCGCCTGCGTGGTCCCGTCCACAGTGGACTGGTCCTCCACAGTTTTCAGAATCCCACGGGCCTCGTAAAAGCCCTTCAGAGGTTCTGTCTCTCTATGATAAACCTCCAGCCGGTCACGGACCGTCTCGGGGTCATCATCCTTGCGCTGCACGAGCTTGCCGCCGCACACATCGCACACGCCCTCCGTTTTCGGGGGAATGTTCACAATGTGGTAGCTGGCGCCGCAGTGCTCGCACACACGCCGGCCGCCCATCCGAGCAACGATCTTCTCGTCAGGGATCTCGATGGCCACCACTGCATCGAAGCTGATACCGGCCTGCTCCATGGCCTCCGCCTGAGCGATGGTGCGGGGCACCCCGTCCAGAATGTAGCCGTTGGCGCAGTCGGGCTCCTGCAGGCGGTCGTTGATGATGCCGATGATGACCTCATCCGGCACCAGCTTGCCTGCGTCCATATACTCCTTGGCCTTCAAACCTGTGGGCGTGCCGTTTTTCACGGCGGCACGCAGAATGTTGCCTGTGGAGATCGTGGGGATCTCCAGCTTCTTCTTCAGAATCTCTGCCTGAGTACCCTTACCGGCACCCGGAGCGCCCAAAAGGATCAGTTTCATGTTGCACCTCAATTATTCCAGGAAGCCCTTATACTGACGCATCAGCATCTGGGACTCCAGCGCCTGTACGGTCTCCAGCGCAACGCCCACCACGATGATGACGGACGTACCGCCGATGGACAGGGCGGAGTTCCCCACGATCTTGCCGATCAGCAGGGGCAGGATCGCCACGACGCCCAGATAGATAGCGCCGAACAGGGTGACCTTGTTCAGGACCTTCTTAATGAAGTCGGTGGTCGGCTTGCCGGGACGGAAGCCGGGAATGAAGCCGCCATTCTTCTTCAGGTTGTTGGAGATCTCCACGGGGTTGAACTGAATGGTGGCATAGAAATAGCTGAAAGCAATGATCATCAGGAAGTAGAAGATCATGTACAGCACAGACTTGGTGTCAATAGCGTTCAGGAAGCCATACCAGAAGGTGCCCTCCGCCGGCTGCTTGCAGAAAGCGGCGATGGTAGAGGGGATCATGGCGATGGACTGAGCGAAGATGATGGGCAGAACGCCGGACATATTCACCTTCATGGGGAGGGTGGATGCCTGACCGCCGTACATCTTGCGGCCCACCTGACGTTTGGCATACTGCACCGGGATACGGCGCTCAGCGCCGTTGACCCAAGTGATCAGGACGATCAGAGCCAGGATGCCCAGCACCACCAGCACCGCTGCCCACCAGGCCAGCGTACCGGCCCGCAGTCCGCTGATCATGGAGGAGACCATGCTGGGGACACGGGACAGGATGCCGGCAAACAGGATGATGGAGATACCGTTGCCGATACCGAACTCTGTGATCTGCTCGCCCATCCACATGACGAAGGAAGATCCGGCGATGAAGGAGGCGATAATGACCAGAGCCACCCAGAAGGATTTCTCGGTCAGGATGCCGTAGTTCTTCATCAGCATATAGTAGCCCCAGCCCTGCAGGATGGCGATGGCCACCGTAGCGTAACGGGTGATGGACTGGATCTTCTTCTTGCCCTCCTCGCCGCCGTCACGGGCCAGCCGCTCCAGAGCGGGAATGGCGATGGTCAGCAGCTGGATGATGATGGAGCTGTTGATATAGGGCTGTACGCCCAGTGCAAAGACGGTGGCCTGAGCGAAGGCGCCGCCGGACATGACATTGTACAGGCCCAGAACGGTGGTGCTCATACCCTCCAGATAGCTCTTCAGCAGATCCGTGTTCACATAGGGAACGGGGATGGCATTGCCGATACGGAAGATCAGCAGGATCAGTGCGGTGAAAATGATCTTTTTGCGAAGCTCAGGAATACCCCACGCCTTTTTGATCGTCTGAATCACTTAGACCACCTCTGCCTTTCCTCCAGCTGCTTCGATCGCTTCCTTAGCAGCCTGGGAGAAAGCAGCGGCCTGTACGGTCACCTTCTTGGTAACTTTGCCGTTACCCAGAACCTTGTAGCCGTATTCACACTTGCTCAGGATTCCCTTGGCAAGCAGGGCCTCTGCGGTGACGATATCGCCATCCTCGAACTTGTCGAGACTGGTCAGGTTGATGATTTCCAGGGGCTTTGCAAAAATGTTGTTGAAGCCGCGCTTGGGGATGCGGCGGGCCAGAGGCATCTGGCCGCCCTCAAAGCCAATGCGGGTACCGCCGCCGGAGCGGGCCTTCTGGCCCTTGTGACCACGGCCGGCAGTCTTGCCGTTGCCGGAGCCGCTGCCCCGACCCTTGCGGTAAGCTTCCTTGGTGGAGCCGGCTGCGGGAGACAGTTCATTCAGTTTCATGCTCTCGCACCTCCTTATTCTACTTCGGTGACCTGCAGCAGATAGCCGATCTTGGCGATCTTGCCCTTGGTCTGGGCGTTGTCGGGCTGAACGGTGGTGTCACCGATCTTCCGCAGGCCCATGGAGTTGGCAGTGGCAATGTGCTTTTCCAGTCTGCCGTTAAGGCTCTTGACGAGCTTGATGTTCAGATTAGCCATTGTTCACGCCTCCTTAGCCCACGATCTCGTCCACGCTCTTGCCACGGGTGCGGGCGACCTCTTCCGGGGTACGCAGGGCCTTCAGGCCCTCAAAGGTGGCGGCTACCACATTGACTGCGGTATTGGAGCGCAGGCACTTCGTACGGATATCCTTGATACCGGCAGCTTCCATGATGATACGCACGGGGCCGCCGGCGATCACGCCGGTACCGGGGGCAGCGGGCTTCATCAGCACACGGCCTGCACCGGCCTCGCCGATGATCTCGTGGGGGATGGTGCTGCCGGACAGGGACACGGTGATCATGTTCTTCTTGGCATCCTCGATACCCTTGCGGATGGCTTCGGGAACCTCGGCGGCCTTACCAAGGCCGAAACCGACCTTGCCCTTGCCGTCGCCCACCACCATCAGAGCGGAGAACTTCATGACACGACCGCCCTTGACCGTCTTGGATACACGGTTGGTAGCAACTACTTTTTCGATATACTCGCTGGGTTCTCTTTCAAATCTTGCCATTGTCAGTTATCCTCCTCTCTTAGAATTCCAGGCCGCCCTCACGGGCGCCTTCGGCCAGCTCGGCCACGCGGCCGTGATACAGGTAACCGCCACGGTCGAACACGACGGTGTCGATGCCCTTGGCCTTGCAGCGCTCGGCCACCAGCTTGCCCACAGCACGGGCGGCGGTCTTGTTGCCGCCGTTGCCCTCGATCTCCTTATCCAGAGAGGAGGCGGAGACCAGGGTGTTGCCGGCCACGTCGTCGATGACCTGAGCGTAGATGTTCTTCTCGCTGCGGAACACGTTCAGACGGGGACGCTCGGTAGTGCCGAACACCTTGGCACGGACTCTCTTATGACGCTTCAGACGCTGAGCGTTGGTATTGGGTCTTTTAATCATTACGGCACACCTCCTTACTTCTTGGCGCCGGTCTTACCGACCTTGCGGCGGATGACTTCATCGACATACTTGATGCCCTTGCCCTTATAAGGCTCGGGAGGACGCTTTTCACGGACTTCCGCCGCAAACTGGCCCACCTTCTGCTTATCGGGACCGGAGATGACGATCTTGTTCTGAGCGGGGACATCAATGGTGATGCCGTCGATCTCAGGAACGATGACCTGATGAGAGTAGCCCAGGTTCATGACCAGGTTCTTGCCCTCCTTGGCGGCACGGTAACCGATACCGTTGACCTCCAACTCCTTCTTGAAGCCTTCGCTGACGCCGACGACCATGTTGTGCAGCAGCGCACGGGTCATACCGTGCAGAGCGCAGTGCAGCTTGTCGTCAGAGGGGCGCTTGACATGGATGACGTTGCCCTCCTGCTCCAGGATCATCTCCGGACGCAGAGCCTGCGTCAGAGTACCCTTGGGGCCCTTGACGGTGACAACGTTGTTCTCCGCAATGGTGACTTCCACACCGGCGGGGACGGTAATGGGCATTCTGCCAATTCTCGACATTGTTCAATACCCTCCTTACCAAACAAACGCAAGGACTTCACCGCCGACGTGTGCTGCACGAGCAGCCTTGTCGGTCATGACGCCCTTAGAGGTGGATACGATCGCAATACCAAGACCACGCAGCACACGGGGCAGCTCATCGGCACCCACGTACACACGCAGACCGGGCTTGGACACACGGCGCAGACCGGAGATGACCTTCTCCTTGCCGGCGTTGTACTTCAGGGTGATGTGAATGGTCCCCTGGGTACCGTCGTCCACGACCTGATAGGCCTTGATGTAGCCCTCATCCAGCAGGATCTGAGCGATGCTCTTCTTCATGTTGGAGGCAGGGACGTCAACGGTCTCATGCTTGGCATTGTTGGCGTTGCGGATACGGGTCAGCATATCGGCAACAGGATCAGTGATGTGCATACTTGTTTCCTCCTAATTTAGAGTTACAGGGAAAGCCCTGTTGAGGTAGCGAGGTATCACTGATAATTTAGGCATCGTCCGATGACCAGCGATGTTTAATTACCAGTGACCTTTCGCCATCCTTTATCGCCGGAGCGCACAGCGCTCTTAGGCACTTGCTTTGCAGGGAGATAACTCCTCCCACATGGTTCCCGTCCTACCGGCAGCGCCGCTGCACCTGTCCGGTCCAACACGCCGACGGTATATAACGGAATGGACTCTTTCGTCACACGAGGCGGCAGGGTGCCGCTGTACTTTACGCACAGCAAGCCATGCCGGTACCGCATGAGATAGATCCAAGATTTTTTCGCCAGACGAGGCGGCGAGGCGACGGCGTAGTTTGTGTACGTCGAGCCGAGCCAACGAAGTATGGCGGAAAAGATCAAGATTTTTTCTCAGACGAGGCGAAGCGCCGCCGCTGTACTTTGTGTACAGCAAGGGGCTTCAACGAAGTATGAGGGAAAATCTTACCAGGAAGCCTTGCGGACACCGGGGATCTCGCCCTTATAAGCCAGCGTGCGGAAGCAGATACGGCAAACGCCGTAGTCACGCAGATAGGCGTGAGGGCGGCCGCACAGCTTGCAGCGGTTGTACTTACGGGTGGAGAACTTAGCGGGAGCCTGCTGCTTCAGGATCATAGACTTCTTTGCCATGGTGTTTCTCCTCCTAATCAGCGTTCAAAGGGAGCGCCGACCAGGGTCAGCAGCTCACGGGCTTCTTCATCGGTCTGAGCGGTGGTGCAGATGACGATGTCCATACCACGGATCTTGTCGATCTTGTCGTACTCGATCTCGGGGAAGATCAGCTGCTCCTTGACGCCCAGGGCATAGTTGCCACGGCCGTCGAAGGCGTTGGCGCTGATACCACGGAAGTCACGCACACGGGGCAGAGCCACGTTGAACAGACGATCCAGGAACTCCCACATCTTGTCGCCGCGCAGCGTGACCTTGGCGCCCACGGGCATACCCTCACGCAGCTTGAAGTTTGCAACAGACTTCTTGGCGATCGTGATGATGGCCTTCTGGCCGGTGATGGCGGACAGATCCTTCACCACGGCGTCCAGGACCTTGGGGTTCTCACGGGCCTCGCCGCAGCCCACGTTGACAACGATCTTCTCGATCTTGGGGATCTGCATGGTGCTCTTGTAACCGAACTTCTTGAAGAGAGCGGGAGCCACTTCTTCAGTATACTTGACTTTCAGACGTGCCATTTCTTACTCTCTCCTTTCTCACAGCTCAGCGCCGCACTTCTTGCAGGTGCGGGCCTTCTTGCCGTCCTTGATGACGTAAGCCACACGGGTGCCCTTGCCGCACTTGGGGCAAACGACCTGCACCTTGCTGGCGTAGATAGCAGCCTCACGCTGGGTGATGCCGCCCTCCTCGCCCTGCTTGCGGGGCTTGATGTGGCAGGTGACCTTGTTGATGCCCTCCACCACGACCTTGGCTTCGCTGGGGATGGTGCCCAGCACCTTACCCTGCTTGCCCTTGTCCTTGCCGGACAGAACAACGACGGTGTCGTTCTTCTTGATTTTCAGACTATTCATTCTCTGGCCCCTCCATCAAATAACTTCGGGAGCGAGGGACAGGATCTTCATGTAATCCTTGTCACGCAGCTCACGAGCAACGGGCCCAAAGATACGGGTACCTCTGGGGTTTTTGTCGTCCTTGATGAGGACGGCGGCATTGTCGTCAAAGCGGACATAGGTGCCGTCGGCACGACGGACGCCCTTGGCGCTGCGGACGATAACGGCCTTGACCACCTCGCCCTTCTTCACCTGACCGCCGGGAGCAGACTTACGCACAGAGGCAACGATCACATCACCGATGTTGCCGTACTTGCGCTTGGAGCCGCCCAGGACGCGAATGCACTTGATCTCCTTGGCGCCGGTATTATCGGCAACCTTCAGATAGGACTCTTGCTGAATCATTCTCGGTTACCTCCTTACTTCGCCTTTTCAACGATCTCGACCACACGCCAACGCTTGTCCTTGGACAGGGGGCGGGTCTCCATCACCTTCACGATATCGCCTACGCCGCAGGTGTTCTCCTCATCGTGGGCCTTCAGCTTATAGGTGCGGCCGACGATCTTCTTATACAGAGGATGGGCGACACGGTCCTCGATGGCGACCACCACGGTCTTATCCATCTTGTCGGACACGACCTTACCCACACGGGTCTTGCGGGAGGAAATTCTCTTCTCTTCCATTTCAGTTCTCCTCCTTTTCACGGATCACGGTCTTGATGCGGGCAATATCACGCTTGGTTTCAGCGATCTTGAGAGGATTGTCCAGCTGATTGGTGGCGTGCTGCATACGCAGGAAGAACAGATCCTTCTTCAGGGAAGTCAGCTTCTCATTCAGCTGCTCCACGCTCATTGCACGTACTTCAGTTGCCTTCATCTCATTCACCTACTTCCTGAGCTTCCAGATCCTCACGCTTGACGATCTTGGTCTTGATGGGCAGCTTGTGGCTGGCCAGACGCAGAGCCTCACGTGCGACCTCTTCGGAGACACCGGCGATCTCGAACATGACACGGCCGGGCTTAACAACGGCGACCCAATACTCGGGAGAGCCCTTACCGGAACCCATGCGGGTCTCGGCCGGCTTCTCGGTGATGGGCTTATCGGGGAAGATCTTGATCCAGACCTGACCGCCACGCTTGGTGTAACGGGTCATGGCGATACGGGCTGCTTCGATCTGATTGCTGGTGATCCATGCGGGTTCCAGCGCAACGAGGCCAAACTCACCGTAGGTGACCTTGTTGCCTCTGGTGGCCTTGCCGGTGAGGCGGCCACGGTGTACTCTGCGGTACTTAACTCTCTTGGGCAGAAGCATTACTGAGCGCCTCCTTCTTTCTTTTCTGCGGGCTTGCGGAAGCCGCCCTCAGGGCGGGGACCACGGTTATAGCCGCCGTTCTGGCGGTCACGGTTGAAGCCCTGACCATCACGGCGGAAGCCGCCACGGCGATCGCCATCACGGCGGCCACGGCGCTCACGGCGCTCCTGATAAGGCTTGCTGGTATCCAGGGTGCGGGGGGTGGTCCGCAGAGCCTGAGACAGGATCTCGCCCTTGTAGATCCACACCTTCACGCCGATGCGGCCGAAGGTGGTGGCGGCCTCAGCGAAACCGTAGTCGATGTCGGCACGCAGAGTCTGCAGGGGGATGGTACCCTCATGATAGTGCTCGGAGCCGGCGATCTCACGACCGCCCAGACGACCGGAGCAGTTGACCTTGATGCCCTTGGCGCCGGCACGCATGGCACGGCCCATGGCATTCTTCATGGCACGGCGGTGGGAGATACGCTTCTCCAGCTGAGCGGCGATGTTCTCGGCCACCAGCTGAGCGTCCATATCGGGGTTGCGAACCTCGACGATGTTCAGCTTCACGGTCTTGCCGATAAGCTTCTCCACGCTCTTGCGGTACTCCTCGATCTGCACGCCGCCCTTGCCGATGACCACGCCGGGGCGGGCCACGTGCAGATAAACGGTGACGACCTCGTTGCTGCGCTCGATCTCGATCTTGGAGACACCGGCAGCGAACAGCAGCTTCTTCAGGTACACACGGATCTTGTGATCCTCGACCAGAAGATCGCCGACCTTCTCATTGCTGGCATACCAACGGGAATCCCAGTCTTTGATGACGCCCACTCTGAAGCCGTGGGGATTAACTTTCTGTCCCATAAAACTGTCTCCCTCCCTTACTCTTTCTCAGCGACGGCCAGCGTCACGTGAGAGGTTCTCTTGTTGATGCGATAGGCACGGCCCTGAGCACGGGGCATCATTCTCTTCAGAATGGGGCCGGGGGTAGCGAACACCTGAGTGACCACCAGCTTCTCGGGGTCCATGCTGAAGTTGTTCTCCGCATTGGCGCAAGCGCTCTTCAGGAGCTTCATCAGGGGCTCGGAGGCAGCCTTGGGGGTCTGCATCAGGATCGCCATGGCAGTCTGAGCATCTTTTCCACGGATCAGATCGCACACGATCTGGATCTTACGGGGAGAGATGCGGACGTATCTCAAATAAGCTTTAGCTTCCATTGTACTGTGCATCCTCCTTACTTAGACTTGGCGTGACCACGGAAGGTCCGGGTGGGAGCGAACTCACCCAGCTTGTGACCCACCATGTCCTCCTGGACATAGACGGGCACATGACGGCGGCCATCGTGAACGGCGATGGTGTGACCCACGAATGCGGGGAAGATGGTGGAGCTGCGGCTCCAGGTCTTCAGCACATTCTTCTCGCCCTTCTTGTTCATTTCCTCGACCCGCTTCAGCAGCTCAGGGGCAACATACGGGCCTTTTTTGACAGATCTGCTCATATTCTACTTGCCTCCCTTACTTCACATTGCGGCGCTTGACAATAAACTTGTCAGTAGGATTCTTGGTCTTGCGGGTCTTGTAGCCCAGAGCCGGCTTACCCCAGGGGGTAACAGGACCGGGACGGCCCACAGGAGCCTTGCCCTCACCACCGCCGTGGGGGTGGTCGCAGGGGTTCATGACGGAACCACGGACGGTGGGACGCCAACCCATGTGGCGCTTCCGGCCGGCCTTACCGATCTGAACGTTCTCGTGCTCCAGATTGCCCACCTGACCGATGCAGGCGGTGCAGTTGGTGCGGATGATGCGGACCTCGCCGGAGGGCATACGGATCTGGGCGTTCTCGCCCTCCTTTGCCATCAGCTGTGCATAGGCGCCGGCGGAACGAACCAGCTGAGCGCCCTTGCCGGGGTGCATCTCCACATTGTGGATCACGGTACCCACAGGGATGTTGGCGATGGGCAGGCAGTTGCCGGGCTTGATATCTGCAGCGGCGGAGGAGAGCACCTTGTCACCGGCGGTCAGACCCACGGGAGCGATGATGTACCGCTTCTCGCCGTCCTCATACTGCACCAGAGCGATGTTGGCGCTGCGGTTGGGATCGTACTCCAGGCGCAGGACAGTGGCGGGCATATCCGTCTTGTCACGCTTGAAGTCGATGACACGATACTTGCGCTTCTCGCCGCCGCCGCGGTGGCGGACGGTGATGCGGCCATAGCTGTTGCGACCAGCGTTCTTCTTCAGGACCTCGGTCAGGCTGGACTCAGGCTTGGCGTGCTTATCAATGCCGTCGAAGCCGGAGACAGTCATATGCCGGCGGGAAGGGGTGGTCGGCTTAAAAGTTTTGATAGACATTTCTTACACTCCTTCCTTTCTTACACCATACCCTCGAAGAACTCGATGGTCTTGGAGTCCTGGGTCAGCTGGACGTAAGCTTTCTTCCAGCTCTTGCGGCGGCCGGGACGGGCAGCGCCCAGACGCTTGGCCTTGCCATCATAGTTGATGGTGTTGACCTTGGCCACCTTCACGCCGAAGATCTGCTCCACGGCGTTCTTGATCTCGACCTTACCGGCGGTGGGAGCCACTTCAAAGACGTACTTCTTGGTGCTGGTGGCCTCCATGGAGCGCTCGGTGATGATGGGACGAATAATGATGTCGTAAACGTTAGCCATTACGCAAACACCTCCTCGATTACTGCGAGGGCTTCCTTATCGAGGACCAGATACTTGGCCTTGAGAATGTCGTAGACGTTCATCAGGTTGGCCATGGTGGTCTCGACGCCGGGGATATTGCGGGCGCTCTTGACGACGACCTCATCCTTGGCGGGAGTGACCACCAGGGACTTGCCGTCGGCCTTGACGGCGTTCAGGAACGCACGGAAGTCCTTGGTCTTGATGCTGTCGAGCTTGATGGAATCGACAACGATGATCTCGCCTGCGGCCGCCTTGGCGGACAGAGCGGACTTCATAGCCAGTCTCTTGACCTTCTTATTCAGAACGTAAGAGTAGCTGCGGGGCTTGGGAGCGAACACGATGCCGCCGTGGGTCCACTGGGGAGCACGGGTGCTGCCCTGACGGGCGTGGCCGGTGCCCTTCTGACGCCAGGGCTTCTTGCCGCCGCCGGAGACCTCGGCACGGGTCAGAGCGCTCTGCGTGCCCTGGCGGCAATTCGCCAGGTGGTTCTTGACCACTTCATGCACAACGGCCTGATTGGGCTCGATGCCAAAAATGCCGTCGCACAGCTCCACGGTACCGACGGTCTCGCCGGCCATGTTCAAAACGTTGATGGTAGACATTACAAGCACTCCTTTCCTTACTTATTACGGGCGGAAGCCTTCTGGGGATTACGACCGGAAGCCTTCTGCGGGTTGTTGCTGATGCCGCTGTCAGCGTGCTTGACACGATGGGTCTTAACGGTGCTCTTGATGAGGACCAGACCGCCCTTAGGACCGGGTACGGCGCCCCGGACGGCGATGAGGTTCAGATCTGCGTCCACCTTGACGATGTCCAGATTCTGGATGGTGACCTGGTCAACACCCATCTGGCCTGCGCCGATCTTGCCCTTGAAGATACGGGAGGGATCGGTGGTGGAGCCCATGGAACCAGCGTGACGATGGACAGGGCCGCCGCCGTGGCTGGTGGGAGTGCGCTGTGCGCCCCAGCGCTTGATGACGCCCTGATAGCCGTGGCCCTTGCTGGTGCCGGTCACGTCCACAAAGTCGCCCTCTTTGAAGGTGTCAGCCTTAACGATGTCGCCGACGTTCAGCTCGGCGGCGTTATCCAGGTTGAACTCACGCAGGTACTTCTTGGGGGCCACGCCAGCCTTGTTCAGGTGGCCCATTTCGGGCTTGGACAGCTTCCGCTCGGGAATGTCCTCATAGCCCAGCTGAACAGCCTCATAGCCTTCCTTATCGGAAGTTTTCTTCTGGACGACGGTGCAGGGACCCGCCTCGATGACGGTGACGGGGATGACCTTGCCGTTTTCGTCGAAGATCTGAGACATGCCAACCTTCTTGCCGATGATTGCTTTCATGTATGATCCTCCTTAAAGGTTATTGGTCGACATAGTTCAATCTGCATTGGGTACAGATCGCTTGCTCTGCCGACGTAACCCCCGCCGGCCTCACGCAAGTCAGCCGACGGTCGGGTAGCAAGCAAATTCATTTGTTCCGGCGCCCATTGCGCCGGGTGCCGTGGTTTTCCACAGCGTGTACCTATATATAAAGGTACTTACAGCTTGATCTCGATCTCCACACCGGCGGGCAGATCCAGAGCCATCAGAGCCTCCACGGTCTTGGGGGTGGAGTTGGTGATGTCGATCAGACGCTTGTGGGTGCGGCGCTCAAACTGCTCACGGCTATCCTTATACACGTGGGTAGCGCGCAGGATGGTGACGATCTCTTTCTTGGTGGGCAGAGGGATGGGGCCGGAGACGGCAGCGCCGGTGCGCTTGGCGGTCTCGACGATCTTCTCTGCGCTCTGGTCGATGACCTGATGGTCATAGGCCTTCAGACGAATGCGGATCATTTCTTTTGCCATTTGGTTCGTTCCTCCATTATTTCGTACGGTTTTTGATTGCGTGACCAACTGCCGTACGGCGAGAGTTCTTATACGCCGTTCCGTGCGTATCATTCCGGCTCATAAGAAACACCGGCGCAAAATCCGGCCGGTGTCCTTCTGGCGCAGCGATCTACGCTGACGTGCAGAAACTTCTCAGCCGCCCGATGATCGGACATACTCCCCGGAAGTTACCTCCTCTCGGAGCAATCTCCCGGTTCATCGCATTTGTACACGCCTCCGGGTGTGCAGCACCCTCAGCGCACGTACCTTGCTATATTAAAGGAAAAATCCCCTTTTGTCAAGGGGATTTTTCGCTTTTTTCATGAAATTTTTCAATATTTTTTGTGGAGCCCGCCAAACCTCGCCCCCGCCCATAAACCGGGGCAAGACAAGGCATTTCCCGGCATCAATACGCCACGCCCCAGTAGATATCGGTGGTGCATTCCTTGCCGCACACAGGGCATTTGCCCACGGTGCCGGACTGCTTCAGGGGCATACAGCGGCTGGACACGCCGGCCTTCTCCTTCATGGCCAGCTCGCACTCCAAGCTGCCGCACCACTTGGTGCGGGCAAAGCCGCCCTTGCCCTGAGCCATCTCCTTTACTTCCTCCCACGTGGTGAAGTCGAAGGTGTTGTCCTCCAGATTCTTCTCCGCCATGGCGTAGAGGTTGTCATGTACCTCCTTCAGCAGGGCCTGCACGGTAGCCTCCAGCTCCGTCAGCGGCACGAACACCTTTTCGCCGGTGTCACGCCGGGCGATGCAGCACTGCTGCTTCTCCATGTCCTTGGGTCCGATCTCCACCCGCAGCGGCACGCCCTTCATCTCATACTGGGCGTACTTCCAGCCGGGGGACTGCTCGCTGTCGTCCATCTTCACCCGCAGCTCCAGCGCCGTCAGACGGTCCCGCAGAGCCGCCGCAGCGTCCAGCACGCCGGGCTTGTGCTGGGCCACCGGCACCACCACCACCTGAATGGGAGCAATGGCCGGCGGCAGCACCAGACCGTTGTTGTCGGAGTGGGTCATGATGCAGGCACCGATGAGGCGGGTGGTGCTGCCCCAACTGGTCTGGAAGGGATACTGCAGCTTGTTGTCCCGGCCGGTGAAGGTCACGTCGTAGGCACGGGAGAACTTGTCCCCGAAATAGTGGCTGGTGCCGGACTGCAGGGCCTTGTGGTCCTTCATCATGGCCTCGATGGTGTAGGTGGCCTCGGCCCCGGCAAACTTCTCCTTGTCGGTCTTGCGGCCCTTCACCACCGGCATGGCCAGCGCATCCCGGCAGAAGTCGGCGTAGCAGTTCAGCTGCTGCTCCGTCTCGGCAATGGCCTCCTCCGCCGTCTCATGGATGGTGTGGCCCTCCTGCCACCAGAACTCCCTGGAGCGCAGGAAGGGCCGGGTGGTCTTTTCCCAGCGGATGACGGAGCACCACTGGTTGTAGAGCATGGGCAGCTCCCGGTAGCTCTGCAATACATTGTGCCAGTGGTCGCAGAACATGGTCTCCGAGGTGGGTCGGAAGGCCAGCCGCTCCTCCAGCTTCTCGCTGCCGCCCATGGTGACCCACGCCACCTCCGGGGCGAAGCCCTCCACCAGCTCGCCCTCCTTCTTCAGCAGGCTCTCCGGGATCAGCACCGGCATCGCCACGTTGACGTGTCCGGTCTTTTTGAACATCCCGTCCATGATGCGCTGGATGTTCTCCCAGATGGCGTAGCCGTAGGGCCGCAGGATCATGAAGCCCTTCACGGAGGCGTAGTCCACCAGCTCCGCCTTCAGGCAGATGTCGGTGTACCACTTGGCGAAGTCCACCTCCATGGGGGTGATGGCTTCCACGTTTCTCTGATCTTTTGCCATAATTCTCTCAATCCTTTATATTGTTATCGTTTTTCACGGATCGCTCCTGAACTTTTATTGTATCTGCCGGACGCCCGCTTGTCAAGGCCTGCCTCTCCACCCCGCCGGTAAAAGCGCATCTCCGCCTTCATCTCCCGGCAGCCGGGTCGCCCTATGCCCTTTCTTCCAAGTGCGTGTCCTTTAGTTCAAGGATCGTATCATACAGCGGCAGGATCTCCGGGCTCACCTTGTGTTCGATGCTGATGACGGTCAAACCGTCCGTCCGGAGCAGCTGGGACAAAATTTTCTGGCTGCTGCCCTTGTCCATATTGGCAGTGGCTTCGTCCAGGAAGATGACCCGCTTATTCTCGGTCAGCACACGGGCCAGCGCCAGCTTTTGCCGCTCTCCGCCGGACAGATTGCCCTTCGTGTTCTGGAATACCTGGTCCAGATCATGGGACGCAAGAAAGGCATCCATTCCCAGAGAATGCATCACCGATACGGCCCGTTCCCGCAATGCAGGGCGATAAAGCGTGACATTCCGGAGAAACGTATCATCAAAGATAAATGCGTCCTGAAGCACGACGCCGATCTGGTCATAAAGAGCGGGCCACAGCTGGCGGATATCCGTTCCGTTCACCGAGATACGCCCCTCATACTCTGTTTCCAGCCCGGTCAGCAGCTTGAACAGCGTGCTCTTTCCGCTTCCGTTTTCGCCTAAAATCAGGTATTTCTTCCCCGCCTCGAACCGATAATTCGCATGGGAAAGAATGACCTTTTCCTCATGCCGGAAGGACACATCGTCAAGCTCCATGTACTCGATCGTGGGAGCTGCCGACGAAGCCGCAGCGCTGTCAGGAACAGACAGCAGCTGCCGGATCTTCTGGCGAATACCGGTGACGCTCCGCATTTCCGATATCTGATAGGAAATGCTGTTGGTGGGGATCACCAGCATTTCCGATAATTGCAGCGCACCCACCAAAGCGCCCACGGACAGCCGCCCCTTGGAGATCTCATAAATGCTGAATCCCACCATCACGGCCTCGCCGATGTAGGACAGCAGGCCGATGATCATATTCACCCGAATTTTTGTTTTCGCCTTGGCAAACTCTGCGTGGGCGGCTTTCTCGTTATCCTGTTCCAGCGTTTGCAGGTATTCCCGCTCTATGTGGTTTACCTTGATGGTGGGGTACCCGTGGATCAGATTGCCGATCATGACATTGAGCTTTTCCAAGGCCATCGTATAGAAATTGGTCCGCTTTTCCAGTGCCTTCCCCTGCACGGCGGAGGCCACAATGGGACACACGGTGGAAACGATGATAATGATGGCCAGATAGCCGTTGATATACAGCAATGCGATCACACAGGTGACCAACGCCAAGATGCTGTAGGCCAATTCCAAGCGGGTGACATAATAGCTGTCCACCAGCATCTCGATCTCATTGTTCAGCGTGGTGACATAGTTCTGTCCCTGCTGTTCCTGGAATTTCCGGGGCGGCATATAAACAATATGCGCCATGACCTTCCGCTTGAGGCTGAACAGTCTGCTGTTCCGATATTTCCCCGTGCTGAGCTGCCGGGCCGTCTCAAACAGCAGAATGCCCAGAATGCTGGCCACATAGCACAGAAACATGGTAAGTGCACCGTCTGCTCCCGCATCCACCGCATCAATGGCATTTTGAAGATAGATCGGCTTCAATGAGGTGCAAACGGCCAAAAGTACCGATGAGATCACGACAATAAAAACCATAGTTTCGCCTCCTATTCTGATGAGTTACGGTTCCGGTCCCGGCAGCAAGCCTCGCCTCCCCGCCCTGTCAAAAAATCCGGGTATCTATTATATATATGGTGTATCCCCGCCCTGTCACCGGCTGCCGTATGGCTCATCCGCTGTACTTCTCCAGCACCCACCGCCGCACGTGCTCCACAAAACGGTAGGTGGAGCGGGAGATGGCCCGCTTGTCCTTGACGCAGATGCCGATGTTCCGGTAAAAGGGCTTGGCGAAGGAGCAGGCCACCACCGGGTATTCGTTCCGGTCCAGCATCAGTTCCTCCATGATGCTGATGCCCAGCCCGCAGGACACCATGGCCAAAATCACCTGATCCTGCTGCACCCGGTACTGCACATTGGGCTGCACTCCCAGCGTGTCCAGCACCTCCTGAATTTCGTAGTCGTCTCCCTCCTCCAGCAGAATGAAGGGATACTGGGTCAGTGCCTCCGGCGGAAACGGCTCCCGCCCCGCCAGCGGATGATCCCACGGCACAATGGCCTTCCACTGGTCCCGCTGCAATAGCCAGCAGTCCAGATTCGCCTCCGTAGGCAGCACCAGAAAGCCGCAGTCCGCCGTGCCGTCCTGGATCCACCGGGCGATCTCCGTGTTGTAGTTGGAGGGCAGCAGCTCAAATTCAATGTTGGGATACTGCTCCCGAAAGCTTTTCAGGATGTAGGGCATCCACTGCACCGACACGCTGGTGAACACCGCCACCCGCACCACGCCGGTCTCCAGTCCCTGCAGATCCTTGGCCCGTTCCTCGATGCTCCGTTGCTGGCGGCAGATCTCCTGAATATAAGGCATCAGCGCCCAACCGTCCGCCGTCAGGGTCACGCCCCCCCCGCTGCGGCTCAGCAGCATTACCCCCAGTTCCTCCTCCAGCCCACTGATGGCGTGACTGACGCCGGATTGGGTGAAGCTCAGCTGCTGGGCGGCCGCCGTAAAGCTGCCGCACTCCACGGTTTTCAGAAATACCTGATATTTGGTCAAGTCCATTTCCTCGCCTCCTTGCTTTCCAGCATACCATATCCCGCCCCCTATCTGCAAACTTTTCTTCATAAGATCAATGAAATTCATTCTCTTTGCTTATTTGCAGGAGCATGATATTCTGCAACGAACTTACCATCGATGGACAAGGGCAAACACGCCTGACAGTGCGTCTTCCCGCTGCTTTTCACCGTGATGGGCGCTGACCCACCTGCCTCTCAAAAAACACTCGAAAACCCATCGCTGGCCGGTGCTTTGCAGTTTTGTCGGAGCAGAAATTCGTTCAGCCAAGGAAAGCCCCTCGACCATACTTGCCGTATGGTCGAGGGGCCCCCGCAGTATGGGCGAATTTCTGCCCCTCAAAACCGCGCTTGCCCTCGTTCATCGGTGGTAAAAAGCAGGTTGGCCAACCGCTTTCAGGGAACCTCGGCTCTAAAAATAATCTGAAGGAAGACCCGGTTATGTTTTTGGACTGGATGTTGGCTGGATCGTTCGTTCTGGATCTCGTTGCTGCACTGGCTGTGCGTGCAAGTGTTCGCTGACCCACCCTGCGGCACGGCATCAGGCTCCTACCGCCCGCAGTGTGCCGCCCCCTATCCCCTGCTGATTTACCCTCCCCACGGCTGAACCTTTGCCTCCTCTGCCGCCTGCCCGCCATCAGGCAGGCGGCGTTTTTTGTCCATCTATGAAATTCTCTCATGCCTTTTATGAAAATCATGCGTTTTACGTCTGCCGTTTCCTGTGGTATACTAAGACCATCTCAGAGGGCTTTCGGTACATATCTCTGCGTGTACCGTGAAGAGGACGATCATACAACACCGGATCGGAAGTCCTCCGGTTGGATGATCCTGTCTGCCATGTGGTTGCGGCGGACCGTGTCCCCCAGCCGTTGAGTGGGTCGAGGACGGCAGATTCTTTCTTTTCCTTCTTCATGCCGTCCGGGTCAAAAAGTGCGTCGCTGCGAATGGTCACGCAGCGGCGCACTTTTTGTATGCGCTCCTTTGTATATTCTCCTGTCTGTCTGCCGGTGATATACATTTTCGCCGCATATCATCCCCTTATATTCACCCTTGCTTGTATACCGCCGCCTCACCGCATCCAGTTATTTTTTCCACATATTTCCTGCCCCAACACCGCTGCTTCCATCGTTTCTTCCTGCGCAGGTCCGCCGATTCCCCCGGCTCTTCCCCCTCCATACCCCCAACGGCCCCGCTCTTCTTTCGCCAGCTACGTTCCGTCCCTCGTCCCGCTATACTTACAGTTGCCCTCGTCCCGTTATACTTACAGTTGCCCTTTCCCCGTCCCCTCTCAGGTATGTATGCAGCTTCCGAAAGCCTCCCTTTTGAGCGCTCTTTTCGCCTTTTGTACTGTTTCGCCAACGGCCTGCCTCTGCCCGTGGATTCATATTGTATACAATGTTTAATGCATGAAAAGCTCTCATGTTTCAGATGAAAATGATGCGTTTTACAAATCGCATTTCCTGTGGTAAAGTATAGACAGTAAGAGAAAGGAGTTGTTTGAATATGGCACTGGTTACGAAAATGAATCGCTGCGCCGTCTGCGGCAGCAGCCAGATCTCTCTGATGGCGGATGGTAAGTACTACCACTGCGAGGCCTGCGGGGCCACCTCCAACCACACGATGCCCGCCGCCGATCTGGCCAAGGTCGATCGCATCTCCCTCATGGGCGGCAGCACGGAGGAGATCGAGGCCCTGCGTCATCGGTATCCCCGTCTGGGTCTCACCACCTGGACCAAGGAGAATCGGGTACAGCTGTGACCCTTTATTTCACCCTCTGGAGCGGCATGAGTTACCTCCTCACCGCTAAATGATAAAAACAGGACGCCGATACGGGGCGTCCTGTTTTTCCATTTTCAGCGCTGACTTATCGGGCGCTCGTCCCCGAAGATCAGATCGTCGATATCGGGCTTTCGCTCCATGGGCTCCACTCCTCTCCGTTTCCATACCCTCCATTCTATGTACCGGGGTCGGAGAAAATGTCTCCCGGCATTTTTTGCAGTCTCTCTTGGACAAAAGCCTTGTCCGGCTGTCCCGTTTTCGGGCATTTTTTCCTGTCCGGATACCGTCCTGTTTCTGTCCGTTTTTTGTCCAATTTCGCCTGATCGCCGCAAAAATCGGCAAAACAAAATTTTCCATAGGGGAAGGGGTTGCTTTTTTTCATTTTCATGATACAATAACAGTACAAATCTTAATGGAGGTGCTTCCCATGGCTTATCAGATCGGTTCCGGCTGCGTCAGCTGCGGTGCTTGCGCAGACGTATGTCCTGTTGGTGCCATTTCTCAGGGTGACGATCATTATGTGATCGACGCTAACTCCTGCCTGGACTGCGGTACTTGCAGCGATACCTGCCCCAATGGCGCTATCAGCCCTGCTGAATAATTACATAGCAAGGACGAAAAACACCGGAGCGGATGCTCCGGTGTTTTTTGCTGTCTTGCGCCGGAGGCGCTCCCCGTGGTACAATACTATCAATGATTCCGGCAGGATACCGGCTGCCATTTTACGGATGGTGGAGAATATCATAAGTATCTCTGCCCAGAGAAAAGGAGGGGTACACATGGAGCACTGGGACCGGCTGCGGGGCGATCAGGGCTTTTACTGGGATGACGGTCTGTTCCGCCCCTCCACGGATACCTTTCTGTTGGGGGGCTTTCCCGTCCTGCGGCGTGGGGAACGGGCCTGCGACTTAGGAGCCGGGACGGGGCTGCTGGGGGCGCTGCTGCTGACACGAGAGCCGTCCCTCACCGTCACCGGGCTGGAGCTGCGGGAGGACGCCTGCCGTCTGGCCCGGCGCACCGCCCAGCGCAGCGGCTGGCAGGAGCGGCTGCTGTGTCGGCAGGGGGACCTGCGGCTGCGGGAGGACCTGCCCCCGATGGGCGGGTTCGACCTTGTGGTGTCCAATCCTCCCTATTTCCCTCCGAAGGCGGGGCGTGTCTCTCCGCAGGAGACACGGAGTGTCGCCCGGTCGGAGGTGGTGTGTACGCTGGAGGATGTGTGCCGGGCCGCCGGTTGGCTACTGCGGTGGGGCGGGCGCTTCTGCGTAGTATTCCCCACCGAACGGCTGGCGGAGCTGCTGGAGATGGCCCGCCGCTTCGGGCTGGAGCCTAAGCGGCTGCGGATGGTGCAGCACGACGCCGCCGGGATCCCCGGTCTGGTGCTGCTGGAGTGCCGCCGGGGTGGGAAGCCCGGGCTGCGGGCAGAGCCTGCGCTGCTGCTCTACGGCCCCGACGGCCGGGAGACGGCAGAGCATCGCCGTGCCTATTTTCGTGAGGAGGAGCAAGCGCTATGAGCGGAACATTATATCTGGTAGCCACCCCCATCGGCAATCTGGGGGATCTGTCCCCCCGTGGGGTGCAGACCCTGCAGGAGGCAGACTTCATCGCCGCCGAGGACACCCGTGTGTCCATGAAACTGCTGAACCATTTCGACATCAAAAAGCCGCTGGTCAGCTACCACGAGCACAACCGGGCCGCCGCCGGGCAGGCCATTCTGGCCCGGCTGCTGGCCGGGGAGACGTGTGCGCTGGTGACGGACGCCGGGACCCCTGCCATCAGTGATCCCGGCGAGGATCTGGTGCGGCTGTGCGGGGAAAACGGCGTCACGGTGCAGGCCATCCCCGGCTGCTGCGCCGCCGTGTGCGCTCTGGCGGTATCGGGGCTGCCCACCGGGCGGTTCACCTTTGAGGGATTCCTCTCTGCCAACAAAAAGGAGCGGCGGGAGGCCCTGACCCGGCTGGCGGCGGAGCAGCGCACCATGGTGTTCCACGAGGCGCCCCACAAGCTGCGGCCCACGTTGGCAGATATGCTGGAGCTGCTGGGAGACCGGCCGGCAGCGCTGTGCCGGGAGCTGACCAAGCTCCACGAGGAGACCATCCGCACCACCCTGTCCGGCGCTGTGGCGCTGTACCGGGAGAAGGAGCCACGGGGGGAATACGTGCTGGTGGTGGCGGGAGCCCCCCGGCAGGAGGCCCCGGCCCTGACGCTGGCGGAGGGCGTGGCCATGGTGCAGAGCCTGCGGCAGCAGGGCCAGCGGATGAAGGACGCCGTCCGCCGGGTGGCGGAGGACACAGGTCTCTCCCGCAACGAGCTGTATCAGGCGGCACTGCAGGAGGAGTGAGGCAGGGCCTTTCAGCGGATGCCGGAGGTGCATATGATCGACTATACCATCGACTATATAAAGGCGCACGAATTTTCCGCCGGCCACCGGAAGCGGCTGTTGCAGGACAGGAAATGCGGCTGCTTTTATTGTCTGAAAATTTTCGCCCCCAAGGAGATCAGCAGTTGGATCGAGGACGTGGGCGGTACGGCGATCTGCCCGTATTGCGGCATAGATTCCGTCATCGGGGAGCATAGCGGGTATCCCATCACCAGAGAATTTCTGGAGCAGATGCGCCAATATTGGTTTTGAGAGATCGCAATACCAACATATGGAAAATTTTCTATGGGGTCATCCTGTCCTGAAAAGCTGTCCGTGGGAGTCAGCTATTTTCAGGGCGGTGGTTTTCGTGCAGCATTTGGGTGCAGCAAATGGCAAGAAGAGGGAAGAGCCTTTTTAGCTCCTCCCTCTTCCTCATTTATTCTCATCAGTTCATGGAGTCGGCGGTATCGTGGAACAGCTCCCGGACACGCTCCAGCAGGGGGCGGTGCTCCGGCCGGGAGAGATCCCCGTCCCGGCACAGCAGTGCTCTGGCGGCAGACTGGGCCTCCTCCAGCAGCTGCATATCGCAGGCCAGATCCGCAATTTTCAGGGTAGGCAGGCCGTGCTGCCGCTGGCCGAAGAAGTCGCCGGGGCCACGCAGGTGCAGATCCTCCTGAGAAATTTCAAAACCGTTATTGGTGCGGGTCATGACCTTCAGCCGCCGCCGGGTCTCCTCGCCGGGATGCTCCGACAGCAGGATGCAGTAGCTCTTGGCCTGACCACGCCCCACCCGGCCACGCAGCTGGTGCAGCTGGGACAGGCCGAAGCGCTCGGCATTCTCCACCACCATGCAGGTGGCGTTGGGGACGTCCACGCCCACCTCCACCACGGTGGTGGACACCAGAACATCGCTCCCCCCGGCGGCGAAGGTCTCCATGACCTTCTCCTTTTCCTTGGGCTTCATCTTGCCGTGGAGTACCGACACCCGCAGGTCCGGGAAGGTCTCCTCCTGCAGCTTTTTGGCGTAGGCCGTGACGGCCTTCCGCTCGTCGGGGAGGGTATCACCGTCCCCCACCAGTGGGCAGACGATGAACACCTGATGACCCTCCTGCACCTGCTTGCGCAGGAAGGCGTTGACCCGTGGACGGTAGCTCTCCCCCAAGGCAAAGGTATCCACCTTCTGCCGTCCCGGCGGCAGCTGGTCGATGACCGACACATCCAGATCGCCGTAGATCACCAGTGCCAGCGTCCGGGGGATGGGGGTGGCCGACAGCACCAGCATATGGGGGGCCTCCGCCTTCTGGCTCAGGGCCGCCCGCTGGTTGACGCCGAAGCGGTGCTGCTCGTCCGTCACCACCAGCCCCAGCCGTCCGTACTGCACGTCCCCCGTCAGCAGGGCGTGGGTACCGATGCACAGGTCGATGGTACCGGCGGCCAGTCCCGCCAGCGTCTCCCGCCGCTCCCTGGCACGGGTGGAGCCGGTGAGCAGGGCGCAGGTCAGACCCAGCCGGGCCATCAGGGGCGACAGCGTTTCAAAGTGCTGCCGGGCCAGTATCTCCGTAGGGGCCATCAGGGCCGACTGCCACCCGCTCTGGGCGGCGAACCAGATGCAGGCCGCCGCCACCATGGTCTTGCCGCTGCCCACGTCCCCCTGACACAGGCGGTTCATGGGGCGGCCGGCGGTCATGTCACCTATGGCATCCTCCACGGCACGGCGCTGGGCATCCGTCAGCGTGAAGGGCAGGGCGTTATAAAAGGGATCCATGGAGACCTTGCGGCACGCCGGGCCGGACACGTCCTCCCGGCGGCTCCGCAGCAGCCGGAGGCCGCAGGTCAGCAGGAACAGCTCCTCGAAAGCCAGACGGCGCCGGGCTTGGGTCAGAGCCTCCGGCGAATCGGGAAAATGGACGTTTTCGTAGGCGTAGTTGATGTAGCACAGGCGGTGCTCCCGCCGCACCTCATCCGGCAGTACGTCCGGCAGCAGCTCCCGGCAGGCGTCCAGCCCCTGCCGCACCGCCTGCGTCAGCATCAGCTGGCTGATGCCCGCCGTCAGTGGGTAGATGGGCATGATGCGCCCCGTCAGCTGCCGGTGGCCCTCCGGCTCCAGCAGGGGGTTCACCAGCTGGTGACGGCGCTGGCCCTCCACCTTGCCGTAGAAGATGTAGATCTCCCCCCGGTGGAGGCTGTTTTTCCGGTACTCCTGATTGAAGAACACAATGTCCAGCACTCCTGTCTCGTCCACGGCACGGGTTCGGACGATGGTGCGGCCGCCGGGGATGCGGTGGGCGGTGGGATCGGCGGCGATCATGGCCCGGACACAGACGTTCTCCCCCTCCGTCAGGTCACGGATGGGGCGGGTCAGGGTCCGGTCCTCGTAGGAGCGGGGGAAATAGCTGATGAGGTCACGCAGGGTGGTGATGCCCAGCTTCTCCAGCGCCTTGGCCCGTGTCTCTCCGATCCCTTTGATATATCGCACGTTGGTGGATAGCTCTGCCATAGGGCCGCCTCCTTAAAACCATTTTTTGCGCTTGAAGATCCACAGCTCCACCAGCACGCACACGGCGCTGACGATGCAGATCACCAGATAGCCGTGCTCCGCCGTCAGCTCCGGCATATTCCGGAAGTTCATGCCGTACCAGCCGGCGATGAGAGACAGGGGCAGGAACACCGTGGTGACGATGGTGAGGATCTTCATGATCTGGTTCTGCCGCATATCCACCTGCGTCTGGTGCATCTCCCGCAGCTGGAGGGAATACTCCTTCTCCTGCTCCGTCATGGTCAGCAGCCGCTGGGCCTTGCCGGAGAGATGCTCCAGCAGCCGCTGGACGTGCTCCTCTGCGTCCGGGACGGCATCGGCCAGCACGGCATAGAGGTCGTCCAGCTGGGCATAGTAGCCCGCCAGCACCGACAGCTCCCGGCGGATGCGGAAGATCTTCTTGTCGAAATCCTCCGCCTGTTGCGCCAGCAGAACTTCCTCCAATGCCGTCAGGCGCTCCTCGTAGTGCTGGAGGCTTTCCATGTCCTCCGCCGTCAGCCGGGCCAGCAGCTCCGACAGCAGCTGAGCCGGGGTCTCCCCCGGAAGGCCCGGCAGCAGGCCCTGCAAAAAACTGCCCTTTTCCACCAGCAGCAGCTTTTTCTCCGTCAGATAGTAGCCGAAGAAGTGCTTTTCGCCGGTGGGGGCCATGCGCTGAGGCATGGCGTAGGTCCCGATGACGCCGCTCTGGAGCCGCTCCGCCTTGCAGAATACGCCCCGTCCCGGCAGGATCTGGTGCCGGGCGGTCAGCTCCGGATAGCGCTGGCCAAAGGCTTCAAAGGTCAGCAGCTCATATAATTCGCTCATATCATGTACCTTCCCGAATGTGAGATGGGTTCGCCCAAATGGCACAGAGCCATTTGGGCGATGAGGGTGTATCAATCGCTGTCCAGCTTGAGGACGGCCATGAAGGCCTCGGTGGGAACCTGTACGGTCCCCAGGTTCCGCATCTTCTTTTTGCCTTCCTTCTGCTTTTCCAGCAGCTTCTTTTTACGGGTGATATCGCCGCCGTAGCACTTGGCCAGCACGTCCTTACGCATGGCCTTCACCGTTTCACGGGCGATGATGCGCCCGCCGATGGCCGCCTGAATAGGCACCTCAAACAGCTGGCGGGGGATATTCTCCTTCAGCTTTTCGCACAGCCGCCGGGCGCGGGGATAGGCCTTATCCCGGTGGGCGATGAAGCTGAGGGCGTCCACGCCATCGCCATTCAGGAGCAGGTCTACCTTCACCAGATCGCTGGTGCGGTAGCCGGATAGTTCATAATCCAGAGAGGCGTAGCCCTTGGTGTTGGCCTTCAGGGTATCGAAAAAGTCGTAGATGATCTCGTTGAGGGGCATCTGATAGTGCAGCTCCACCAGATGGGTATCCAGATACTGCATATCCTTGAACTCGCCCCGGCGCTCCTGACACATGGGCATGATGTTGCCCACGAACTCGTTGGGGGCGATGATGGAGACCCTCACATAGGGCTCCTCGGCGTGTTCAATGGTGCCGGGATCCGGGTAGTTGTGGGGGTTATCCACCTTCACCATGGTGCCGTCGGACTTATAGACGTGGTAGATGACGCTGGGGAGGGTGGTCACAAGGTCCAGATTGAACTCCCGCTCCAGCCGTTCCTGAATGATCTCCATGTGGAGCATCCCCAAAAAGCCGCAGCGGAAGCCGAAGCCCAGCGCCACGGAGCTCTCCGGCTCGAAGGTCAGGGAGGCGTCGTTGAGCTGAAGCTTCTCCAGCGCATCCCGCAGATCCGGGTACTTGCTGCCGTCCTCGGTGTAGATGCCGCAGTAGACCATGGATTGGGCGGGGCGGTAGCCCGGCAGAGGCTGGTCGGCGGGGTCATCCGCTCCGGTGATGGTATCGCCCACCTGCGTATCTTTGACGTTTTTGATGCTGGCGGTGAAGTAGCCCACCTCGCCGGCCTGCAGGGCATCGGTAGGCTCATTGCCCAGCGGCTTCAGGTAGCCGCACTCCAGAATGGTATACTCGGCGCCGGTGGCCATCATGCGGATGGTCTGGCCCTTGCGGAGGGTCCCCTGCTTCACCCGGAAGTACACCACCACGCCCACATAGGGGTCATACTGGCTGTCGAATACCAGCGCCTGCAGGGGGGCCTTGGGGTCGCCGCTGGGGGCGGGAATATTCTGAACGATATCCTCCAGCACCGCCTGAATGTTGATCCCCTGCTTAGCGGAGATCTCCGGGGCGTCCATGGCCGGCAGGCCGATGATGTCCTCCACCTCCTGCTTGGCCTTCATGGGGTCAGCGGCGGGCAGGTCGATCTTGTTGAACACCGGCAGGATCTCCAGATCGTGCTCCATGGCCAGATAAGTATTGGCCAGCGTCTGTGCCTCCACGCCCTGCGTGGCGTCCACCACCAGCACGGCGCCCTCGCAGGCCGCCAGAGACCGGGACACCTCGTAGTTGAAGTCCACATGGCCCGGCGTGTCGATGAGGTTCAGGGCGTAGGTCTCCCCGTCCTGCGCCGTGTAAAACAGGTGGACGGCACGGGACTTGATGGTGATGCCACGCTCCCGCTCCAAGTCCATGTTGTCGAGGATCTGGTTCTCCATCTCCCGCGCCGGTACGGCGTTGCACAGCTCCAGCAGGCGGTCTGCCAGCGTGGATTTGCCGTGGTCGATGTGGGCAATGATGGAAAAGTTTCTGATATGGGATTGGTCAAACATATAGGCCTCCTTAGGTCGTTGGTTTCTTAATGCTGGTAGGACTTGCAGCGCTCGTCCACGCTGTGGAACACCTGCGCTGCGCTCTGGCCCACGCCGGGCTGGCCCGTCAGACTCTCCGGCGTCAGCTCCGGCATCCCCTCCTGAGCGGCCAGCGCTTGCCGGTAGCGCAGGGCGCATAGCTGCATATCCGCCGCCACCAGTCCGCCGTCAAAGACCGAGGGGGCCACGGCGAACAGGTCCTCGTTGCCGCCGCCCTGCCGGTACAGCTGCCGCAGCAGCTGATACAGGGCGTCGCCCAGATAGTCTCCGGCGGCGGTGATGGCCTCCCGGTCCCCGGTCTTGCCCAGCAGTTCAAAGAGGACCCCGGTGGTGTTCACCACCAGCTTTTTTTGCAGAGTCGCCAGAATACTGCCCCGGAGGCTGCCCTTCTCGCCGCTGGAGTCGTACACGTCCTCCGCCTCGATGATGGAGCCGTCCCGGTTCAGAGTGCGGCCCAGCAGGAAATCCGCCGACACGTGGTAGTAGGCGCAGGCCTTCACCACAAAGGCAAGGCCCGGCTCCCGGATGCCGTTTTCATAGTGGCTCAGCAGGGCCTGGCTGATGCCCAGCTCCCCGGCCGCCTTCCGCTGGGAGACGCCCTTCTCCTGCCGCAGCAGGCTCAATGTGCGGGAAAAATCAGTCGCCATTCTCTCTCACCCGTTCTCTTTCTGTTTATACGTTCAGTAAATTATATCTTCTTTATTACCCGATGTAAATAAAAATCTCGCCGGGGCGGCAAACTTTTGCGGAGTTTACCGCTCCATCCCATTCACAAATTGTTTACAGAATAAACATCAAAAAAGGTCAAATACCCTATTGACATTTCCTACCGGCGTGGTATACTATGGGCAAAGGTCAAAGAAAGGCAATATCAAATCAGGAGGGGAACGATATGGGAATCACAGATATGATCGCCGGGTTCATTCAGGAGGCGTTGGACGATGCAGGCGGTGTTTTGGAGATGCAGCGGGGGGATCTGGCCCAGCGATTTGGGTGCGTACCCAGCCAGATCAACTACGTCATGTCCACCCGGTTCTCCCCGGAGCACGGCTACATCGTGGAATCCCGGCGGGGCGGCGGCGGCTACATCCGCATCACCCGTGTCCATGTGGACCGGCAGACGCTGATGATGCACGTCATCAACTCCATCGGGTCGGAGATCGATCCGGCCAGTGCCAGAGCCATCCTCTCCAATCTGGTGCAGTCGGAGGCCATCCCCGCCCAGACGGGAAAGCTGCTGGTGAGCCTTTTGTCGGACACCGCTCTGCGATCCGTTCCCAAGGATCAGCGCAGCGTCCTGCGGGCCGACCTGCTGAAGCAGGCCCTCATTCATCTGGTATAGCGTCGGATCGGTACAGTTGACCGGTTTGATTTTTCGATAAGGAGGAAATCATTATGAAATGTCAGAATTGCGGAAGAAATGAAGCGACTTACTACTATAAGAGCAGCATCAACGGACGGGTCACTGAGACGCACCTGTGCGCCGACTGCGCCCGGAAGCTGGGCTATGTGCAGCGGATGCAGCCAGACAGCTTCTTCGGCGACGACTTCTTTTCCCATCCCTTCCGGCTCTTCGAGCCGCTGCTGGGCGGGTTTGGCAATCGCCTGCTGACGGAGTTCCCAGAGCCGGTGGATGTGACCCGGCAGGCCCAACAGGCCGTGGCGGAAGCCCCGGAGGATGCGCTGGTGGGCAAGGCGGAGCAGGAGCGCTTCTCCCTGCAGCGTCAGCGCAACGCCCTGCAGACGCAGCTGCGTCACGCCGTAGAGGCCGAGGACTTCGAGTCCGCCGCCAGGCTGCGGGATCAGCTGAAGGCACTGCCTCAGCAATAATGCCCCGGCAATAATTTTGGTAGATCACCACACCTTTTGAAAGGAAGTGTTTCTTTATGATGGAAAATAAATTCACCCCTCGTGCAGAGGAGGCTCTGCGTCTGGCCCAGGAGGCCGCTGAGGATATGGGACATGGCTATGTGGGCTCCGAGCACCTGCTGCTGGGCCTGCTGCGGGAAGAGGAGGGCATTGCCCACCGTGTGCTGGAGGAGAACGGACTCACTGACGAGTTGGTCTGCGACATCCTGCACCGCAGCGTAGGCACCGGCGTCTCCGGCGCCGCACCCTCTCAGGGGCTGACGCCCCGTGCCAAGAGCGCCGTGGAGTTGGCCGTTTCCGAGGCCGCCCGCACCGGCGCCGGCTACATCGGCACCGAGCATCTGCTGATGGGGCTGCTGCGGGAGGGCAACAACATGGCCCTGCGCATCCTGCGCACCGTGGGCATCGACCCCAAGAAGCTGTACAGCGCCGTGGTGAAGAAGCTCAATGAGGCGCCCCGCACCGCCGCCGTGTCCGGCAGCGCTTCCGCTCCCGCACAGGAGGGCGGCAAGAAGGGCGCTCTGGAGGAGTATACCCGTGACCTGACGGAGGCGGCCCGCAGCGGCAAGCTGGACCCCGTCATCGGCCGGGAGAAGGAGATCCAGCGGGTCATCCAGATCCTGTCCCGCCGCACCAAGAATAACCCCGTGCTCATCGGTGAGCCCGGCGTAGGCAAGACCGCCATCGCAGAGGGCCTGGCCCAGCGCATCGCCGCTGCCGATGTGCCGGAGGAGCTGCTGGACAAGCGGGTCCTGTCGCTGGATCTGTCCGGCATGGTGGCCGGCACCAAATACCGGGGTGAGTTTGAAGAGCGCATCAAGAACACTATCGACGAGGTGAAGAAGGCCGGCAACGTCATCCTTTTCATCGACGAGCTGCACACCATCGTGGGCGCCGGCTCCGCCGAGGGTGCCGTGGACGCCGCCAACATTCTCAAGCCCGCTCTGTCCCGCGGCGAGATCCGTGTGGTGGGTGCCACCACCCTCAACGAGTACCGCAAGTACATCGAGAAGGACGCCGCTCTGGAGCGCCGGTTCCAGCCCGTTACCGTGGGAGAACCCTCCCCGGAGGCTACGCTGGAGATCCTGAAGGGGCTGCGGGATAAGTACGAGGCTCACCACCGTCTGACCATCACCGATGAGGCGCTGGAGGCCGCCGTGGCGCTGTCCCGCCGGTACATCAACGACCGGTTCCTGCCGGATAAGGCCATCGATCTGATGGACGAGGCCGCCAGTCAGGTGCGTATGGCCGCCGAATCCGCCTCCCCCGATCTGAAGGATCTGGAGGAGAAGATCGCCGCCCTGCACCGGGAGAAGGAGGAGGCTGTCGCCGCTCAGGACTTCGAGAAGGCCGCTCAGCTGCGGGATATCGAGAAGAATTATCAGGAGCAGGTGGAGATCGAGCGGGATAAGTGGCATAAGCAGATGTCCACCAACCGCGGCACCGTCACCGAGGACGACATCGCCAAGGTGGTAGCCGGCTGGACCGGTATCCCCGTCACCCGTCTCACCGAGGACGAGAGCCAGCGCCTGCTGAAGCTGGAGGAGACTCTGCATCAGCGGGTGGTGGGGCAGGACGAGGCTGTGGCCGCCGTGGCCAAGGCCATCCGCCGCAGCCGTGTGGGTCTGAAGGACCCCAAGCGGCCCATCGGTTCCTTCCTGTTCCTCGGCCCCACCGGCGTGGGCAAGACGGAGCTGTGCAAGACGCTGGCCGAGTCCATGTTCGGGGATGAGAACGCCATGATCCGGATCGATATGTCCGAATACATGGAGAAGCACACGGTGTCCCGGCTGGTGGGCTCGCCTCCCGGCTATGTGGGTCACGAGGAGGGCGGTCAGCTCACCGAAAAGGTGCGCCGTCACCCCTACTCCGTGGTGCTGTTCGATGAGATCGAGAAGGCCCACCCCGATGTGTGGAACATTCTGCTGCAGATCCTGGAGGACGGTATCGTCACCGACTCTCAGGGCCGCCGGGTGGACTTCAAGAACACCATCATCGTCATGACCTCCAACGTGGGCGCCAAGAACATCACCGCCGCCGAGAAGCCGCTGGGCTTTGACGGCAGCGATCCCGACGCCCAGAAGGACGAGGCCCAGAGCTTCGCCCGTATCCGGGAGGCCGTTATGACGGAACTGCGCCAGACCTTCCGACCGGAGTTCCTGAACCGTATCGACGAGATCATCGTGTTCCGTCAGCTGACGGAGGAGAACATCCGCAGCATCGCCCGCCGGATGCTGGACATCATCGGCGGCCGTATGGCCCAGCAGGGCATCACCCTGCAGGCCGACGACGACGCCGTGGCCGCACTGGCCAAGGACGGCTTTGACGCCCGCTACGGCGCCCGTCCCCTGCGCCGCACCCTCCAGACGGAGGTGGAGGATGCAGTGGCCGAGCAGATACTGGAGGGGAAGCTCCAGTCCGGTGACACCGCTCATGTGTGCCTGAAGGACGGCAAGGTGGTCATCGAGAAGTAAAAACCGCAAGGCCCGGAGGTCTTGCAGTCAGGCCAAGGGGCCGCAGGCAAATGCCTGCGGCCCTTTTTTCATACAGGCACCGGCACTTACCGGCTGTGGCGGCGGAGGCAGGTGAGATGCAAAGAGGGGAGCAAGCGAAGGCTTGCTCCCCTCTTGATTTTTCTCCCTTACTGGGGCATGGTCTGTACCACGCCACGGGCGCAGTCCACCGACACCCGGACGCCGTCCTCCAGACGGCGGGTGGCGTCGCCCGCCCCCACCAGCACGGGCTTGCTCAGCAGCAGGCCCACCGTGGCGGCGTGGCACTCCGTGCTGCCCTCCTCGCAGATGATGGCGGCGGCATCCCGCAGATACGGCAGCAGTTCATTGGTGGTATATGGCACCACCAGCACGTCGCCGGCGTGGAACTTCTCCGCCACCTCCTCCACGCTGCGGCACACGCACAGCGGGCCGGAGGCCGTCCGGCCGCCTACGCCCACTGCATTCAGCAGCGACCCGCCCACCTGCTGGATACGGATCATGTTGGTGGTGCCGGAGATGCCCACCGGCACGCCGGCGGTGATGACCACCAGATCGCCGTGGCGGATGAGGCCCGCCTTCTCCGCCGACTGCACCGCCAGCTCCACCAGTTCGTCGGTGTTCTCGGCACGGGGCATGGTGATGGGCTCCACGCCCCAGTAAAGGGCCATCTGGCGCTGCACCTGCTCCTCCAGCAGCAGGGCTACCACCGTGGTCTCCGGACGGAAGGAGCTGACCATCTGGGCGGTGATACCCGCCTGACTCACCGTCAGGATGGCGTCGGCACCGATATCCTTGGCAGTGGTGCAGGCGGCATGGGCCGTGGCGGCGGTGATGTTCATGCGGTTGCGGCACCGCAGTCCCAGCAGTCTGGCATCGTCTGTGTGGGATTCGGTTTTCCGGGCGATGGCGTCCATGGTCTGCACCGCCTCCACCGGGTACCGGCCCGCCGCCGTCTCGCCGGAGAGCATGATGGCGCTGGTGCCGTCGTAGATGGCGTTGGCCACGTCGGTGATCTCGGCACGGGTGGGCCGGGGGTTCTCGATCATGGAGTCCAGCATCTGGGTGGCAGTAATTACCGGCTTCCCGGCGGCCACGCACTGGGCGATCATATTCTTCTGGATGGCGGGGATCTCCGTGAAGTCGATCTCCACGCCCATGTCGCCTCGTGCCACCATGATGCCGTCCGCCGCTGCCAGAATCTCCGTCAGGTTGTTGATGCCCTCCTGATTCTCGATCTTGGCGATGATACGGATGCGGGACTTGCGGCTCTCCAGCAGCTTGCGGAGCTCCCGCACATCGGCGGCGGAGCGGACAAAGCTGGCGGCGATGAAGTCAAAGCCCTCCTCCATGCCGAAGAGGATATCCTCACGATCCTGCTGGCTCATATAGGGCATGGACAGGGACACGCCGGGGACGTTGACCCCCTTGTGGTCCTTCATGACGCCGCCGTTTTCCACCCGGCAGCGGATGGCGGAGGCGGTGGTGGAGAGCACCGTCAGCCGGACCAGACCGTCATCTAACAGGATGGTGTCCCCCGCCTTGACGTCCTGCGGCAGCTCGGCGTAGGTGACAGCGCAGCGGGTGGCGTCACCCTCCACGTCCTCCACCGTCAGGGTAAACTCCTGCCCCTCCTGCAAGGTCACGGAGCCGCCGGCAAAGTTCTTCAGCCGCACCTCCGGGCCTTTGGTATCCAGCATGGCCGCCACCGGCAGATCCAGTTCCTGCCGCAGGGCCTTCACCTGCTCCAGCCGGGCCTTGTGCTCCGGGTGGGTGCCGTGGGAGAAGTTGAAGCGGGCCACGTTCATGCCCGCCAGCATCATCTCCCGCAGCACGCCCTCGCCGTCGGTGGCGGGACCCAGTGTGCAGACGATTTTTGTCTTTCTCATGATATATCCTCCTCTCCGGGGCCGTGGCTCCGGTTTCTCTTCGGGCCTATTCTACCAAACTTTTCCGCCGGGAACAAGGCTGCCGGGTTGGAGCGGCGCATACTTTAAGGAAACTTTTCGGCATTTTTAGTTCTCTTGACGATATCTACATGAAAATTTATTCCGCATTTTGTGAATAAAAGCATTGACATATGGTAGTCCGCTGTGCTAAAGTACAGACAAGATTTTTGAAAGGAGCAAAATCGGGTATGAAGTTCGCCGCATCTGCAAATCTGTATTTTGGATATTCCTACTTTTACTTTTATTTTGCAAAAGTAAAAGCGATTTGTGATGCCCAGCAGCGAAAAAGTGCTTGATACCGATTTTCTTCTTTTGAAAACAAACCGTATCGAGAGACGCCGTTCGGATCACATATCCGGGCGGCGATTTTATTTTCCGTCCGGGCCGGAGGAATCTCCCACATCCAGATTCAGGAGGAATTTGTCATGAAAAAGAAACGTTCTCTTTGCGCCGCCCTGCTGGCGGGACTGATGGTGACGGCGGTATGCCTCACCGGCTGCGGTAAAAAAGCCGACGACAACGCCGGCGGAGGCAGCAGCGACCCCGACAAGGTCTATCAGGTGGGCGTGTGCCAGCTGACCCAGCACGATGCGCTGGACGCCGCTACGCAGGGCTTCGTGGATGCCCTGAATACCATTCTCGGAAGTGAGCACGTCAACATCGACGTGCAGGTGGCCTCCGGCGACAGCACCACCTGCACCCCCATCGTCAACTCCTTCGTCAACAAGAAGGTAGACCTCATCATGGCCAACGCCACCCCGGCCCTGCAGGCAGCCTATAACGCCACCACCTCCATTCCCATTCTCGGCACCTCCGTTACGGAGTACGGCGTGGCGCTGGGACTCTCCGACTTCAGCGGCACCGTGGGCGGCAACATCAGCGGCACCTCCGATCTGGCGCCCCTGACGGAGCAGGCGGACATGATCCTGGAGCTGGTGCCGCAGGCCAAGACTGTGGGACTGCTATACTGCTCCGCCGAGCCCAACTCCGAATATCAGGTGAAGGTGGTGGAGGACTACCTCTCCGGCAAGGGCATCACCTGCACCCGCTACTCCTTCAGCGACAGCAATGACGTGGCCGCCGTCACCACCAAGGCCGCCGCCGACAGCGACGTCATCTACATCCCCACCGACAACACCGCCGCCTCCTGCACCGAGACCATCGGCAGCATCGTCCGCTCCGCCAAGACCCCCGTTGTGGCCGGCGAGCAGGGCATCTGCGTCGGCTGCGGCATTGCCACCCTCTCCATCAGCTACTACGATCTGGGCTACAAGACCGGCGAAATGGCCGCCCAGATCCTCAAGGGCGAGGCGGATATCTCCCAGATGCCCATTGAATACGCCAATGCCTCCAAGCTCTACAACGCCGATATGTGCCAGGAGCTGGGCATCACCGTACCGGAGGGCTACACCGCTCTGGAGGGCTGAAGCACTCCCTGAGAAAACAGGAATCGTAAAAGGAAGGAAACATAAATATGATCGATCTGCTGAGTTCCCTGCCGGGCGCCGTGGCTCAGGGCCTCATCTGGGGCATAATGGCGGTGGGCGTTTACATCACCTATAAGCTGCTGGACATCGCCGATCTGACGGTGGACGGCTCCATCTGTACCGGTGCGGCGGTCTGCACCATGATGCTGCTGAGCGGCCGGAGCCTGTGGCTGGCGGTGCTGTGCGCCGTGGCGGCGGGCCTGCTGGCCGGGGTCGTGACGGGCCTGCTGCATATCTGGCTGGGTATCCCCCCCATTCTGGCAGGCATCCTGACCCAGATGACCCTGTGGTCCGTGAACCTGAAGATCCTGGGCAAGGCCAATCAGGGCCTGTCCGTCCGGGACAACCACGTCCTTCTCAGCCAGATGGACGTCCCCGGTGCGCTGGTGGTGCTGGCCATTGCCGCCGTGCTGGTGGTGGCAGTGCTGTATCTGTTCTTCGGCACGGAGCTGGGCTGCGGCATCCGTGCCACCGGCTGCAACCCCGTCATGAGCCGGGCGCAGGGCATCAACACCGATCTCAGCAAGGTCATCGGGCTGTCCCTCTCCAACGGGCTGGTGGCCCTGTCCGGGGCGCTGCTGTGCCAGTATCAGGGCTACGCCGACATCAATATGGGCCGGGGCGCCGTGGTCATCGGTCTGGCGGCAGTGGTCATCGGGGAGGCGGTGGTCAAGCACATCTCCCCCAACTTCGCCGTCCGGCTCACCGGCGTACTGGTGGGCGCCGTTATCTACTATCTGGTGTATCAGGTTATCATCTTCGTGGGCTTCGACACCGATCTGCTGAAAATGTTCTCGGCGCTGGTGGTGGCCGCCTTTTTGGGCGTGCCGTATGTGAAGAAGCAGTTGGCCCGGAAGCACCATGTCAAAGGAGGGATCCGTCATGCTTGAAATGCGCCATGTGACCAAGATCTTCAATCCCGGTACCGTGGATGAGAAGATCGCCCTCAACGACCTGTCCTTCACCCTCAACGACGGGGACTTCGTCACCGTCATCGGCGGCAACGGCGCCGGGAAGAGCACCATGCAGAACGCCATCTGCGGCACATGGCTGCCGGATGCGGGGGAGATCCTTCTGGACGGGATCGACCTCTCCTCCCTGTCGGAGCACCAGCGGGCCAAGTATCTGGGCCGGGTGTATCAGGATCCCATGACCGGCACCGCCGCCGGGATGCAGATCGAGGAAAATCTGGCACTGGCGGCCCGCCGGGGCCTGCGGCGCACTCTGCGGCCCGGCATCCGCAAGTCGGAGCGGGAGGAGTACCGGCAGCGGCTCCAGGAACTGGGGCTGGGGCTGGACACCCGTCTTTCGGCCAAGGTAGGCACCCTCTCCGGCGGCCAGCGGCAGGCGCTGACGCTGCTGATGGCCACCCTCCGCAAGCCGAAGCTGCTGCTGCTGGACGAGCATACGGCGGCGTTGGACCCCAAGACCGCCGCCAAGGTCATGGAGCTGACGGAGCGGATGGTGACGGAGGAGAAGCTCTCCACCCTGATGATCACCCACAATATGCGGGACGCCATCCGCTACGGAAACCGCCTTATCATGCTCCACGCCGGGCGCATCATTCTGGATATCTCCGGTCAGGAGAAGAAGGATCTCACCGTGCCGGAGCTGCTGGAGATGTTCGCCCGTGCCAGCGGCGACGAGTTCTCCGGCGACCGGGCCATTCTGGCGTAAAGCCCCTTTCCTTACCCTCTACTTCTTCCGGCACTGCCGGGAGACTTCCTTCCTTTATTACCCAGCAAGGCCCCGCCGAAACCGGCGGGGCCTTGCTGGGTATTTTCGTTCATAAAAAGGGTGAGGGCGTGGTTTTACCACGTCCTCACCCGGTGTGCTTACGCTCAGATGCGCTTTTGCAGCTTTACCAACATCCGCTCAAACTCCTCCGGCCGGGGGCAGGTGAGCTCCACGGGCCGGCCGGTACGGGGATGAAGAAAGCGCAGGCCCGTGGCGTGGAGGCATTGGCCCGTCAGGCCCGGCACAGGCTTCCTATTGCCGTACACGGTGTCCCCCAGAATCGGGTGGCCGATATAGGCCAGATGGACCCGGATCTGGTGGGTACGGCCCGTCTCCAGCCGGCAGCGCAGGTGGGTGACGCCGGGATACCGGGCCAGCACCTCCCAATGGGTGATGGCGGGACGTCCGCCGGCCACCACCGCCATCTTCTTGCGGTCGCTGCGGCTGCGGCCGATGGGGGCGTCCACGGTGCCGCTGTCCTGCCGGAAGTTCCCCACCGACAGACACTCATAGGTGCGGGCCAGCGTATGATCCGCCAGCTGAGCCGCCAGTGCCAGATGGGCGGCATCGTTTTTGGCGGCGATGATCAGGCCGCTGGTGTCCCGGTCGATGCGGTGTACGATGCCAGGGCGCTTCTCGCCGCCGATGCCGGAGAGGGAGTCCCCGCAGTGGTGCAGCAGGGCGTTGACCAGCGTGCCGTCCGGATGGCCCGGTGCCGGATGCACCACCATGCCCACGGGCTTATTCACCACGATGACGTCCTCATCCTCGTAGACCACGTCCAGCGGGATATCCTGCGGGACGGCCTCCGGCTCCTCTGCCTCCGGCAGCGTCACGCACAGTTCCTCCCCACCGGCGATGCGGTAGCTTTTGCCGGGGACGGCGCCATCACAGGTGACGCAGCCCTCCGCCAGCAGCCTTGCGGCGGCGGAGCGGGTCAGCCCCTCCACCCGCCGGGACAGGAAGCTGTCCAGCCGGGTGCCGGTATCCTCCTCAAGAGGGGTCAGACGGATCGTGTGCATGGTCAGGCTCCTTCTTTTTCTTGTCGTATTTTTCGTAGAGGAACAGGTAGTATATCCCGCCCAGAATGGCTCCCACCACCACGCAGCAGTCCGCCAGATTGAACACCGGGTAGCTGAACAGCTGCAGATCGAACATATCCACCACGTAGCCGTGGACGATGCGGTCGATGATGTTGCCGATGCCCCCTGACAGGATCAGGGTGCAGGCGGTGATGCCCGTCCAGTGGCGCACCACCTTTTTGATGAGCAGCAGCGCCACCGCCGCCAGCAGCACCGCCGTGAACACCACCAGCAGCACCGTCCGGCCGGAGAAGCTGGACCATGCCGCCCCGTAGTTATGCAGCCGGGTCAGCTGCATGAAGCCCGGCAGGAACGGCGCCGACTCCCCCACGGCCAAGTGGGTCACCACCCAATATTTCAGTATCTGGTCGCCGGCCAGCAGCACGGCGCCAAGGATCGCATACCACATAATGTACTCCTTCTGCACATGGATTTTGGATATGGGTTTATTGTACCCTATCGGCGGCGGGTTTGCAACCGCCGACTTGTAAACACTATGCAGGAGATGCCACTGATTTTTAACCGCACTGTCACCGGTTTGTAAATGTTTTTCATCATTTCGTGATGAATCTGTCCAGAAAATTCGGTATGATAGAGTCGTAAAGCAAACCAATGTGCATCCGGAAGAAAGGAGCTGCCATGAAAAGGCTTTGTGCGATCCTGCTGGGACTGATGATGCTGGCGGGCCTGTGTGCCTGCGGACGGAGAACCTCTCCCGCACCTGCTCCCAAAACGCCGGAGCCTGTCACGGTCATCACTCCGGCGCAGCCCACCCCTTCGGAGGCGGTTCCCGTCTCCACTCCCGACGGCACCACACCGCTGACGGCGGCGGAGCTGGACTGGTTTGGCCGGTGCTTCTTCAATGTGGTCCCCGGCTGGGGCCCCAACCGGTTTCTGACCTGCGCCTATGCCCGGCCGGAGGACATGGATCTGGCGGCGGTGCTGGCCTGCGGGCCGGAGGGCAGCTGGAACGTCACCTCTCAGGAGCGGAACATGATCGCCGCCGGGGGGACGGACAGCGTGGTCCGCATCCCGCTGGAGCAGGCGCAGGAGCTGATGCTGCGCTATACGGGGCTGGCCCTGTCCGACACACAGGGCGTGGGACTGGACAGCCTGCGCTACCTCTCGGAATACAATGCCTACTACCGGGTGGGCAGCGAGGCGGAGGCTGCCTACTGCCGCATCCTCTCCGGATGGCACACGGCGGACGGGCTGACGGTATTGCAGTATGACGGCGGCACCGTGACCCTGCGGCAGCTGGATGGCCGGTGGGTATTCGTATCCAACGTGCCGGGCCGCAGCGCATAAAAAGGTCTTACTCTTCCCTCTCATTCTCCCATAGGCGGAAGCAGCCGGACGGGTTCCCGTCCGGCTGCTTCCGTTATTTTTGCTATTCCCCGGCTCCGTTTATTTTTTCTGCTCCCCGGCCTCGCAGTAAAACAGGATATCCGCCCTCTGCAAAGAGCGGCAGTTTTTTGGATTTTTTCGTCGGGATTTCTTGTGCCGGGGGGAGAAATATGGTATACTAACGTGATAAATATGGAAGATAGTGCCCCGGCATCCCACCGGGGCGGGGAGGTACCCATTGGATAGAAAAACAGTTCTTCTGGACGAAGCGCAGCTGGAGCGGCAGCGGGAGTATACCCGCCAGCTGGCGGCCCTCCATCAGCAGCGGGGCAAGCCCGTCTATGCGCTGGTGGACACCTTCGGCTGCCAGCAGAATGTGGCCGACAGCCAGCACATTCTGGGTATGCTGCGGGACATGGGCTGCCAGTTCACCGACGACGCCGCTCAGGCGGATATCGTGGTGCTGAACACCTGCGCCATCCGGGATCACGCCGAAAAGCGGGTCTACGGCAATCTGGGGGCGTTGACCCACACGAAAAAGCAGAACCCGGAGCAGGTCATCTGCCTGTGCGGATGCATGGCCCAGCGGCCGGAGGTGGCGGAGAAGGTGCGCCAGAGCTATCGCCACGTGGATCTGGTGTTCGGGCCGCAGGCGCTGTGGAAGTTCCCGGAGCTTCTGTACCGGGTCTATACCCGGCGGGGGCGTGTGTTCTCCGTGGAGGATGAACACGGCACCATCGCTGAGGGGATGCCCGTGGTGCGGGAGGGCAACGTCCGGGCGTGGGTGTCTATCATGTACGGGTGCAACAACTTCTGCTCATACTGCATCGTCCCCTACGTCCGGGGCCGGGAGCGCAGCCGGGAGCCTCAGTGCATCATCGATGACGTGCGGCAGCTGGCCGCCGAGGGGTATAAGGAGATCACTCTGCTGGGGCAGAACGTCAACTCCTACGGCAAGGATCTGGAGACGCCGTGGGACTTTGCCGACCTCCTGCGGGAGCTGGACAAAATCGAGGGGGACTATCTGATCCGGTTCATGTCCTCCCAGCCCAAGGACGCCACCCCCAAGCTGTTTGACACCATGGCCCGGAGCCGGCACGTGGCCCACCAGCTGCACCTGCCGGTGCAGTCCGGCTGCGACCGGGTGCTGCGGGCCATGAACCGGCCCTATGACCGGGCCAAGTATCTGGAGCTGATCACCTATGCCCGGAAGGTCATGCCCGATCTGGTGCTGACCTCGGATGTCATCATCGGCTTCCCCGGCGAGACGGAGGCGGAGGCCATGGAGACGGTGGAGCTGGTGCGGCAGGTGGAATTCGACGCCCTGTTCACCTTCATCTTCTCTCCCCGACCCGGTACGCCGGCGGCCAAAATGGACGATCCCGTCCCCCGCAGCGAGAAGCAGAAGTGGTTCGACACCCTCTGCGCCGTGCAGAACGATATCTCTGCCCGGCTCCACGCCCGATATGTGGGCCAGACCCTGCGTGTGCTGGTGGACGGCCGCACCGACGACGCACGCTGGCCCCTATCCGCCCGGACGGCAGGAGGGCGGCTGGTACATCTGGTGGGCGACGAGGCCGCTCTGGGCCAGTACCGGCAGGTACGCATTACCGACAGCAACACCTGGGCGCTGTTCGGGGAAATGGTATGACCCTCCCTCAGTAAATGGGTGGGTGGAAGAGTTTTCCACCTGTCAGCCCGGAGTTTTGCACTTTTCAACAGGTTTTTCCACCAAATTCGATCGCTTTCACTTATTTCTGGCAGAAAGAGGTATGAGGGTATGGCAGAAATGACGCCCATGATGCGCCAATATATGGAAATCAAGGAGCAAAACAAGGACTCCATCCTGTTCTTTCGGCTGGGGGATTTTTACGAGATGTTCGGGGACGACGCCCGGAAGGCGTCCCGTGAGCTGGATCTGACCCTTACCACACGGGATAAGGACAAGAATAAGTCCTTCGAGGAGAAGATCCCCATGTGCGGCATCCCGTACCACGCCTCCGACGCCTATATCGCCCGGCTCATTGCCAAGGGCTACAAGGTGGCCATCTGCGAGCAGACGGAGGATCCTGCCGCCGCCAAGGGGCTGGTGGAGCGGGACATCGTCCGCATCGTGACGCCGGGTACCGTCATCGACTCCGCCTGTCTGGAGGAGGGGCGCAGCAACTTCTGCGCCGGCATCTATCTGGACGGAGACTACGCCGGGTTCAGCGTGTGCGATATCTCCACGGGGCAGACCCATGTGACGGCCTTCTCCGGGCCGGATCGGGAGGCCCACCTGCAAAATGAGCTGGGGCGCTTCGCCCCGGCGGAGGCGGTGCTGAATCCCGGCGCCGCCGGGGATGCGGCCCTGCGGGCGCTGCTGGAGGACAAGCTCCGGTGCCACGTGGAGCGTCTGCCCGCCGGGCGGTTCCAGCTGCCCGCCGCCGAAAAGCGCATCCGCCGACAGTTCGGGGACGATGCCGCCCAGCGGCTGCCCCGTGACAACCCGGCGGCCATGCTGGCGCTGGGGGCGCTGCTGGATTACCTCCATGACACCCAGAAAACGGATCTGGAGCACGTGGATCGGCTGGACTACTACCGGCAGGGGCAGTTCATGGAGCTGGATCTGACGGCCCGGCGGAATCTGGAGCTGACGGAAACTCTGCGGGGCAAGGAGAAAAAGGGCAGCCTTCTGTGGGTGCTGGACAAGACCAGGACCGCCATGGGCGCACGGCTGCTGCGAAGCTGGCTGGAGCGGCCCCTGCTGTCCGTTTCCGCCATTGCACGGCGCAACGACGCCGTGGCGGCGCTGGTAAAGCACACCGTGCAGCGGGAGGAACTGATCCTGGCCCTCACCGGCATCGGGGACATGGAGCGGCTCATGGGCCGCATCGTCTACGGCAGCGCCGGAGGCCGGGACATGGTGTCCTTGAAAAACGCCATGGATCATCTGCCCGCCATTTGCCAGCAGCTGGCCGCCTTCGAGGGCGGACACCTGCGGGAGCTGGGCGCACGGCTGGACCCGCTGGAGGATCTGGCAGAGGTCATCGGCAAGACTTTGCAAGACGATCCCCCCTTCTCCGTGCGGGAGGGCGAGTTCATCCGGGACGGCTTTGACCCGGAAGTGGACCGGCTGCGGGGCATCCTCCACGGCGGCAAGGGCATCATCGCCTCCATGGAGGCTGCCGAGAAGGAAAAGACCGGCATCCGCACCCTGAAGATCGGCTACAACAAAGTATTCGGCTACTACATCGAGGTCTCCAACTCCTTCAAGGAGTTGGTGCCGGAGACATACATCCGCAAGCAGACGCTGGTCAACGGCGAGCGCTACATCACACAGGAGCTGAAGGACCTGGAGCACGATATTCTCTCTGCCTCCGACCGGGATGCGGCGCTGGAATATGAGCTGTTCACCCGGCTGCGTCAGACCCTGTGCGACGCCGTGACCCGGGTACAGGGGGCCGCCGCCGCAGTGGCGGAGCTGGACTGCCTGTGCTCGCTGGCGGCGGTGGCGGTGAAGAACAACTACTGCTGCCCGGTGGTGGACGAGTCCGGGGTCATTGAAATTCACGACGGCCGCCACCCGGTGGTGGAGTGTATGCGCCCCGACGCCATGTTCGTCCCCAACGACACCTACATGGGGGAGAAAGAGAACCGGGCCGCCATCATCACCGGCCCCAACATGGCAGGTAAGTCCACCTATATGCGACAGGTGGCCCTGATGGTGCTCATGGCCCAGATCGGCTCCTTCGTGCCGGCCAAGGCCGCCCGCATCGGCATCGTGGACCGCATTTTCACCCGCATCGGCGCCTCCGACGACCTGTCGGCGGGGCAGTCTACCTTCATGGTGGAGATGACGGAGGTCAGCGATATCCTCCGCTGCGCCACCTCCCGGAGCCTTCTGATCTTGGATGAGATCGGCCGGGGTACCTCCACCTTCGACGGCATGAGCATCGCACGGGCGGTGCTGGAATACTGTGCCGATCCCAAAAAGCTGGGGGCCAAGACCCTGTTCGCCACCCACTATCACGAGCTGACCGCCATGGAGGGGACCCTCCCCGGCGTGAAGAACTATAACATCGCCGTCAAGACCCGTGGGGAGGATATCATCTTCCTACGGAAGATCATCCCCGGCGGCGCAGACCGCAGCTACGGCATCGAGGTGGCCCGTTTGGCGGGTCTGCCGTCCACGGTAGTCAATCGGGCCAAGAAGATCCTCCGCCAACTGGAGGAAGAAGCCGGGCGGCCCGCCCCGGCGGTGCAGGCGCAGGAGGATCAGGTATCCCTGACGGCCCTGTCGGAGGGGGAGGTCATGGACCAGCTGCGCCGGACGCAGGTGGACACCCTCAGCCCGCTGGAGGCCCTGAACCTGCTGTACGAGCTGAAAAAGAAGCTGAGCTGACGGGAGTTTATCCCGTCCACGAACCTCTATGAAAGGAGTGCTCTATGCCTGATATTCAATGCCTGCCCAGCCACGTGGCGGACCTCATTGCCGCCGGCGAGGTGGTGGAGCGGCCCGCCAGCGTGGCCAAGGAGCTGCTGGAGAACGCTATCGACGCCGGGTCCTCCGCCATTGTGGTGGAGATTCAGCACGGCGGACTGACCTATCTGCGGATCGCTGACAACGGCTGCGGCATTGCCGCCGAACAGCTGCCCACGGCCTTTTTGCGCCATGCCACCAGCAAGCTGCGGACGGCGGCAGATCTGACCGCCATCGGTACGCTGGGCTTCCGGGGTGAGGCGCTGGCCGCCATCTCCGCCGTGTCACGGGTGGATATCTTCTCCCGGCGGACGGGGGCGGAGACAGGGGCCTCCCTGCATCTGGAGGGGGGCGTCCCCGGTCAGGTGGAGGAGGTGGGCTGCCCGGAGGGTACCACCATCTGCGTCCGGGACCTGTTTTACAACACCCCCGCCCGAATGAAATTCATGAAGAAGGATTCTGCCGAGGGGGCCGCCGTCAGCGGTATCGTGCAGCATCTGGCCCTGAGCCACCCGGAGATCTCCTTCAAGCTCATCCGGGATGGTGTGGAGCTGCTGCACACCCCCGGCGACGGAGATCTGCAGTCGGCGGTGTACGCCGCCATGGGGCGGGACTTCACCATGGGGCTGCTGCCCATCAGCGGCCGCAGCGGCGACATCTCCGTGGAGGGCTTCGTCACCAAGCCCCTCAACGGCCACGGCACCCGTGGCCGCCAGCTGTTCTTCGTCAACGGCCGGTTCATCAAGAGCCAACTGCTGACAGCGGCGCTGGAGGAGGCCTACCGCAACCAACTGCTGAAGGGAAAGTTCCCCGGCTGCGTGCTGCGGCTCACCATGCCCGCCGACCGGCTGGACGTCAATGTCCACCCTGCCAAGACGGTGGTGAAATTTGTCAACGACAAGGATGCCTTCAACGCCGTGTACTACACGGTGCTGGACGCCCTGAATACCCCCGCTCCGCAGCCCAAAAAGCCCCAACAGGAGTCCTTTTACCAGACCATGACGGTGCAGCAGTACCGGGAGCGGGCGCCGCAGCCGGAGGAGAAGAAGCCTCTGGGTTCCTACACCGTCCGGCCCGCCGCACCGGCCTCCCAGCCGCTGGAGGTCCACGACGTGGCCCCCCGAAGAGGGGAGAGCTTCACCGTCGCCTCCTCCGGCGTCAGCTATCGCATCACGCCCCCCGCCGTGCAGGAGGAACCGTCAGCACCGGCGGCATCCGTGCCGGAGGAGACCGTTCCCGTCCCGGCGGAGCCGGTGCAGGAGACGAGCGTTCCGTCCCCCGCAGAGGAGAAAGCTGCCCCGCAGAGTGCAGCGCAGCAGACGGTGGAGCCGGTGCGTCAGGCCCCGTGGCGAGTGGCCGGCGAGGTGCTGCGGACGTATATCATCTGCGAGGACGGGCAGGAGAATGTGTGGCTCATCGACAAGCACGCCGCCCATGAGCGGGTGCGGTTCGATGCCCTGAAAAACAACACCCAGCCGGTGATGTCCCAGCAGCTTCTGTCGCCGCTGGCGGTGGAGCTGTCGGCGGAGGATGCCGCCTCCCTGCTGGAGCAGCTGCCCCTGCTGGAGGAGTTCGGCTTTGTGTGCGAGGACTTCGGAGACGGCACGGTGCTGGTGCGGCAGGTGCCGTCGGATCTGGAGGTGGGGGATGTCCCCGCCGCTCTGGAGGAGCTGGCGGAGGAACTGCGGCTGAACCGGGCCGATCCCGCCGCCGCACGGGACAGTCTGCTCCAGACCATGGCCTGCAAATCCGCCATCAAGGCGGGGATGTGGTCCGATCCCTCGGAGCTTCAGGCGCTGGCGGATAAGGTGCAGAGCGGGGAGATCCGCTACTGCCCCCATGGCCGCCCGGTGGCTGTGAAGCTTTCCAAATATGAAATGGAGAAGATGTTCAAGCGGGCGTAAATTTCTCTGCTGCCTCCGGCGACCCACTTCTCTCAGCAGCCGGGAAAGCGCCCCGCCGGCGGCAAAAAAAGAAAGAACCATCGGGAAAGGAGTCCCCCTATGATCCCACAGATCATCTGCGTGGTGGGTCCCACCGCCACGGGAAAAACGAAAATGGGCGTGGCGCTGGCCCACCGCTTCGGCGGCGAGGTGGTGTCCGTGGACTCCATGCAGATCTACCGGGGCATGGCCATCGGCACCGCCGCCCCCACTCCGGAGGAGATGGAGGGCATCCCCCACCACATGGTGGGCGTGGCCGATCCCGCCGAGAGCTGGTCCGTGGCCCGGTTCGTATCGGAGGCCGATGTCTGTGTGCAGGATATCCTCCGCCGGGGCCGCCGCCCTATTCTGGTGGGCGGCACGGGGCTGTATCTGGAGTCCCTGATCCGCGGCACGGACTTTGCCGCCGGAAGCGCCGGCGGTGTGACCCGGCAGCGCCTGCAGCAGCGGCTGGAGCAGGAGGGCGTCGGCCCGCTGCTGGCAGAGCTGCAAACCATCGACCCGGACAGCGCCGCAAGGCTGCACCCCGGCGACGAAAAGCGCATCCTCCGGGCGCTGGAGGTGTGGTATGAGACCGGCGAGACCATCACCCAGCACGACCACCGCACCCGGCAGCAGCCGCCCCGCTACCGGGCCGCCTACATCGGCCTGAGCTTTCAGGATCGGGCGCAGCTGCGCCGACGCATCGACCTGCGGGTGGATGAGATGGTGCGGCAGGGACTGCTGGAGGAGGTGCAGGCCCTGCTGGCAGCGGGGCTGCCTCCCACCGCTACGGCGTGGCAGGCCATCGGCTACAAGCAGTTTCTGGCGGCGGCAGACGGCCGCTGCACTGTGACCGAGGCCATCGAGGAGGTCAAACTCCGCTCCCGGCAGTACGCCAAGCGGCAGCTGACGTGGCTGCGGCGCAACCCGGACATTCACTGGATCCTGTGGGGAGAGGAGCCGAATTTTCCCCAGGGCCTGCAAAATGCGACAGAATATCTCACCGCTCTTGGCTTACGATAAGCCCAGGAGCGGACGGCACGTCGTCCGCCAACAGAGAAAAGGAGCAGACGATATGCAGAAGAACAACAACCTTCAGGAAATTTTTCTCACCAAGGCCCGCAAGCAGAGCATTCCCCTGACCATCTTTCTGATGAACGGCTTTCAGCTGCGGGGCGTGGTGACGGGCTTTGACTGCTTCACCGTGGTGCTGGACACCGACGGCAAGCAGCAGATCATCTATAAGCACGCTATTTCCACCATCGTTCCCATTCACCCCGTCTCGCTGCAGGAGGAGCCCTGCTTGCCGTCGGACGAGTGAGGCGTCCCAACATTCCACCAAGGAGGAGCCATGAACAACACCCGTGTTTTCCGCTTTCTCAGCATCGCCCTGCTGGCGGCCATTGCGCTGTACTTCGCCGCACAGGGCTATTTTGCCCTGACGGACCCCTTCACCACCACGCTGGTCTATCAGAGCTCCGCCGAGGACACCATCGACGTCAGCGGCTGGCTGGTCCGGGACGAGGAGGTCCTCTCCGGTGAAAGCGGCACCGTGCGCCATGAGGTCAGCGAGGGCGAACGGGTGGGCAAGGGCCAGACGGTGGCCACGGTATACAGCGGCAGCGATGCGCTGGACACCGTGCAGCAGATCGAAAGCAAGGAGCTGCAGCTACAGCAGCTGCAATTTGCCCTGTCCTCCTATCTGAACCCCGACGCCACCCTGAAGCTGGACGGCTCCATCACCGAGAGCCTGCTGAGCATCCGCCGTTCCCTCTCCGGCGGCGACTACGACGATGCGGCGGGCCAGACGGCCCAGCTGAAGGCCGCCATCCTCAAGCGCAGCCACACCTACTCCTCCGGCGAGGAGATCGAGGCGGACATCGCCACGGTGCAGGGGGAGCTGTCCGCTCTGCGGAGCTCCCTCTCCGGGGCCCGGACGGTGACGGCGGAGCACTCTGGCACCTATTCCGCCGCCTGCGACGGCTATGAGTCCCTGCTGACGCCGGAATTTTTGCAGTCCGTGACCCCCTCCCAGCTGGAGGAGCTGCCCTCCGGCCAGACCGGCGGCAGCTCTCTGGGAAAGCTCATCATCGGGGAGACGTGGTCCTACACCGCCGTGATCGCCACGGAGCAGGCTCAGCAGCTGGAGAAGGGGGACTGGCTGACCCTGCGGTTTTCCAAGGGTGCGCAGCAGGACATCGACGCCCAGGTCACCTATCTCAGCGCCGCCGAAGACGGCAAGCAGGCGGTGGTGCTGACCTGCCGGGAGTATCTGGCCCAGACCACCCAGCTGCGCCATCAGGCGGCTCAGCTGGTGCTGCGGTCCTATGAGGGACTGCGGATCCCCACCAACGCCCTGCGGATGAACGAGGACAACCAGCTGGGGGTCTACTGCGTGGTGGGCAAGGTGGCCAGCTTCAAGCCGGTGTCCATGGTCTACCGGGGCGACGGATACAGTCTGGTGCAGGCTGCCAGCCCGAGTCAGGACGTTTCCGTCCTACGGCCAGGGGACGAGGTCATCGTCACCTCCAGTGAGCTCTCCGGCGGACAGATCGTGCAGTAGCAGCCGCCCGGCAGATGCCATCGGCCAATCAATGCAGCCACATAAATAGATTCCATCGGGAAAGGAAAGATCTGTATGACCATTACGGAACACATTGCCGCCGTGCGGCGGGAGATGGCGGAGGCCGCCCGAGAAAGCGGCCGCAGCGAGCGGGATATCATTCTGGTGGGCGCCAGCAAGATGAACGACGCCGCCGCCTGTCAGGAGGCCATCGCCGCCGGAGTGGACGCTCTGGGGGAGAACCGGGTGCAGGAGATGACCGCCAAGCTGGCTCAGAACGCCTATGACGGAGCGCCCCTGCACTTCATCGGCCATCTGCAGCGCAACAAGGTGCGGCAGGTGGTGGGCAAGGCCGCTCTCATCCAATCCATCGGTTCCGAGGCCCTGCTGCGGGAGGTGGAGAAGGAGGCTGCCCGGCAGCAGCTGGTGCAGGATATCCTGCTGGAGGTGAACATCGGCGGCGAGGAGGCCAAGAGCGGCTTTGCCCCGGAGGAGACGGAGGCGGCGGCCGTTCTGGCCCGTGAGCTGCCCCATGTCCGGGTCCGGGGACTGATGACCATCCCGCCGGTGGAGACGGTCCCCCACGGCAATCTGGTATATTTCGAGAAAATGCACCGTCTTTATGTTGACATAAACGGGAAAATATACGATAATGAATTAGAATACATCTCCATGGGCATGAGCGGCGACTTTGCCGATGCCATCCGGTCCGGCAGCAATATGGTCCGGGTGGGGACTGCTATTTTCGGTGCCAGGGATTATACCAAATAAAGAAACAGGAGGGTCTTTCCATGAGCCTGATGGACGAATTTAAGAAGATCATTCATCCCTATGACGATGAGGATGACGATTACGAGGAGGATGTGGGCCGTGACAGCGAGCCGACCTACTTTGAGCCCCGTGAACCCCGTGAACCCCGTGAGTCCTCCCGCCGCAAGGAGGTCTCTGCGGAGGAGCGGCGCAACAAGGTGGTGAACATCCACGCCACCACCCAGCTGAAGGTGGTGCTGGTAAAGCCGGAGCGCTTTGAAAACGCCTCAGAGATCGCTGACCATCTGCGGGAAAAGCGCACGGTGGTGCTGAATCTGGAGAGTACCAACAAGGATGTGGCCCGGCGGCTGGTGGATTTCCTCTCCGGCGTGGCCTACGCCGGTGACGGGAAGATCAAGAAGGTCTCCACCAATACCTATATCATCACGCCCTATTCCGTGGATCTCATGGGCGACCTGATCGACGAGCTGGAGAACAACGGCCTGTACCTGTAAGGGCCGGATAGAGATGTAAATCGGAGGGATAGATCATGTTTACACCGCAGGAAGTTTCCGAAAAGACGTTCCCCAAGGCATCCGGCTTCAACAATGGCTACGGCATGGCCGCCGTGGACGAGTTTCTGGATGCGCTGACGGAGGATTATACCGCCCTGTATAAGGACAACGCCGCCCTGAAGGCCAAGCTGAAGGTGCTGGCGGAGAAGGTGGAGGAGTATCGGGCCACCGAGGACGCCATGCGCTCCACCCTGCTGTCGGCCCAGCGGATGGCAGCCCAGATGGTCTCCGACGCACAGGCCCAGCGGGACAAGATGCTCTCGGACGCCCGGGAGGAGGCCAACCGGCAGGTGGCCCAGCTGGAGCAGCAGGTGGCGCAGGCCCAGCACAAGCTGACCATGGCCCAGAACAGCCTGTCCGATTTCCTGCGCCGCAGCGCAGACCTCTGCGCCCAGCAGGTGAGCTTCCTGCACTCTCTGCCGGAGGCAGAGGTGGAGGAGGGTCAGCCTGTGACCCTGCCCGCCCCGGAGGAGGGCCGTGTCCCCGTGGCAGACGCTGCGGAGGAGCCCGCCGCACCGGTGGAGGAGGCTCCCGCAGAGGAAGCCAAGGCTCCGGCAGAAGAACCCGCCCCGCAGGAGGCCCCGGCGGAGGAACCCGCCAAGACGGAGTCCCCCTTCTCGGCGGACTTCAATCTGGACGACCTGAAGTTCGGGCGCAACTATAACAGCGAACACTAAATGCCGTGGGGCGGCTCCTGTGAGCCGCCCCTGCTTGCTATCTGCTATCCAGCCCATCAAAGGAGTGACACTATGACCCGCCCCATCATCGCCCTGTTGTACGATTTTGACAAGACCCTGTGTACCACGGACATGGAGAATTACACCTTCATCCCGGCGCTGGGATATACCCCGGCCCAGTTCTGGCAGAAGGCCAACAGCTTTGGCCGGGATAACCACATGGATGGCCTGCTGGCCTATATGTACACCATGATCCATGAGTGCCGGGAGCAGAACCGGCGGCTGGACCGGGACTTTCTGGTGCGCTGCGGACGGGACATGGTGCTCTTTCCCGGCGTGCGGGAGTGGTTCCGCCGCATCAACGCCTTCGGCCAGCAGCTGGGGGTGGAGATCGAGCACTACGTCATCTCCTCCGGCCTGCGGGAGATCATCGAGGGCAGCGGCATCGCCCACGAGTTCCGGGAGATCTACGCCTGCGAGTTCTTCTACAACGAGGAGGGGCTGGCCTGCTGGCCCAAACTGGACGTAAACTTCACCAACAAGACCCAGTTCGTCTACCGCATCAATAAGGGTGTGCTGGATGTGTCCGACGACAAGACCCTCAACGACTCCATGCCCGACGACAGCAAGCGCATCCCCTTCACCAACATGATCTATGTGGGGGACGGCCTGTCGGACGTGCCGTGCATGAAGATGATGCGGGCCTACGGCGGGCAGGCCATCGCCGTGTATCAGGAGGAGAACCGTCAGGGGGTGGAGGATCTGCTGAGCAAGGGCCGGGTGGACTTCATCTTCCCCGCCGACTATCGGGAGGGGACGGCGCTGGACAGCACCGTGAAGAATATCATCCGAAAAATGGCCATTTGTGACGCACTGGCGGAGGAAAACGCCGCCCAGTTCCGTCAGATCGGGCGCTCCCCCCTGCCCTATCAAGCCAGCCTCTTCGAGGAGACGTAAGAGGCCCCTTTCCAATGCGGAAAATTCTCTGCGTGTATAACGAGGTGCCATCGGGCGCAGCAAGTATCCATCAACGCCGAAAGAATCAGGCTGGCAGGTCAATGACCTGCCAGCCCGATTCTTTATTCCCTTGGCATCCCGTATATGGGATTTTCGCCCTCTTATTCGCTCCACCAGCCCACAGATTCCAGAAACGCAAGCACATCGGCCTTGTCCTCCTGCGTGGTAAAAACATAAAGCATCATCCTGCCGCTACGGATCTTTGCTGCGAAATTCGTGGGGCTGTCCACGGCATAGACCTGACCAGTAAAGGTATTGCTCTCCGTCACCTCACCGGTGATTGGGAGGGTCGCAGCGGCATAGATGCGGCGGCAGCCGTCTGCGGAATCCAGCCTGCAGTAGTCTAACCGCAAGGAGTCCTCATGCACAGAAACAGAGCGGATCAACATGGACCCGACGCCCCATCTCTGGCGAACGTCCTCCGTGGAGTCCACAGCGGTGTAGCCGGTCGCCACTGCGGCCTTGCGGAACTCATCCAAGTCCGCAGCTCCCGACGTAAGGAAAAATTTCACGAAAAGGACGAGGGCGACGAACGCAAGAAGCCAAGCCGCAAGTCGGGGAACCCACTGCTTCGCCGGGATTTTTGCAATGGCCGTTGAATCAAATCCCGTGTCTGTCTCCGGAACCGATTTCTTCAGCTCCTCTGTGTGCGTCCTTCGCAGAAGGCTGCGAAGTAGCTCCAGCACCCCAGAGAGGAAAAAGCCCACCACTGCGATGGCCGTTCCCAAAATCAAAAGGACCAGCAGATCACGGGTATTGGGAGAGAGAATCGCCGTATTCTCTTCCGGCACTTCTGGGTTATATTTCACAGTAATGACAGTACCGACCAGACGGGGCGATGACATACGCCCTGTGCGGCCCGTATAGGTTTCTCCGTCCACGGCATACTCATATGCCATGATGTAGTAGGTAATGTGGCTGTTATGTAGTGACGAGGAACTGTCTTCTTTGCTGGAGACATCCGTGACCGTGGCCTGCGTGGTGAGCCAGTCATTCTGGCGGGATTGCTCTGCATAGTCCTTGATCCCGTTTACGATCAGGTAGATGCCCACGATCATCATCACATAGCCCATGAATCGGAAGTAGGCGAATAATGATCGATTCTGCTTCCACATCTCGATGCCCTCCTTGCTCCGCCAGCCCCACAGGGAGTTTTATGCCCTTGTCCGCTTACTGCTCCTTCTGGAACCGATCGGCGGCGATGAGGCGCTTCAGGGCCTCCACGCCCACCTGCACGGCGGAGGTGGTGTCCTCGCTCATGTCCTGATCCAGACCGGCGGCCTCCCGCTCCTGATTCCAGATCACATGGAAGCAGGAGCCGCAGCGGCAGCCCAGCGCATCCGCCACCACGAACAGGGCGGCGGACTCCATCTCGCTGGCCTTGACGCCCAGACGCTTCCACGCCTCCCACTTGTTCAGCAGTTCATAGGACACCGGCATCCTGGCGGGGCTATGCTGACCGTAGAAGGCGTCCTTGCACTGCACCACGCCCACCTGCGTCCGCTTGCCCAGCGCACGAGACGCCTCCACCAGCGCTGTGGTCACCTCGAAGTTGGCCACGGCGGGATACTCGATGGGCGCATACTCCCGGCTGGTGTGCTCGAAGCGGATGGCGCCGGTGGCCACCACCACGTCGCCGGAGCGGACATCCAGATCGATGCCGCCGCAGGTACCCACCCGGATAAAGGTGTCGGCGCCGATATTGTGCAGCTCCTCCATGGCGATGGCGGCCGAAGGGCCGCCGATGCCGGTGGAGCAGACGGAGACCTTCTCCCCCAGCAGGGTGCCGGTGTAGATGGTGTACTCCCGATTCTGGGCCACGAAGTGTGCGTTGTCAAACAGGGCGGCGATTTTTTCGCAGCGGCCGGGGTCGCCGGGCAGGATCACATACCGGCCCACGTCGCCCTCCACACAGTGGATGTGAAATTGTTTCTCCAGTTTTTGCATGAGAAATGCCTCCTGTCATTTTTTCATGGAATGCTCTTTGATTATACTTCATTCTGCGGCACGGCGCAACCGTTTTGTCCGTAGGAGGGGAACAGTCACCACACCTCCACGGTGTACTTCTTCAGCTGCGTCACCGGGTGCAGATCCCGCTTGGCCTTCCGCAGGCCCAGATCCCCCATGTCCTCCTCCCGGTTCACATACGCAAGACCGTCGGCATAGGCGGTGCAGAACTGGCGGCACAGCATCTGATAGGCGCCGGGGTAGTCCCGATCCGCCTTCTCGATGTGGATATACAGGGTGTCCCGCAGCACCTCCCCCAGCGTGAAGCCCACGATGGCCCCGTCGGCTCGGAGGACGCCGCCCACCAGACCGTACTGATCCAGATGCTCCAGCACCTCCTGCACCTTATGGTTTTCCTCCGCCGCCTCGCCGGGGGTGTAGTTGAGCTTCTTGTTCAGGGTGTGAAAAAAAGTCTCCACCTCCGCTGCGTCGGTGTTGTCCAGCGGCTCGAAGCTCCAGCTCTGGCAGGTGCGAAGGAAGCGGCTGATGTGGTTGCGCTGGCCGCTGAACTTCTTGCCGGACAGCCGGATCATCTCCTCAGCGGAGTACAGATAGTCGGCAAAATTCTCCTCCTCCGTGATCTCCACCCGACCCGGCAGCGCCCGGAACAGGGGCAGCTCCGCCTCCGGGATGGTGCAGAACCGCACCGGCCGCTCCGGGTGACGGGTCAGGCACTGCCGCAGTCCGGCGGGGATATCCTCCCCCAGGGGCAGGTTGTAGTAGAGATTTCCGTCCTCGCCGGTGAGGGTGGAGTACAGCACGCCGTCCTTCACCTGCCACGCCATGTGGAAGTAGTCCCGCCACATGAACATCCCGCCCACGGTGAAGTCGCACGTATTTGTGGTGACGAAGCGGAAATATGGGGCGATCACCGGAATATCATCGATGGTCATTTTCTGAAAAGGCATATGGTATCACTCGCTTTCTGGCCTCTCCGCCGGGGAAAAATCCCAAATATTATACCAGACCCCGCCGCCGGAATCAAGGGGAAGCTCCTGTCGTGTCTGCGGCTCATTCTTCTGTCATTACAAGGCCGCTTTGCAAATGTGTCGTATTTTGTCTCCGGCCAGTGGCTTTTTCTTTTTGCCTCCGGCGGGTAACTTTCTGCCAATAGCAGCAGAAAGTCACCGTCGGAGACAAAAGAAGAACGAACTGCCCTACATCTGCCCTCAGGACAAGCCTCCTCCCCCCCACACATCAAATTTTTACAAATTCTTCATATTTCTCCGGCTTTGTCAAAATTTCTTGATAGAAAATGCTGACGTCCGGATGCAAAATCAAATATTTTTGACAAAATGCAACTCATTGCTTTTGCCGTCCCCAAAAATCCCCGAAAAATCGCCGTTTCTCAGACTGGCACGTCACTTGCTATTACTATGGGCAGACGGTCCACAGACCGCAGAATTTATGTTTCACTCTTCGAGTGAGGAAAGGACGACATATGGAGTTTTCACCTACCCTATTGGCCATCGTTCCCCCTCTGCTGGCCATCCTCCTGGCGGTCATCACACGCCAGGTCGTGCTGTCTCTGTTCATTGCCGTGTTCGTCGGCGCCGTGATGCTGTGCGGCGGTAATCTGTGGGAGGGCTTTTACAGCACCTTCTTCGATTACATCCTCCCCGGCTTCGAGGATACCGACCACCAGCGCATCCTGGCGCTGACCACCTTCTGCGGCGGTTTGTCGCTGCTGCTGGAAAAGAACGGAGGTGCCCAAGCCTTCGCCAATGCCGTCAGCCACGGCGCAGGCAAGACCCGCCGGGGCGCTCAGGTGCTGACTTGGCTGGGCGGCGTGTTCGTCTGGTTCTCCGATTCCACCAACCCCGTGCTGGTGGGCCCCATCTGCCGCAGCTTTACCGATAAGGTAAAGGTCTCCCGTGAGAAGCTGGCCTACATCGTGGACTCCACCACGGCGGCCGTCCCCACTCTGTTCCCCATCTCTGCCTGGGGCGCTTACATCATCGGCCTCATCGCCACCTTCTACACCTCCACCGGCTATAACGGCAATCCTCAGGTAGACTTCGCGGCCGGTATCCCCTATCAGTACTACACCATCGGCTCCATCCTCATGGTGCTCATCATCGCCGTCACCGGCTGGGACTACGGCCCCATGAAGAAGGCCGAGGACCGTGCGCTGCTCACCGGCAAGCTGTACCGTGACGGCGCCGAGATCCGCCGTGAGATCGAGCAGGAGGATCTGCCGGAAGGTGCCAAGCCCTCCATCTGGAATATGCTGGTTCCCGTCATCGTGCTGCTGGTGTTCATCTTCGTGGGCCTGTTCTACACCGGTGACATCAAGACCAATGGCTTCTTTGGTGCGCTGGCCAACGGCAGCTCCCTGCGTGCGCTGGATACCGCCTTCATTCTGGCTTCCATCGCCGCCATCATCATGGGCATGATCAGCAAGGTCTGGAACTTCAAGAAGGCCCTGAGCACCTTCATTGAGGGCTGCACGGGCATGATGGAGGTCCTGATGATCCTCATGCTGGCCTGGGGCATCGGCAGCATCTGCTCCGCCTGCGGCACTTCCACTTGGATCGTCAGCACCTGCGAGAGCTTCCTGACCCCCACCTCTATGTGCGCTATCATCTTCATCGCTACCTGCCTGACCTCCTTCTCCACCGGCAGCTCCTGGAGCGTATTCGCCATCTTCATCCCCATCGCCGTGCCTCTGGCCATCTCCATCGGTGCCCCCGTAGGCATGGCCATCGGCGTGGTGCTGTCCGGCGGTATCTTCGGCGACCACTGCTCCCCCATCTCCGACACCACCGTTATGTCCTCCATGGGCTCCTCCTGCGACCACATCGACCACGTGCGCACGCAGCTGCCCTATGCCCTGACGGTTGCCGGATCGTCTCTGGTTGGCTATATCGTCAGCGGCCTGATGAAGGGCGGTGCCTTCGTGGGACTTGCCATCACGCTGGTGCTCATCTGCCTGGTGTCCTTCCTGCTGAATAAGCACGTGGGCCGTGGTAAGGATGCCAAGGCCCCTCAGGACGCCGCCTGATCCCATCCAAATTCTGGACACGAATAGGAGGATATAACCGTGAAAATTATCGACGCTAAGCTGCAGGTGGTGGAAGTCCCCCTGCCCCATCCCTTCCCCTCCACCTGGAACCCCGGCAATCCGGAGACCAAGCTGTTCGTTACCATCGCTGAGATCATCACCGACGACGGTATCCACGGCTATGGTGCCGCCTGCGACTCCTCCCAGCTGCTGGCGGGTATCTGGGACACCCACATCCGCCCGCTGGTCATTGGCAAGGAGATCACGCAGGTAGAGGCCATCAACACCGGCCTCGTCAACGCCTCCCTGTACGCCTATCGCCCCTGGTGCGTGGAGGTAGCCGTGTGGGATGCACTGGGCAAATACGCCAACCTCCCCATCTATAAGATGCTGGGCGGCGTGCAGGACAAGGTTCTGGCCTACGCCAGCACCGGCTCCCTGAAGTCCGTGGAGGAGCGTGTGGAGGACGCCGAGCGGTTTATTGCCGAGGGCTTCAAGATGATGAAGCTCCGTGCTCACCACGACGATCCCTTTGAGGACGTCCGTATCATCGCCGAGATCAAAAAGCGGGTAGGCGACAAGCTGAAGATCGCCGTGGACGCCAATCAGGGCTGGTTCTTCACCGGCAAGCGGGCCGTGGCCAAGTGGGATCTGAAGAAGGCCCTGAACGTGTGCCGTGCCTTCGAGGAGATCGGCATCGAGTGGATCGAGGAGCCGCTGTACGGCTACGACTTCGAGGGTCTGGCAGAACTGCGCAAGCGCACCACCCTCCATGTGGCCGGCGGCGAGCTGAACGCTCAGGTCCACGAGTACCGTGACCTCATCAAGCACAACTGCTTCGACATCTATCAGATGGACGTGGTGCTCTCCGGCGGCTTCGTGCAGAACCGGAAGGTAGCGGCCATGGCGGAGGCGGAGAACAAGATCTACACCCCCCACACCTGGACTCATGGTATGGGTATGGCCGCCGCACTGCATATGGCGGGCGCTGTCAGCAACTGCCCCTTCATCGAGTACTGCTACGATCCTCCCTACTGGCCCTACGAGGTGCGTGACATGATGCTCACGGAGCCTCTGGTGGTGGATAAGGACGGCTACATCGCCGTGCCTCAGAAGCCGGGCCTCGGCGTGGAGATCAACCACGAGCTTATGGACAAGTACACCGTGCTGCGGAAGTGATCCAATCCCACTCCCACAGGTGAAAGCAGCAGCGGGGAGCCGAATGGCTCCCCGCTGTTGCTTTCAAAAATAAGCTTATGCTGTTACTCCCGGCGGCCCGCCGTGCCGGGGATGCCCAGCTCCTCCCGGTACTTGGCCACGGTGCGCCGGGACAGGACGCAGCCCTTCTGCTCCAGCAGACACCGCAGCTTTTCATCCGACAGGGGATGAGCCTTGTCCTCCCCGTCGATCAGCTCCCGCAGCTGCAGCAGCACCGCCCGGCGGCTGACATCGCTGCCGTCCGGGGCCGGAGCGGAGAAAAAGTAGCTCAGGGGGAACACCCCCTGCCGGCACTGGAGGTACTTATCCTTCACCGCACGGCTGACGGTGGACAGATGCACGTCCAGCGCCTGTGCCGCCTCCGTCATGTACATGGGCCGCAGGGCACGAGGGCCATCCCGGAAGAATGCCTGCTGCCCCGCTGCCACGAACCGGGCGCAGCGCAGCATGGTGCTCTCCCGCTGCCGCAGGGCAAACAACACGTTCTCCGCCTGCACCAGCTTCTCCGCCAGATACTTTTTGACCTCCGGATCATCCGTCTGGCGGTACAGATCCTGATAATACCGGTTCAGGTGCAGCATGGGGGCCGGACGCCGGTGGTCATCGCAGACGAACTCCCCCTCCTGCTCCACCACGAACACATCCGGGTACACCATGGGGGCCGGTTCCGGCGGGCTGAACTGCCGCCCCGGCCGGGGATCCAGCTGCCGGATGCGCTGCTGGGCCCGGCGCACCTCCTCCTGCGAGATGTGCAGGGTCTGTGCGATCTGGTGATAGCGGTTCCTGGCCAGCGCTTCCAGATGATGCAGTACGATCTGGGTGGCGGGGCCATCGTCTCCGATGCGCCGTAATTGCAGGTACAGGCACCGGCTCAGATCCGCAGCCCCCACTCCCGCCGGCTCCAGCGTCTGTAGTATTCCAATGCTGCGGCGCAGCTCCTCCTCCGGCACACCGGCCCCGGCGGCCAGCTCCTCCGGCGGTGTGGTGAGATACCCGCTGTCCTCCAGACAGCCCACCAGATAGTAGAGCAGCTGCCGCTGCCGCTCCGGCACCTCCAGCCCGGCGATCTGGCGGCACAGGAAGCTCTCCAGCGTCTCCGCCAAACCGCCGTCGGTGCCGATACGGTTCATGGGGGAGTCCTCTTCCTCCTGATTGGGCCGCTCATAGTAGCTGTTCTGGCGGTCGTTTTCCTCCAGCCAGCGCCAGCGGTCCAGCCAGCGCTCGGCCTGCCGGGTCAGAGGCTCCTCCTCGTGGGGCAGCTCCAGCTCCACCGTGGGGTTCTCCTGCGCCACGGTCTCCAGATACTCCCGTATCTCCAGCCGCCCCATTTGCAGCAGCCGCAGACTATGCAGCTGCCGCATGGACAGCTGTTGCTCCTGCCTCAGCTCCAGTTCCACTGTGCTTCCCTCCCGGATCTCCCTGCACGGGATTTTTTTGTTATCATATTATCATAGTTTATTATAGTGCATCCACCGCCCCGGCGCAAGCCGTTTTTTCGCAGGGAGACCGCAGCGCCGCCGTGTTCTGCGTCCGCTGCGGTCTCCTACTTGAGGGGGTGTAGAGAGCAAATTGGTAAAAATATTTTTACGCCGTATCCGATTTCATTAACTATTTTGTAAAAAATCTTGCATTTTCCCTTAGTATCTCTTACAATAGGGGCAAGTACCTCAGAACTTCACGAAGGGCGAGAAGTCGAAGGGCTTGGCTGCCGGCAGCTCCGTCTCCGCCCGCAGCAGAGAGTTGACGATGTGAATGGCGTGACCGAATTGGGGCGGGCCCAGCTTCACCGCCGCCGCTCCGCCGGCGATGCCCATGTCCGCCACAGGGTCGTCGCTGACGCCGCCCGCCCGGATGGAGGGAATGGAGAACATTCCGTGCTCCACGGCATACCGCTGGGCTTCCATAGCCTCCGTGACGGTTCCCACCTGATTGGGCTTAAAGACGAAGGCCCCGCAGGCCCCCATGTCCAGCGCCTTGCGAAGATAGTTGATGTTGGTAACGGTGAGGTCGTCGCCGCAGAGGGTGGTACGATCCAGCGCCTTGGCGGCCTTCACCCAGCCCTCCCAGTCGTTCTCGTCCACCGGATCCTCGATGTAGAGGAAGTTATACTTCTCCGTGGCCTGCTTCAGGATGCCGATGATCTCGTCCAGATCCACCTCCCGGCCGCAGTAGTGATAGGTTCCCCGCTTGGCGTCGTAGATCTCGCTGAAAGCGCAGTCCATATGGAAGGCGATCTTCTCCTCGCAGCGGCAGCGCTTGGCCGTCTCATAGAGGATATCCAGACAGTCCATGAAATCGGTGCTGGGGGCCATATACTCCGACATGGCGCCGATCTCCGGACGGCGGCCCCCCTGAAACTCCCGGATGACCTCCGGCAGCTTCTTATAGACCTTGCAGAGGATCTCCGTAGCCTCAGCGATGGAGGATGCCTTATAGGGAACAATGGTGGTCTCCTGCACCGGCATGGTGTCGTCCTCATAGCTGCCTCCGGCGAACATATCCGAGGTGGGCAGGGGGATGGTGCGAATGTCACCGGGGTTCAGATAGCGGTACTGGGACACATGGCGCAGCTGGCATCCGGCCCGCATGACCGCCAGCGACGTGCTGTACGTGACATTGCCCCCCAGCCGGGACTTGTTGGGGGTGCCGTCCAGCTCCATGAGACGGCGGTCCAGCGCCTGCTGGTCCAGCACGTCCATGCCCTGGATGGCAGGCAGGACCACCTTCTCCGCCATCTCCACGGCCTTGCGGACGCCGTTGCCGTCATAACGGCTCCGGTCGCCGTCCCGCAGCACCATAGCCTCGTGTTCCCCGGCGGAGATACCGGAGGGGGACGCTGCCCGGCCCATGGTGCCGTCCTCGGTGATGATATCCACCTCCAGCAGGGGCTTTCCCTTGCAGTCGATGATCTCTCTGGCCCGCAAATCCTGAATTTTCATAATAGTTCCTCCTTACTCCTGTGTACCGATGTACAGCACATTAAAATCGCACAAATTGGTTCCCGTGTTCCCGGTGAGCACCGTATCCCCCAGCGGCTCCAGCGCCTCATAGGCGGCGTGCTCCCGCAGCGCCTTCCGCAGGTCGATGCCCCGCTCTGCGGCAGCAGTCCCGGTGGTGCCGTCGGTCAGGCCGCCTGCCACCGGGGTGGTGCCGTCGGTACCCTCGCTGTCCATGGACAGCAGGCACACATTCTTCAACCCCTCCGCTGCCACGGCAAAGGCCGCCGTCATTTCCTGTGACGGGCCGCCATGGCCCCGGATGAGGCTGCTGTCAGGAATGGCGGTGGTAGTCTCCCCGGCGGAGAACAGGAAGCAGGGCGCCCGGAAGGGCCGTTCGTTCTTCACCACCTCATGGGCCAGTGAGGCCATAAAGGTGCCGTAGTCCCGGCTCTCCCCCTCGGCGTAGGTGGTCAGCACATGGGCGGGTATTCCCATCTCCTCCGCCGCCTCCAGCGCCGCCTGGCAGGAGTCCGGCAGGGTATTGACGATATAGTAATCCACATCGTTGGTCATGGTCTGGGGCGTTTCCTGCGCCGGGTCATAGTCCAGCAGATACCGGGCCACGTTGCGGGGCAGCTTGTCCTCGATATGGTACTTGCGGAGGATGGCCCCGATGTCCTCGAAGGTCACGGTGTCGTAGCCCACAGGGGTCCCCATAATGGGTACCGGCTCCGTGTAATCGGTGATATCATCCAGCCCCACGGCGTCCCAGATCTCAAAGCAGAGGATCTTGGCTCCGTGGATGTGCTGCCCCAGCCTCCCCCGGCTCATGCGGGACAGATGCCCCCGGATGTCGTTGATGTCCATGACCCACATCCCGGCCTTCAGCATCACATCCGTGGCCTCCTGCAGATCCTCCAGCGTGGTTCCCTCCACCGGGTAGCCCATCAGCGCCGAGCACCCGCCGGTAAGGCCCAGCAGCAGCAGGTCGTCCGGCCCCATCTGCTCTGCGATGTCGATCATCCGCTGGCAGCCCCGGATGCCCTCCTCATTGGGCAGGGGATGCCCTCCTACATAGACCTCCGTCTTTCGGTAGACGTCCTCCTCATCCCGGAGCTTGATGATGGTGACGCCCAGCGTCAGATACTCCCCCAGCAGGTCCTCGAAGGCCCGTGCCATATGGTTGCCCGCCTTGCCGGAGGAAAAAGCGTACACATGACGGTACCGGCTCAGATCGTGGCGGCGGCTGCCGATGACCAGCTCGCTGCCCTCCCGATGCATCATCTCATGGAGCCGCTTCCGGGCATCCAGCCGTTGCAGCACCCGTTCCGTCAGCTCCAGCACCTGCGCCTTGGCCCCGGCGTCGCCGTGGGACAGCAGGCTCTCTTTATTCTTGATTTTATGATCGCTCATGGTATCTCCTCACATATTTAGTTGATGCCAAGATAAATAGCAACTCCCGTGCCAGCATGACAGCTTCCACGGTTATTCCGCAAGTTTCGCTCCTCGTCCAGCGGTTTTCACAAGATTTTTCCGGAAAACTCAGCGTTTTCGCCAAATAGTCACCCGATCCGGCAGTGCAGACACCTTTCACTTCCGCCCTTGCTCTGCGCCGTGTCAAGATTTTTTGTCTCGCCCCTTTCCCATTCTTTTTCTCAGGAGGTATGAACTATGAACAAGAACTTTGAACAAATGCTCCGTCTGGTGGACTATGTGGACGGCCTGATGGTGGTGGACAAAAACTGCATCATCCGCCACTACTACACCGCCTATCCCGATCTGGTGAATCTGCGGCAGGACGAACCCCTGAACCGCAGCCTCTTTGAAATTTACCCCTCCCTGAAACGGGAGGACAGCTACATCTGCCGGGCACTGGAGACGGGAGAGAGCTTCATCAACTACGAGCAGACCTATATCAACTACAAGGGGGACTCCATGGAGGCCAACTGCAGTGCCGTCCCCATTAAGGAGCACGGCGAGGTGGTGGGCGTTATCGACATGGTCATCTACAAGGACGCCCACGTCACCGAGCGGCGTCTGAGCTTCGACATCAGCCTCATCAGCGCCCTCACCAAAAGCTACAACACCTCCGACCAGTCGCTGGAGGACATCGTCACGCAGGATGGCGAGATGATCCGTATCAAGGAGAAGATCTTGCAGACCGCCGACAGTGACGCCCATGTGCTGGTCTACGGCAAGACCGGCACCGGCAAGGAACTCATCGTCAACGCCATCCAGAAAACCAGCCGCCGCAAGGATGCCCCCTTCATCAAGCAGAACTGCGCCTCCATCCCCAGTACCCTGCTGGAGAGCATCCTCTTCGGCACCACCAAGGGCAGCTACACCGGGGCTAAGGATACGCCGGGTCTGTTCGAGCTGGCCGACGGCGGCACTCTGTTCCTCGACGAGATCAACTCCATGGAGCTGACGGCGCAGGCCAAGCTGCTGCGGGTGCTGGAGGACAACTGCATCCGCCGCATCGGCGCCAAGGAGGAAAAGCAGGTGAACGTGCGGATCATCGCCGCCGTCAACGAGGACCCGGAGGGCTGCGTAGAGCGGAATAAGATCCGGGAGGATATCTTCTACCGCCTGTGCGTGCTGCGGTACGATATCCCGGAGCTGTACCGGCGGAAGGGGGATATCCCCCTGCTGATGGAATATTTCCGCAAGCACTACAACAAGAAATTCCACAAGCAGATCATGGCATACAGCAGCGAGGTACAGGATATCTTTCTGGCCTATAACTGGCCCGGCAACGTCCGGGAGCTGAAAAACGTCATCGAATCCGCCTTCCACAACAATCACACCGCCATCCTCACCCGCAACGATATCCCCAACTACATCCTCTCCCGGCTGGCGGTGGACACCATGCACGCCGAGGACGTCCGGGGCCTGCCCCTCCATGAGATGCTGGCTCGGTACGAGGTCCTCCTCATCGAGGACGCCTACCGCCGCAACGGCGGCAGCCTCACCAAAACGGCGGCGGAGCTGCAGGTCAGCAAGCAGAACCTCGCCTATAAGATGAAAAAGTACAATATCCGGTGAAAAACGTGTGCTGTCGAAGGGCGGCGCACGCTATCAGGGCATAACAGGAGGAAGGACAGCCCTTGTGGAGCGTCCTTCCTCTCTCCGGCTGCCCACAGGCTTTGTTGTCCGTATAATCAGCGGTATGTGACCGAGACCCAAGGATATTTCTCCTGAAGGTCGCTGAAGATCTCCTGCATCGGAGCGGCGTACGCCCGCAGCTCCTGCGGCATGGCGTCAAAGCCCTCCACCACAATGTGCCTTTGCACCGGCTGCAAAAACACATCCGTCAGGCAATCCCACATGGCATCCCAGTTTTCCCCGTAATAGTCGGGAAATCCAAATGCCTTGCGGATACGCTGATGTAATGTGCCCCAGTCCCTGCAGCTGTTCAGGCGCAGTAAAACGGGGTCGGCTGTAATGGGCGTATATGCGTTGCGATTCATAACAAAGCTCCTTTCTGTCAAACAATCTCGACAAATGTGGCGTAATGGTCGTAAGTAACAAAAATCGATCCATCGTTGGAGTAGAGAATTCGTTCACCGCCTCGGTCACCAAAAGAGTAATGGATGTCAGCCTCGTACCATATTCGTCCAAGTGCATCGGGGAGCCGCTTGTCTCTGTTTTTGTAAACGCCCTTTGTCAGCATCTTACCAGGTGCAATACTGGCAAGATTTGCTAAAATCGGAATCCATCCTAACTTGGTAGCTTCGTCCTCAGTTATATAGTATCCAGGTAGCTGACGAAAAGTTTTTAGCCACCAATCGGCCCCCCGCAGGCCAATCTTTGTCGCTGTGCCAGCCGTTTTTGCCTCTAAGCGTTGAACAGAGCAGCGACAATTAGGATGGAGCGGTGGTTCTTCTGGAATAATATCATAGAGCAAGTAAATTTTCCCTTGATGCTTTTTGCATTCCATACATCTTCGGAGATCGATGACGGATTTCCAATATTTATACTTCAAGCTACGCACAAACTTCTTTCTTTCTACTATAACAGATTAGGCCATCCATGAAAAGCCTCTTATATTACTGTGTCAGGCAGTAGTTTGTTGCCCTTGTATATGCAACCCTTATAAAATTTTTATGAAAATGTCGCAGCAATTCCCACATCGCAAATCCCGCAAAGCCTTGTGGCACAACGGTTTACAGGCAAAAGAAAAAGGACTTCAAGATTTCTCTTGAAGTCCTTTTTTGTGATCGCCCACAGGTTTTGCTGCCCGTGCGCACTCCTGTATATCGCAAGGAAAGGAATGTATGCAAGGGAAACCTTCGTCGGGTTTCCCTTGCATGTTAAATCACCCGCCCGCAGGCGACCACTTTTGCGGAGCAAAAGTGCTGCTCCAAAAAGAAAGACACCCGTAGGGGTGTCTTTCTTTTTGGAGCAGGGTACGGGAATCGAACCCGCCTCCTCGGCTTGGGAAGCCGATGTACTACCGATGTACTAACCCTGCAGCTGGGATACCTGCTCATTATAGCAGATATCCCCCGGCTTTGCAACCGGAAATTTTGTCGACGGCGGCATGAAAATTTCACCGCCGCATATGCTGGAAACAAAACGGAACGGAGGGCTGCATATGAGGCGGATGGCGGGCTTATGGGCGGCGCTTCTGCTGGTGCTGGCGCTGACACCAGTACAGGCCGGAGCGGTAGAGCTGCCGATACAGGCGGAGGCGGCGCTGCTGATGGAGAAAGAGACGGGACAGGTGCTGTACGCCCAAAATGAGCACGAGGCGCTGGAGCCGGCCAGCGTCACCAAGGTGATGACGCTGCTTTTGACCATGGAGGCCATCGAAAAGGGCAGCCTCCACTACGACGATGTGGTGACGGTCAGCGCCTACGCCGCCTCTATGGGCGGCAGCCATGTCTACCTGTCGGAGGGTGAGCAGATCACCGTAGACGATCTTTTGAAGGCGGTGTGCGTGGCCAGCGGCAACGACGCCGCCGTGGCGCTGGCGGAGTGCGTGACCGGGGTGACGGAGCTATTTGTGGAGCAGATGAACACACGGGCCAAGGAGCTGGGCATGACGGACACCCACTTCGTCAACTGCACCGGCCTTCCGGCGGAGGGACACGTCACCAGTGCATGGGACATCGCCCTCATGAGCCGGGAGCTCATTGAAAAGCACCCGGACATCCGCCGCTACACCACCATCTGGATGGATACCCTGCGGGACGGCACCTTCCAGCTGGCCAACACCAACAAGCTGATCCGGTTCTACGACGGGGCCACGGGTCTGAAAACCGGCTCCACCGACAGCGCCAAATACTGCCTGTCCGCCACGGCGGAGCGGGAGGGCATGGAGCTCATCGCCGTGGTGCTGAAGTCCCCCACCGGCCAGCAGCGGTTCGAGGACGCCAAGGCCCTGCTGAACTACGGCTTCTCCACCTATGCCCTGCTGCACACGGTGCCGGAGGAACCTTTCCCCGCCATCCCGGTGGTGCTGGGGGAGACGGAGACGGTGCAGCCCTGCATCGACCCGCAGGAAGCGGTGGCGCTGCTGCAGAAAAGTCAGGTCGGGGGTCTGTCCCAGTCCGTCACACTGGCGGAACAGGTGGAGGCCCCGGTGTCCACCGGACAGGAACTGGGGACTCTGACGCTGACGGATGCCGCCGGCGAGACGGTGCAGTCCATCCCCATCCGGGCGGCGCAGAGCGTGGAGCGCCTTACCTTCGGTACCATGCTGCGCCGGATGCTGTCGGCGGCATTTTTTGCCGGCTGAAAGCCGCTTTTGGGTAGGTTTCCTCTTGTATTCCACGGGAAAACGTTGTATGATAAACCAAATTGCACAGAGGAGGCATCTGATATGATACAGATGGATCTGTCCCATATCCGGCAGTTTATCCCGCTGCCCTACGAGGAGGCCCGTGCCGCCCAGCTGCGGCTGGCCCACAGCCATTTGCAGCACGGTGACGGCGCAGGCGGCGAGTTCACCGGCTGGGTGCAGCTGCCCCGGCAGTATGACCGGGAGGAGTTCGCCCGCATTCAGGCGGCGGCCCGAAAAATTCAGCAGGACTCTCAGGCGCTGGTAGTCATCGGCATCGGCGGCTCCTATCTGGGCGCACGGGGCGTCATCGAGTGCCTGTGCTCCCCCAACTATAACCTGAAAAAGAAGGACACCCCCAACATCTACTTCACCGGCAACGGCCTGTCCTCCGACCAGATGGCGGAGCTTATGGACCTGCTGGAGGGGGTGGACTTTTCCGTCAACGTCATCTCCAAGTCCGGCACCACCACGGAGCCTGCGGTGGCCTTCCGTTTCTTCCGGAAGCTGCTGGAGGAGCGGTACGGCCCCGAGGAGGCGGCCCGGCGCATCTACGCCACCACCGACCGCCGCAAGGGGGCGCTGAAGGCTCTGGCGGATCAAGCGGGCTACGAGACCTTCGTGGTGCCTGACAACATCGGCGGCCGGTACAGTGTCCTCACCGCCGTGGGCCTGCTGCCCATCGCCGTGGCGGGGGTGGATATCTGCCAGCTGATGGAGGGTGCCGAGACTATGATGGAGGTCTGCGCCAAGACGGACATGGCGGAAAACCCCGCCTGGCAGTATGCCGCCGCCCGGTATGAGCTGTACCGCACCGGCAAGAAGATCGAGGTGCTGGCGGCCTACGAGCCCAGCTTCCGGTTCATGGCGGAGTGGTGGAAGCAGCTGTACGGCGAGTCCGAGGGCAAGGAGCACAAGGGGCTCTTCCCCGCCAGCGTGGAGTTCACGGCGGACCTGCACTCCATGGGTCAGTACATCCAGCAGGGGGAGCGTTCCCTGTTCGAGACGGTGGTGCGCTTCGGCGCTTCCCACCGGCCGCAGGTGGTACCGCTGGATGAGACCGACGGCGACGGCCTGAACTTTCTGGCCGGGAAGGACGTAGATTTCATCCGCACGCAGGCCATGGACGGCACGCTGCTGGCCCATGTGGAGGGCGGCGTCCCCAACATCATCCTCCGCACCGGCCAGATCAATGCCTTCACGCTGGGTGAGCTCATCTACTTCTTCGAGTACGCCTGCGGCCTGTCCGGCTACCTGCTGGACGTGAATCCCTTCGACCAGCCGGGGGTGGAGGCGTATAAGAAGAATATGTTTGCCCTGCTGGGAAAGCCCGGCTACGAGGCCCTGCGGCAGGAACTGGCGGAAAAACTGCACAGAGCTTGACCGCCTCTTTACACCATTTCTACAAATCTGTAAAATAGCGTTTTTTCCATTGCCATTTGGTCGGCAATATGGTATCTTAATGACAGGGAATAACCATCCCGATCTTATCAAGAGGAGTGATACTTATGGTTAGATTGATCATGGGCGCAAACGGGGCCGGTAAGACCAAGCAGCTCATCGACCTGATCCACAACGCCGTGGAGGCGGAGAACGGCAGCGTCGTCTGCATGGAACCCAGCGCCGACATGACCTATAACATCAGCTATAACGTTCGTTTGGTGAACGCCAGCGAATATTCCGTGGATTCTTTTGAGTGCCTGCGTGGCTTTATCAGCGGTCTGTATGCGGGCAATTACGATATTTCCCACGTTTTCGTGGACAACCTGTGCAAGATCGCCGGCACCAGCGACCTGATGGCGGTGGAGAAGTTCCTGAACTGGCTGGAGCGCTTCAGTGAGAAGAACAGCGTCAAGTTCACCGTGACCATCACGGCGGACGAATCTCTGGCCACCGAGGGTATGCGGAACTATCTGTAAGCATTTTCGTAAGAGCATCGGCTCCCTGCCTGTGGGCAGGGAGCCGGTTTCTTTCCCGGAAAAGGAGCATCATATGACACAACAGGAACAGATCTGGCAGGACGTCATGGAGCTTGCCAACCGCCCCGGCACCTTCACCCACGGGCTGGGGCTCCACGTCACCGGCATTGGTGACGGCTGGGCCGAGGGGGAGCTGACGGCAGGCGCCGGGATGCTGAACCCGCTGGGCATCGTCCACGGCGGGGTCTACGCCGCCATGATGGATCATGTGGCGGGAACGGCGGCCTGCAGCCGTGGCAGCACCTGCCGGACGGTGAACTACGACCTGCATTATCTGGCCCCGGCCCAGCCGGGACTGCTGCGCTGCCGGGCGGAGAGCGTCCGCATGGGGCAGCAGATCGTGGTGATGCAGGTCTGGGTGGAGGACGCCCAGGGCGTCCGCTGCGCCGAGGGCTGCTACACCTTCCGCTGCAAGCCCGCTGAACACAAGGGCTGATCCCTCCCCGACAGATAAAGGCCACCCTGCGCCGATGGCGCAGGATGGCCTTTGTGCTGAGACTTTCAGGTAAATCAGGGAAAGAAGAGGTCCCTCCGGTCACATGGCCGGAGGGACCTTTTCAACTATTAAGGAGTCTTGTCAGCGCTTAGCCGTTCTGCTTCTTGCTGCGCGGTGGCGGGGGTATCCGGCGTGGTGGGCTTCTCCGGCTGGGTGGGCTGGGAAGGCTCACCCGGCTTGCCGGGCTCCACAGGCGTAGTGGGCTCCTCAGCGCCGCAGCGGCTGCACTTGCCATCCTTGTAGTCGTGGCCCAGAGCGGGAATCACCTCGCCCTGCTTCACGACAGTCTGGCAGACCTTGCAGACCTCGTCGCCGGTGTAGCCGTCCTCGGTGCAGGTGGCATCCTTGGCACCCACCAGCTCCGTGTCGTGATCGGTGGCGGGGATGACCTCGGTCTTGGTATCGGTGTACTCCTTCCCCTCGAAGGTGACCTTGGCGGTGTAGGTCCGCACGCCGTCGGCCTTGCAGGTGGCCTCGGTGGTCACCTCATTGGTAACAGCAGCGTTCACCGTCTCCACATGGGAGGTATCATTGCCGCAGGTGAAGGTGGCAGAAGCGGTGAAATCATCGTTCCACTTCCACACCGGCTCGCCATAGGCGTGACCGGTAGCAGGCAGGGTCTCCGTCTTGGTATCGGTGTACTCCTTGCCCTCGAAGGTGACCTTGGCGGTGTAGGTCCGCACGCCATCGACCTCGCAGGTGGCCGCAGTGGTCACCTCATTGGTAACAGCAGCGTTCACCGTCTCCACATGGGAGGCATCATTGCCGCAAGTAAAGGTGGCAGAAGCGGTGAAATCATCGTTCCACTTCCACACCGGCTCACCGTAAGCATGGCCGGTAGCGGGGATGACCTCGGTCTTGGTATTGGTGTACTCCTTGCCGTCGAAGGTGACCTTGGCGGTGTAGGTCCGAACGCCGTCGGCCTCGCAGGTGGCCGCAGTGGTCACCTCATTGGTGACGGTTGCGTTCACCGTCTCCACGTGGGAAGTATCATTAGCGCAAGTAAAGGTGGCAGAAGCGGTGAAGTCGTCGTTCCACTTCCACACCGGGGTGCCGTAAGCATGACCGGTAGCGGGGATAGCCAGCTTCTCCAGCGTCGTCTCGGTCTTGCCCTCGGCATCGCTGAACAGCTTGCCGCAGACGGAGCAGACCCAGTGGGCCTTCACACCGGCGGTCTCGCAGGTGGCAG
>PPYF01024549.1_pt1 | contig 149482 bp, 108 predicted proteins | sample 1559871 | NCBI WGS metagenome assembly PPYF01 (sample SAMN08240021, study PRJNA423297) | Human gut metagenome, whole genome shotgun sequencing project. | reverse complement strand
GAAATAGAGATATACTACCGATTTATTGGAAAAGTAGACTGATAAATAGGGTTCATATCTTTAACTAAGGGAAACTGGACTCTCCTGCCCGGATATTATGATGCTGGTTCCTCTGGCGGATATATTCGGAGTCAGCACAGATGTGCTGCTGGCCGGCGGTCAGCTTACGGGATATGGAATGTCTTCAGGCGAGGAGGCAGCAGAAGCATCTAAAGAGACACTGGGACTGGGCAGGCTGGAATGGCAGGCTGAAGTTGAATGGCAGATAAGACCGGAAGAGGGTACAAATGAAAAAGGGCAGACCGTTCCGGAGGACGTGGCAAAATCAGAAAATGGAGCCATGCCGGAGGACGTGGCAAAATCAGAGAATGGAGCCATGCCGGAGGACGTGGCAAAATCAGAGAATGGAGCCATGCCGGAGGACGTGGCAAAATCAGAGAATGAAGCCATGCCGGAGGGTGGAACAAAATCAGAAGATGGAGCCGAGCCTGAAAGTGTAGTAAAATCGGAGGATGGAGCCATACCGGAGGGTGCAGTAAAGTCAGAGGATGGAGCCGGGCCGGAGGGGAGAACAAAATCAGAGGATGCAGCCAGGTCAGATAGTGCAGCTAAATCAGAGGATGGAATCCGGCCGGAAAGTGTAGAAAGAGCAGAAGATGAAGCCGGGCAGAAGGGTAAGGCAGAAGAACATACAGGTAAAGAAGACGCGGCCGAAACACGGAGCCAGTTTGGGCAAGGCGAACAGGGGAATAAGACTGAGAGCGGATACCGGCAGAGTGATTCCGACAGGAGGAAGTGGCAGGAGGACTGGAAGAACGGTACGCTGGAAGTCAGAAAGGTTTTCCGTGAAAATAATGTGATGATCCATTCCCTTCACATTGATATCGGCATGGCAGATGCCATAATCCGCGAGGGAGATGAGTTTGCCCTTGATCTGTCCTGCTATCCCAATGGCGACTGCAGGGAAGAGGTGAGGGACGGAGTCTGGAAGATCAAAGACAGAGGGTATAAGGATTTGTTCTTACTAAGCAATATCACCAATATTTTCTCGGAGAGGAAAGTGATCATTATCATCCCCAGAGGATATCACTTTAAAGATGTGAAAATAAAACTGGGCGCAGGCAAGCTTGTGGGCAGAGGAATCCTCACAGATGCCAGCAGTCTGGACCTGGGAGCCGGTGAGATCATACTGGCTGACTACTACAGCGGTGCCGCAAAGGTGAAGTGCGGCATGGGAAAAGTTATGCTGGAAGGCCAGCTTCGGGGCAGATGTAAACTGGACTGCGGCATGGGAGAGATCGCGGCCAGCCTTGTGTCACCTTCTGAATATGGCTATAGAGTCAAGGTGGGAATGGGCGATGTCAGAGTGGGCGATAACCAGTTCGGCGGCATGGGCGGTTCTTATAAAGTGAATACAAGTGCTGAAAACTTCTTTGATATTAACTGCGGAATGGGAGCAGTAAAGGTATTGTTTGGAGAGCACAGCGAAGGATAGATAAGCTGCGGAAAAACAGCGGGAACCCCATAGATTTTAGTGGGTTCCCGCTTTGTTTTTTACTGGATCATACTTACAGGGGATTTTTTGCTATGGACTGCAGGACATTCAGCGCATCCCGGTCGTCATCTGTAAAGGAAAAATGTTCATCAATACATTTTCTGGCCAGATCAAGATCCCTGGTTTTTATGGCCTCATATAATTCATTGTGTTCCTGAACCAGAAAATCCGTGGGATAGGCATCCTCGATCACTTTGGAAACCAGTGATATATTAAGGTTATAGAGGTAGGACAGAGCATTGAGCAGAAAGATAAACATAATATTTCCCGAGGATTCAATGATCTTGGCATGAAATTGACGATCCCAGTCCGTCCGCTCTTGTGAGGTGGTACTGGCATTGTAATGTTCTATGATCTCCCCCAGTTCCCGGATCACCTCTTCATTCCCCTCCTCAATGATATTTCTGATGGATTCAGACTCAATACATCGTCTCAATTGAATCAGATCGTCAATTTTCCCATTATTCAGAGTATACAGTAAGGAAAGGTTATTGGTGGTTCTCTCCTGTACCTTATTTACAATAAAATTTCCGCCCCCCTGGCGGCTTTCACAGATTCCTATAACTTCAAGTGCTTTCAGCGCTTCTCTTACAGAAGTACGGCTCACTCCGAAATTCTCCGACAGTTCCTTCTCTGTTGGAAGTCGTTCTCCAACTTTTAGTTTTCCGTCAATGATCATATCCTTGATCTGTTCTACAATATATTCATAATTCTTTTTGTTCCCGATAACGTCAAACATAGTATCCTCCGATTTTGTGCATCTATTACATGATTTATTAAAAAAGGCAGGCTGTTCACGCCTGTGTTTTGTATAATTGTTATAATTTTACCACAATCAATGAAAATAATAAAGCACTTATAACAAATGGGTTAATAAGTTAACAAGGGAAAATGCATAAATTCAATTGACATATGACATTTTCTGTGGTAGTTTATAACCATAATAAATTTGTATGACAATATTACAATATCATAATATGAACAATGAGAAAAGTAAATTGTTCAGAAATATCGTCAAGATAATGAATTGTAATGAATTGTAACTGCGGTTTTGCATGGTTTTTTGCCTGTGAGCATAAGGCCGCTGCACAGTTACTATGGAATACAAATAATGGTTCCCGAAAATGTAATAAATACGAAAGGAGTTAAAGCATGAACAGCAGAGTGAAACGTTATGTTGCAATTACTGCGCTGGGGCTGGTATATGGCACGATGTTTAATCTTCCATATATCAAGTATGTATTTTACGACGCGATGATCGACGGAATGGGAGTGAGCAATACGAAACTGGGTTTGCTGCTTACAGTCTATACCATTGTCAGTACAGCGGGGCTGCTTCCGGGCGGATGGATCGCCGACAGGTTTAAGACAAAAGGAATTATTGTGGGCAGCGCGTTTTTGAATGGTATCATATGTTTTTTCTTCATGTTTACAATGAAGAATTACGCGTGTGCCATGATTACTTGGATCGTATCGGCCATTGCAGGTGTTACAGCATTTTGGGCAGCTATTCTGAAGGCTGTCAGACTGATATCGCCTGAGGATGAACAGGGCAGGGCCTATGGATTTTGGGAAGGTGTGTGCGGGTTGTCAGCCACCATCGGCAATTTCGTGGCACTGTATGTTTTCTCAAGGTTTGACAACTCCACATCAGCGCTTAAAGGGGCAGTGGCCAGTATGGGATTTATGTGTATCATCGGCGGTTTACTTGTATGGTGGCTCTATGATGAGAATATTACTTCCACAGATGAAAGAGGAGAAGAGAGAAAGCAGGTAAGTATTAAAGAAACATTTGCAGTATTTAAGCTGCCGAAGCTTTACCTCAGTTGTATTATCGTGTTCTGCAGTTACGGATTCTTTAGCAGCCAGTCCTTTTTGACACCTTATTTTACCAACGTTCTCGGGGCGGCAGTTACCTTCAGCGGTGTCCTGGCTATTTTCAGGAGTTATGGTCTTAAGATCCTGGGAGGTCCTGTGGGCGGTGTGATCGCTGATAAGCTTCACTCTCCGTCTAAACTGGCCATTGGGTGTTATGTGATCATGGCGGCAGCAGTGATTTATATAGCGAACGCAAAGGGCGGCAGTGAGTTGATCACAGTGCTCACAGTATTGTCTCTGATCCTGGCAACGGTATGTTTTATGGCAAGAGGTACTATGTGGGCTACCATTGGAGAGGCACAGATTCCGCCGGAGATATCGGGAACAGCTATTTCAGTGGCGTCTATTATCGGTTTTAATATACCGGATACTTTTCTGCCGCCGCTTCTGGGCAGTTGGCTGGACAAATACGGAAATACGGGATATCAGTATATATTTAATTTCCTCATTGGATTGTGTGTGGTGGGAGTGATAGCTGCACTTGCCATGGTGTTGTCAAACAGGAGATCAGCCAATAAAAAGTTAACTGTAAACCAAGGATAAAAATTTTGCCGGAAAGGAAGGATATTATGCAAAAACTGAAACTGAACGTGGAACGCTGCAAAGGATGCGGATACTGTGTCGATGCCTGTAAGCAGGGAGCCTTGTCACAGCCGGGTAAACTGAATAAAAAGGGATACAGTATTGTGGTGGCCGATGAGGAAAAATGTATACAGTGCGGAATGTGTTACCGTATGTGTCCGGACTGCGTGATTGAAATTTTGGAATAGGAGGGAAGACAATGGCAGCGGAAAAAGTCATGATGAAAGGAAATGAAGCTTTAGCGGAAGCAGCACTGCGTGCGGGCTGCAGATTTTACAGCGGATATCCCATTACGCCTCAGACAGAGATCTTGGAGTATCTGTCCTGGAGAATGGATGAAGTGGGAGGAGAGTTTGTACAGACAGAATCTGAACTGGCAGGAGTCAATATGCTCTATGGAGCGGCTTCTGCAGGAGCGAGAGTGCTTACAAGCTCTGCAGGACCGGGGTTTGCATTAAAACAGGAAGGCATCTCTTATCTGTGCGCGGCAGATCTTCCGGCTGTTCTGATCGATGTAATGAGGATCGGCAATGGTCTGGGGGATATCGCCCAGGGACAGGGGGATTACTGGCAGCTTACCAGAGGCGGAGGCAATGGCGACTACAGGACAATTGTTCTTGCGCCCAACAGTGTACAGGAGAGTGCAGACCTGATCGGTGATGCCTTTGATCTGGCAGACAAATACCTCCATCCTGTGATCATTGCATCAGATGCGGCTATCGGACAGATGATGGAGGCAGTATGCTTTCAGGAGATGAAAGAGGATAATATTGATAAATTTGACTGGTCAGTAAAAGGATGCAAGCCGGGAGACAAGCAGAGGATCATATCGAATGTATGTTTCTATGGACACCCCGATTATGAGGATTATCTCCGGAACAAGTATAAAACCATAGAAGACAATGAACAGCGGTGGGAGAGTATCCGGACAGAGGATGCTGAGATCATACTGGTGGCCTATGGAATTTCCTCAAGAGTAGCCAAGGAAGCTGTCAGAAACGGAAGAAAACAGGGATTAAAGCTGGGGCTTATCCGTCCAATCACCCTGTGGCCGTATCCTGTAAAGGCATTCCAAAACCTGTCAGAAGATTTTAAAGGATTCATCAGTGTGGAAATGAACATCCTGGGGCAGATGGTAGATGATATCAAGCTGGCTACAGACGCGAAATATCCCATAGAATTTTATGGCACGTTCTTTGATGTGCCTGAGAGTGATAGGATAATCGAAATTGCCAAAGAAATGATAGAGAGATAGGGGGTTATGTCAGTGAAATTAAAAGCACCGGAAACAGTTACCTTCAGACCAACCTCATTTTGTCCCGGCTGCGGGCATGGGATCGCGGCCAGACTAATAGGGGAGATCATAGATGAAATGGGCTTACAGCAGGATTTTATCCCCACCGTAGATGTAGCTTGCGGAGCCTTAAATATGGATACCTGGAGATTTGATACGGTTATGGCAGCCCACGGCAGGCCTGTGGTGGTTGCCATCGGCGTGAAGAAGGTCCGGAAAGATAAATTATCTGTGGCCTATATCGGTGACGGGGCTGCATATGCCATTGGTATGGCTGAGACTATGCATGCGGCGCTGCGCAATGATAATGTTGTGGTTATCGTTATGAATAACGGTGTGTTCGGCATGACTGGCGGCCAGATGGCGCCTACCACATTGATCGGACAGAAGACCACATCCTCACCAAAGGGGAGAGACCCCCAAAAGCAGGGGGAGCCGTTTGACGTAGTAAAAGCTCTTGGACAATTTGATATTGCGTATCTTGCCCGTGCATCTCTTGACAGCCCGGCAGCAGTAGTCAAGGCAAAAAAATACATAAAAAAGGCATTTGAAAAGCAGTTGAACAACGAAGGATTCTGTCTGGTTGAAATTCTGGCACCCTGTCCCACCAACTGGGGATTATCGCCGGTGGACAGCCTGAAACATATTCGTGAGAAGACCCTTTCCTACTATAAAGTAGGAGAATTCGTAGATAAGAAAGGAGAAGAAGAATGACAGAAATTATTTGTGCGGGATTTGGCGGTCAGGGTGTATTGATAACCGGAATGATTCTGGCCTACTGTGGTATGCAGGAAGGCAAATATTTTACATGGTATCCTTCTTATGGCTCCGAAATGCGAGGGGGAACTGCCAATTGTAATGTAAAGATAAGTGAGGAAGAGATTGCAAGCCCTTATGCGAAGCATTTGGATATTCTGGTTTCCATGAATGATGTGGCCATTGATAAATTTGAGCCGACGATGAAACCGGGGGCTGTCCTTGTGGCAAACAGCTCGCTTCTAGATGAGACACGGATATTCAGAGACGATATCAAGGTGGTAAAAGTACCGGCTACGGAGATCGCATCGGGTCTCGGAAATCCCAAGGGCACCAATATAGTTATGCTTGGGGCGCTCTGCAAAGAAACAGGACTGTTTGAGAAGAATTTTATGAAGCATTCCATTGATGAGTATTTTGCGAAAAAAGGGAAGGTAAATCCAAAGAATGCCCTTTGTTTTGATGCAGGAGTAAAAGCTGTGTAAATGTGTTTCACAGAAAGCAGGTGAATATATGGATCTAAATAAACTGCTGAAGGCCAGGTCCCTTGCTGTTGTAGGTGCCAGCGAGAAATCAGGATTCGGAGGGGATACCTGCAGAAACATTCTGGAGTACAGAAAAGATCTGAGCAGGGTGTATTTTGTAAACCCCGGCAGGGATACCGTGCTGGGCAGAAAATGTTATAAAAGTTTATCAGAGATTGATGATGAGATAGAGCTGGCGATCATCTGTACTTCCCAGGCAACAGTATGCGGTCTGCTCAGGGAAGCAAAAACAAAAGGCTGCGGAGGTGCTGTTGTCTTCGCCAGTGGTTACAGTGAGACAGGTGATGAGAAGGGAAAAGAGGCGGAGGAAGAGCTGAAAGCGCTGGCTAAGGAACTGGATATAGCGGTTTTGGGGCCGAATTGCGGAGGGTTCAATAATTATGTGGATGACGTGATCTCTTTTGCGTTTCCTGTGGAGAAGAGGGATAGAAAAGGAAGTATCGGATTCATTTCCCAGAGCGGTCAGTTCTGCATAAATCTTATGGACAGCAGTGATATGAGATTTTCTTACGCCATTTCTATCGGAAACGGTAAAATTGTGACACTGGAGGATTACCTGGACTTTTTGGTAGAGGATGAGAATACCACGGTCATCGCCATTTACATGGAAGGTGTGCAGGATGCAGAGAATTTTGCCGACTGTCTGAAAAGGGCTGCTGAGAAAAGAAAGCCCATCGTCATTCAAAAAGGCGGCAGAAGTGAAAAGGGGGGAAAGATTGCCGCCTCCCATACGGGAGCACTGGCAGGCTCTGACCGGGCATATGATGCTGTTTTTGATAAATTCGGAGTCATCCGGGCAGATGATATGCAGGAACTGATGTCCACAGCACTTCTTCTCTCTACATTAAAGAAACTGCCTGCCAAAGCTGCTTTTGCATCTATGAATATATCAGGCGGAGAGACGGGTATCTGTGCGGACATGGGCAGTTCTTTCGGGATTTATTACCCTGATTTTGAGGAGGAGACTCTTAAAAAGTTAAGATCCATGCTGCCATCCTTCTGTACCCCGGGCAATCCTCTGGATATGACTGCAGCCCTGTGCTATGACAGTGATTTGTATGCCGAGGGGCTGAAGACAGTCATGGATGATCCGAATATTGAGATGGTGCTTATCGGGATCACAATACAGCTTGTAGTGTCAGACCCAACTATTTACAATATATATAACGGCGTTAAAAAAGTAGTGGAGCAGGGGTATACAAAGCCCATAGCGATCCTGCCGTTTATTGAGGGTACACGAAATCAGGATGTGGCAGAAAAATTCAGAGAGATAGGAGTACCTATCCTTCCAAGTCCAAAGTATGCGTTCTCAGCGCTCAGCCATCTCTCAAAATATATTGCATATGACTGTACAAAAAGAGAGCTGTCATTGGCTGTACCCCATAAAAAAGCAGGGGGCCGCAAAAAGGCTCTGAGTGAAGTAAAAAGCAAACGGATGCTGAAAGAGAGCGGAATTCCATTGGAATTGGGTGTCATAGTCACAAGCAGAGAGGAAGTTTTTGCTCAGGCAGAAAATGTCACATTCTCTGTAGTCATGAAAATCGAATCTGATGACATTCTGCATAAATCCGACGTGGGCGGTGTTGTCCTGAACATAAGAAATGAGAAGGAAGCAGTCAGTGCCTATGAGACGATTCTGGAAAATGTAAAAAACAGGGCGCCCGATGCAAAAATAAATGGCGTGCTTATGCAGAATATGATGCCCCAGGGAACGGAACTGATTCTGGGGGTAAAAAGGGATGCACAATTTGGTCCTATGCTTTTGGCAGGACTTGGCGGTGTCTTTGTAGAGGTGTTCGGAGACAGCTCCCTGTATCCCATTCCCTTGAACAAAGAGGAGGCACGCCGGATGCTGGAGGCACTGAAATCCTATAAAATGCTGAAAGGCTGCAGGGGTACAAAGGCCAGGGATATTGATGCAGTTGTGGAGATGATGGTTTCCGTATCTGATTTTGCCGAAGCTCATAAAGATGAGTTATGCGAGCTGGATATCAATCCGCTGTTTGTTTATGAAGAAGGGCAGGGAACAGGCGTTGCAGACGCTTTAGTGGTTTTAGAGGAGTGAATCCCGCTGTGGATGGAGGTGTAGTCCTTGAAGGGAATAGATATCTGTTTTGTGGTACTTTATATGGTGATGATGTTGGGCATTGGTATCTATACGTCACGGAAACAGAGCAGTATGGAGACATATTATGTGGCGGGCAGACAACTGGGCACATTATCTATTGCCTGTCTGTGGATTTCCTGCTGGATTGGCGGAGCTTCTGTGATCGGCACCTCCACCAAAGCATACGATATGGGAATCACTGCCATATGGTATGTAGGGATTTTGGCAGTCGGATGTGGGTTGTTTTCTCTTATTTTTTCAAAAAAGGTAAAAAAGATAGGAGATCATCTGGAGAATCTTACATACCCGGATTTCATTGAGAGCCGGTATGATCACAGATGCAGGTTTATCTCTACCATATGTACGCTGATCGGTATGATCGGGGTCACTGCCTCCCAGTTGGTGGCAAGCGGTGTGATATTAAACACCATCACCGGGTGGGGAAGCGGTATATCCTTTACAGTTGCGGCAATCGTATTAATTCTTTATACGGCACTGGGAGGGTATCTGGCAGTCACTTACACAGACTGGGTGCAGGTAGGGCTTTTACTGATCGGGGTGATCATCGCGGTTCCCTTTGCCACCAAAGCTATCGGCGGTGTGGATGCCATTAGGGTTCTGCCTGACAGTTATTTTGACGTGGGAGCCTGGGGACGGCCCACTATTATAGCGTTTGCGCTGTCCACACTTCTGTCCTTTTTTACTACAATGGACAGCTATACCAGATGTATGGCGGCAAAGGACGCGCGGACAGCTAAAAAAGGCGGGCTTATCGCAGCCCTCTGTATACTGCCCATCGCGCTGTGCGCCACGTATGAAGGACTGGCGGCAAAGGTCTTGATACCGGATCTTCCGAAGGGAAGTAACTCTCTGATACAGCTAATCCTCATGACATTTCCAAGCGGTATAAAAGGGCTGGTCATCACAGGTATTTTTGCAGCGATCATGTCCTCCGCGGATATTGCTATTTTAACGGCATCAGCCAATGTGACAAGGGATATTTATCAGAGATATATCAATCCTAAGGCAAAGGACAGGACCATTGTACGTCTGGGGACAGTCAGCTCCCTTTTTATAGGGGGAATCAGTCTTTTGTTTGCCTGGCTCAATCCGGATATTATGGATATTCTCCTTATCACCTTTACCTTCCTGTCCGCAGGGCTTTTTATCCCTACATTTTTTGGATTCTTTTGGCGAAGGGCAAGTATAAAGGCAGCATTTTACAGCATGACGTTGTCCATGATAACGGTTATTTTTTGGTATATCGGGCAATACCAGGGCTGGGGTGCTGTGTTCCGCATTGACGCTTTATGGCCGGGACTTCTGGTGTCGGCACTTGTATTCTTCTCCCTGTCCCTATTGAGAGAGCAGAGTCAGGAGGAGAAAGAAAAAATCAACCATTTTTTATCATAGAAAGGCGGAGAGACTATGAAAATTATCATTGCAGAATATCCGGAATCAGCGGATCGTGATCTGAGTATAGAAAAATCGGTATTCCCGGAGGATGCAGAACTGGTACTTGCTGTTTATACAAAAGAGACAGAAGATGAATTTATAGAAAAGTGCCGGGACGCAGACGCGATCCTGGTGGGATATGTGGGGATCAACAGGAGGATCATTGACGGTCTGCAAAAGTGTAAAGTCATATCCATACAGGCAACCGGTTGGAACTATGTGGACATAGAGTATGCCAGAGAAAAGGGGATCGCTGTCTGCGCAATAGGGGAATACTGTACGCAGGAAGTTGCGGACCATACAATTCTGCTGACCCTTGCTCTTCTTAAAGGACTGAAGACATATGAGAGAAGTGTAGAGAAAGACAAGGCATGGATCTATAATGCAAAACCCGGTTTAAAGAGAATAGAAGGACTGAATTTCGGCATTGCGGGATTTGGGAAGATTGGGAAAGCGGTGGCAAAAAGGGCTAAAAGCTTTGGCATGAACATTCTGGCTTATGATCCCTATATTCCGGATGATGTGATCCGGCAGTTGGGAGCAGAACCCGTATCAATGGACGGGCTTCTGGAAGAAAGCGATGTGATCACGATCCATATGAACCTCACCGCTGAAAACCAGGGGATGTTTGATCTGGAAAAATTTAAAAAGATGAAAAGATGTCCCATCTTACTGAATGTGGCCAGAGGAGGCGCTGTCAATGAACAGGATCTGGTATATGCTCTGGATCACAATATGGTGAGCGGAGCCGGGCTGGATGTGCTTTCCTCCGAAACGCCGGATATGAGTACAAACCCGCTGGTGGGCAGGGAGAATGTGATCATCACACCTCACAGTGCGTTTTATTCTACAACTACGGAATATCTGCTTTACAAAATACCTGCGGAGAATGTGCTTCGCTGTCTAGAAGGGAAATATAAGGATGCGAACCGGGTAGTGAACGGAGTGGGATTAGGATGAAAGATTGAGGTATAAAAAAAGAGTGAGAGAGGGCTTATCCTTAAACAAATTAAGGATAGGTCCTTTTTCAGCTATTAAAAAGAATGGAAAATTTTGGAATATGACAATATTCGACATAATTATTGAGAATAATTTGTAAATTATAAGGATTATATGGTATGATAATTGAAAAAATAAAGAATATGGAAAAACTGTACTTTTTATATGGAATCGTCTGAAAGCCGGATGTTCATACCTTTTGACGTTATGGGGGAGATACACGTGTTAAAAACAATAAAAGGAAAACTGATCGCTTATTTTTCTTTTGCTTTTTTATCTGTCATCATTATAATTTGTGGTTATTATTACTATACCAATTATAATTTTCAGGAAAGTCAGATTATTCAGAATGTTAGCTCGAACATTGATTATATACAGAGTAACATGAACAGGATGCTTATGCGCTGTGAAGAATTTTCGGATAAAATATATTTTGACAACAAGATTACAAAGGTTCTGACCAGGCAGTATGTTTCCACAAAAGATTATTATAATCTGGACGGGGATTTGGTGGATGCAATTGGGGATATCTCACTTTATCTAGATAACGATATTATTTCCCGGTATATACGAGGGATTGTGATCAAAGGAAATAATGGAAATGTAATAAAATATGGGGAAGATGCGGATTACATAAATATAAACGAGCTTACGGAGATGGATTGGTTCAAAAAAGATAAGTACAATAATTTTGTTGAATGGGAGTCCATGATACATAATGATTCGCCGGTAAGTCAGGTTAAGTATCAGATTCCATTTGTACGGCAGCTTATTTCCACATATACCGGTAAAAATGTAGGCTGGCTCTTTGTATCCATATCACCATCGATCATAAAGGATGTGGTGAAGGATTATGAGTTGTCCAGCGATGATATTTTGATCATCTGTGATAAAGATAAAAATTGTATTTACAGCAGTAAGCCTGAATTGTTCGGAACAGATATCTCGGATATGGTATCTGTCTGGGACGATGATAAGGCCATAAGCTATGATGACCAAAAATGGTTTGCGGTAAAAGATTATTCGGATTATTCAGGACTGGAGATTATTCAGTTGATCAATTATAAAGTCTTCCAAAGTCAGAGCGATATATTGAAAAAATCAACTCTAATGGTAATTTTGATCATGCTGGTGGTTATTTTTTCACTGACAAGTCTGCTCTCGAATAGCCTGACTAAACCCATTTCAAATATAACAAAACGAATGAAGTTAATATCAAAAGGTGATTTTTCCGTTGATAAAACCTTAGAGGGCGATGATGAGATCGGAACTTTAGGCAAAGGGATCAATATGCTATCACAGAGTGTGGATTCGCTTATGGAACAGATTCGGAAAGAGGAGGCAATGAAGAAAGAGCTGGAATATAAAACCCTTCAAAGCCAGATCAATCCTCATTTTGTATATAATGTACTGAATTCCATAAAAATCATGGCACAGCTCCAAGCGGCAGACAGTATATATATTATGGTGGAAAGCTTTGGTGAACTGTTAAAGGAAGTCAGCAAAGGCGTAGATGATAAAATTACAATAGAGAAAGAATTTGAACTGCTCGAACGCTATGTCTATCTTCAAAAGATAAGAAAAAAGGGATTGATCAGAACAGAGTATGACATTGAACCGGGATGTGAAAACAGCCTAATCATAAAATTTTTGCTGCAGCCCCTTGTAGAAAACGCGATTTTACACGGATTTGAAGGAAAAAGAGGGATGGAACTTATTCATATCAGCGCCCGGCGCAGGGGAGATAATCTTCAGATCCTTATTCGGGACAATGGGATAGGAATGACCGAGGAAGAAATCAGACAGTTATTTGAATGCAACAACGAGAATCAAGTACATTATAATAAAATAGGTGTTAAGAACATCCAGGAAAGAATACAGATTTTGTATGGTCCGCAGTATGGTCTTTCTTATGAGAGTGAGTTAAATAAATATACATTAGTAAGTGTATTGCTGCCATTTGAAGTCAAAAGAGGTGAAGACAATGTTTAAAGTGGTTTTTATTGATGATGAAACCCTGGTAAAGCTGGGGCTTCGGTCTATGCTCAACTGGGAAGATGAAGGGTTTCAAATTGAGGGCGATGCTTCCACCGGAAGTGAAGGATTGTCCCTGATAACGGAAACAAAGCCTGATCTGGTGATAACAGATATTATTATGCCGGATATGGACGGAATAGAGATGATGCAGAAAGTGAAGGAAAATCATCTGGATCCCATTTTTGTTGTGCTGAGCAGCTATGACCAGTTTGAGCTTGTAAAGAAAGCCATGAAGCTTGGGGCTAAGGATTATCTTCTGAAATTAAAACTAAACAGAGAAATACTTCTGGACATGCTGGAAACCGTTAAACAGGAACTCAAGAATAAAGGAAAAACAGACTGGAAGAATGAACCCTCCGTCTGGCAGACAGAGGAGCTACGGAAAGCCTTTTTAAAAAAGGCACTTCTGGGGGAATCCCTGTTAATGGAACAGAGTGATTTTGACCTGGGATGGAAAAATAAACCCGTGCGTATTGTGTACATAGTATCAAATGTTCATCATTTGATCAGCACCAAGGAAGAGACGGAGAAGAAGATTTATCTGGAGACTATATGTAAACTGATCAAGGATATCAGCAGAGAATTTTTTGATTCCTACTGTACGCAGTGGGAGAAAGGGGAGTTTTTGATCTTTCTCTCTGAGGAGGGGGCGGAGGATGTAAACAGTGATCTGAATTTTATGTCGGAGGCAATTATTGATATGCTCATGCAGTACAGCAATATTCAGGCGTCTATAGGGATCAGCGGAAGTGTTACAGGGTATGAAAATTTTAAGGGAGCATATCTGCAGGCAAAATCCATAAAAAATATCCTGGCAAGAGATGGCTATGGCAAAGTGGTCTCTTTTGAGGATACTATGGAGACAGATACATTGAAAACAGGAGAGATAGCAAATAACTTTTTTAGTGCGGAAAAGCTTGCGTGTATCTGTGAAACTTTGAATCTGGACGAGTTGGAACAGTCTACAAAAAGAATTGTAGAGGAGATAAGAGGGAAACATGTTAAACTAGACAGTGCCGCCTTTCTGTGTACAAGATTTATGTGTCTTATGGAGGAGTATCTGAAACAGAACTGGCAAAATAGTTTCAGCGGCGGTAATCTGAATGATTTGATGAAGAAACTATATCACTCGGATACTATTGCGGAAATTATCGAAGTGTTTAACAACTATACTTCAAACATCAGACAATTTTTTTCAGAACAGGGAGATAACGAACAGGAGAGGATCGTACGGGAGGCAAAAAAATATATCCGGGAACATGTGTATGATAATATCAGTTTGAAAGAACTGGCCCAAGTGTTGTTTATCAGTTCTGGTTATCTGAGCACCACATTTTCCAAATATGAACCCATAGGCGTAGCCAACTATATCAATAAGGTGAAAATTGCAGAGGCGCAGCAGTTGTTAATGAAACAGCGTCTTAAGATATATGAGGTGGCCTTTAAGCTGGGGTACGAGAATGCCGGTTATTTTGCCAAGGTATTTAAGAAATATACAGGATGTACACCAAAAGAATATATGGAAAGAAAATAATTCCTATTTCCTGAAAATATTTCTAGAACTCTGAATGAAGATGGGTAAATAGCATATAAAATATTATTATTTCATAAAAATAGTGTACAAAATAACAAGAGGGTCGCTTTTGCCGGCCCTCTTGTTTTGTTATACTTGTCTCATGAAATTCAAACATTCAATTTTATAAGAAAGGACGGAAGGTATGAAAAAGTACATGGGGTACGAATTTGGAAGATTTATGATTCTGAATTTAAAGAGGGACGACCTGCTGCTTGAAACGATTGAAAAGGAACTAAAAAGGAGCGGGATAGAAAACGCGCTTTTGACAAGCGCCATCGGTTCCCTGCAGAAAGTAGTGCTGCATCGTGTCGTGGGGACAGGAAGAGAGCCGGAAGATGAATTTGTGACATTGGAAAAGCCAATGGAGTTGGCATCATTACAGGGAATGGTGTTGGACGGAAAAGCACATTTTCATATGGTGGTCTCTGATGTGGAAAAATCCTATACAGGGCATCTGGAGCCTGGGACAAAGGTGCTTTATCTTGGAGAAGTATCCCTGGTTGAACTGAAAGGAGTATCACTCACCAGAGAAAAGAATGAAGACAATATCGGGATGATAGTGGAAAAGGAGGAGGAAAATTAGATGAGAAAAAGATTCTTAAAGAAAATGTATGCGGTATCAATGATAGGAATACTGGCAGCATCAACTATGCTGGCAGGATGCGGGGATTCTTCATCGGAAAAAGGATCAGAGGAAAAGACATCTGAAAGCAACAAAGATTCAGGAGATCAGATTGAGATCAAACTCTCAACAACGTGGACACAGGGTTCTGTAGCGCAGGACAACATAGCAGAATTAATAGCGGATTTTGAAAAAGAACATCCCAATGTGAAAATCGAACATGATGCACTTTCCACAGGAGATCTCCGTACCAAGCTGACCGTTCAGGCAGCCTCAGGAGATATGCCGGACGTTTCCTGGTGTCCCCAGAGTTATGCCCGAGAGTTTATTAAAGACGGCCTTATCATTGACTGGGCAGACATTGTAGAAGAAGATCCTGACTGGCACCAGTGGTTCGCAGATCCTGTTCTCGAAGCGCTGACAGAGACTGACGGCAAGATTCTGCTGGCACCTCTGGAGGCAAGTATTGATGGACTTTACTATAACAAGGCCATGTTCGATGAACACGGATGGACAGCTCCCAAGACATGGGATGAATTTATGGCCCTGATCCCTCAGATCAAGGAAGCCGGGATTACCCCGCTTGTCACCGGGGGTAAAGACAGCAGATTTGCCTGGATGGCTTCCGCATTTCTTGTGAGAAGCGGCGGCCTGGACAATTTCAGGAGTCTCTGCTACGGGGATGACTTAACAAACTGGAACGACGAATCTACAGGATTCCCCACAGCAGTCGCGAAGTTCAAAGAGATGGTTGACGCGGGCGCGTTTCCCAACGGCGTGATGGGAATGAGTGCCACAGAGGCAGATCAGATGTTTGCCAATGAAGAGGCAGCTATGTATTACGAGGGAGCCTGGAAGGTTGGTAACTTTGAGAGTGCCGGCGGCCCGGAATTTCTTGAAAAGCTTGACAGACTTGACTGGCCTGTTATGACTGACTGTGCAGATGGCAATCCTGACACAAGAGTGGGCGGATGCTTTATCGGCGTGATGGTAAAGGCAGGAAACGATGCGGAAAAGGAAAAACTGTGTGTTGAACTTGCAAAAGCTATCTGTTCTCCTGATTTCGGAATCCCGCTTATGGAAGAGGGCGGTCAGGTATATCCTGGCGTGGCTGAATATGACCGCACCACCTGTTCAGAAATCATGAATAAAATGATAGAAGCATTCCATGCGGCTGACAGTTATATTCCTTCCATGGATGGTATTGCCCCTCCGGCAGTTGACCTCGCTATCAAACAGACAGCTTTTCCGGGTATCATAACCGGAGAATTAGATGTGCAGCAGGCAGTTGATGAAGTGCAGAAAGCGGCTGAGGATTATGCGGCATCATTAAAAAATCAGTGATCACTAAAAGTAGTTGACATTATTTCATGAGTACCGGCTGTCTCACAGCAGCCGGTATTCAGGAGAAGGGTTGTAAAAATGATTGGAAAAAAGAAAAAAGATAATTTTAAGCAGGACAGTGTAACAGTGATCAAAAATCCAAAAACAAAAACGTTAGTGTATTTGGCTTTGACGATCGCAGCAGTTCTTGTGGTTTTACCTCTTATGTGGTTATTTTTTACATCCTTTAAATCACGTGTAGACCTTGCGAAAAATACATGGGGCTTGCCAAAGGTCTGGGAATTTTCAAATTACATGATAGCCTGGACAGGATCGAAGATTCCTCTTTATATGCTGAGCAGTGTCAGGGCAACTGCAGTTGCAGTTATACTCACGATCATTTTATCCACACCGGTCAGTTATGTTTTGTCCAGGTTTAAGTTTAAAGGAAAAAAGATATTATATATGTTTTTTATTGCCGGAATGATGATTCCTATTCACTCTACGGTAATTCCGATCTATACCATGGTTGGAAATATGAACATGAATAACAGTCTGGAGGTTCTGGGACTGGTTTATGGAGCTTTCAGGGTTCCCATATCAATATTTATACTGGAAGGTTTTATGTCTGCGCTGCCCAGGGAACTGGAAGAATGTGCGATCATTGACGGCTGTTCCACTGCGAATATATTTTTCAAAATCATAGCTCCTCTTTCTAAGGACGGAGTGGTGACAATCTCGATATTGACTGTGCTGTCCTCATGGAATGAATTGTTGATCTCCATGCTGCTGATCAGTGACCCGTCTAAAAAGACATTGCCCAATGGCTTGATGGGATTTATCACAGAGTATAACTCGGAATATACACAGTTGGCAGCGGGAATCATGATCTCGATCATACCGGCCATTTTATTCTATGCATTTGCACAGGAGAAAATTGAAAAGGGTATGATCGCAGGCGCTATTAAAGGATAGGACGGGGGAGAGCAAAATGAAGATTACAAAGAAAAGTAAATTGACGGTTATCTTATTCGTCTTACCGGCCTTGATCGTCTATCTCATATGGGTCATATATCCCATTATCAACGCAATGTGGATGAGCATGCTGAAATCAGATACACTGCACAGCAGCCATTTTGTGGGGTTTGAAAATTATATAAGTGTATTCAAATCAACACTTTTCTGGAAATCCATGAGAATTTCACTTATATTTATTGTCTTGACCACAACGTTCCAGGTGATCCTTGGTTTCTTATATGGATATCTGGTTTATCTGCAGCCTAAAGGGTATCGGATTTATAAAATTTTGCTGTTCGTACCTAATGTTCTTCCTTCTGTTGCGACAGGATTTATATGGAGTTATATATACAGTCCCAGTATGGGTATATTAAAGCCTTTAATGGAAGCCATTGGACTGGGGCAATATTACATATCGCCCATTGCGGACCCGAAGCTTGCGCTGGTGGCAGTGGTATTTGCACAGATATGGAGTGGATTAGGAGTACAGGTCATACTCTTTAATTCAGGATTCATGAATATACCATCAGAAGTGATCGAAAGTGCGAAACTGGATGGAGCAACAGGTTGGAAAATGATAAAAACCATGGTAATTCCCATGTCCTGGGATATCACCAAGATGGTCATTATCTTACAGACCATCGGAGCACTGCGTTCCTTTGACCTGATCTATGTTATGACAGCCGGCGGACCGAATCATTCCACAGAGGTTCTTCCAATGCATCTGTTTGTAAATGCATTCCAGAACTTCAATCTTGGATATGGCAATGTAATAGCAGTCATATTGTTTGTACTAGCTATGATAATCACAGTTTTTATGAGAAAAGTAATGGAACGGGATAGTTTATATTAAAAAATAATAGTATACGGAGGAAATTAAAATGATGACAGATACAGAATTGATCAAGGAGCTTAGAAAATACAGATGCGCGGACCTCTGCGATGGCATGGATGCCATTGGTTTGGTGGACAAAGGAACCATGAATGAGGCCATGCGGCCTCTCAGAGATGGGATTGAATTTAAAGGGTTTGCCTACACGATCAAGCTGCTTCCGAAATCCGATGCTGTAAAGGTATGTAAGACACCGGAGGAGTGGAGAGAGGAATTAGGAAAAGAGTGTAATAAAATCTATAATTTTGTGGGAGAGATCACTCCGGAACGTGCAAAGGATACGGTTATCGTTGTGGATATGGAAGGTGTCAGAGGTGGGCTTTGGGGCTCGGAAATCGCTATGACTATGATGGAACGCGGTATTGAAGGCGTGGTTCTGGACGGAGGATGCAGAGACTCTTATGAGACAAATCTTGAAAAGGCACCGGTATTCTGTACAAAAAGAACGTTTACCCATGCATATGGAAGAGTAGAACCGGGGGCATTGAACATTCCGGTCAACTGTGCAGGTGTAACCGTGAAGCCGGGCGATATTGTATGCGCAGATGACGATGGTGTTCTGGTGATCCCCAGAGAACGCGCAGAAGAGGTTATTATGTTTGCAAAAATGCAGTTGGAGGACGATATTGCTGTCCGTACAGAGCATTATGACAATTTAGGATTTGAGCATGATGAAACACTTAACAGAATGAAATAATGTCTTTGAAGAATAGGGAAACCTTAACTTGCGGCTTGTATATACAGGCCGCATATCTTCTTAAGAGCACAGGATCCAGGTAATACAGGAGGCAGTATAGCATGAAATACGGGATATGTCTTACACCCATCTATCCGGCAGCTATCAATGATATTACGGTAATGTCGCAGGTTATTGAGAAGACAAAAAATCAGAAAGTGTTTAATTGTGCAGAGATATATTTTGAAGGTTCCAAAGAAGAGGAGAACACCATCCGTAAGATGTCAGAGGATACCGGTCTGGATACAGTGTATCTGGGGGGACTGCCTATAAAGAGAGATGGTATCGATATATCATCAGGAGATGAGGCAGAACGGAAAAAAAGCGTGGATAAGTGCAAAGGCCACATTGACCATGCAGTCCGTATGGGATGTGTCAGAATAGTGGTCGCCAGCGGTCCTGACTGGAAAGGTGATAAGGATAAAAAATGTATTGCGGAGCAGATGCGAAAGTCTCTGGAGGAACTTGACATTTACTGTCGGGGAAGCCGTCTGGAAGTTTCTGTGGAACCATTCCCAGTGAGGACAGATCCGTATCTGGCAGTTGGAGAGACAAAACTGGTGCAGGATATTTTTAAAGACAGCAGTTTCCGCAATGTGGGAATCACCTTTGATACCAGCCATTTTTCTCAATTAGGAGAGGATATAGAGGAAAGTTTTCAGTCACTGAAGCCGTGGATACATCACATGCATTTGGCTAATTGTGTGATGAGGGATAAAATAAGCCCTCTGTACGGAGACAAGCATCCTGCATTTTCACAAAAAGACGGTGATTTCAGTATAGAGACCATCCATGACTTCTATCAGAGAATGAAGTCAAAAGGGGAACTTAAGGAAGTTGATATCTGTTCTCTTGAGATTGTAAGCAGGGGAAATGAGAACCGATATTATGATGAGGCCTGCAGGGAAGCAAAAATGATCTGGGAATTATAGGAGGAATATTGTATGGGGAATGGAGAGATCCATTTGTGGGAAACGTTTGAGATCGTACTGTACGCTGAGGGTAAATATGAGAATCATTATACAGACGTCTGTGTATGGGCGCATCTGAAGGGGCCGGATTTTGATAAGAAGTGTTTTGGCTTCTGGGATGGGGATAATGTATTCAGGATCAGAGTGACAGCGGTCCGCCCGGGGCTTTGGACATACACAACAGGGGCAAACGTAGAAGATAAAGGTCTTGTGGGAGTGACGGGAGCATTTGTGGGTATTCCTTGGACTGAGGAAGAGAAACAAGAGGTACAGACACGCAGAGGTATCATAAGAGCCAGTAAAAACGGACATGCCATGCAGTATGCAGACGGAACACCCTTTGTAATGGTAGGAGATACCTGGTGGGGATTGGCAACATACAGATATCCCTGGGATGAGAGTGAAACTGAGCATCCGATCGGCAGCAGCATGAGTATAAAAGATATGGCTAGGCAGAGGATCCGCCAGGGATTTAATACTGTTGGCATGATCGCGTCTTTCCCTACCTGGGCTGATGACGGTGAAGATGCATGGATCATGTTGGATGACGGACATGAAACAGCAGTTAGAAACGCATGGACTGTAGATGGTTCATCCAGACAGGGAGTCAGAAAAGATACAGCACCCTGTAAAGCTATGCATAATGAAGGCGGAAGGCCATTCTTTTTCCCGGGTAAGGTAGAAGGTTATGAAGAGATTGTTCCTGATTATGACAGGATCAACCCGGAATATTTCAAGGTACTGGATAAAAAGATTGACTGGCTGAACAGGCACGGCATTACAGTGTTTATCGAAGCAATACGCCGTGACTGCTCAAAAACCTGGAAATATTATTACGACTGGCCTATGGTTTATACCAGGTATATTCAGTATATATTTGCGCGTTACCAGGTAAACAACTGTATTTTCAGCCCTATCCATTTTGATATCAAGATGAATACCATAGACAGCCGTGAATTCAATGAACCCATTGATCTGCTGATAGATACTTACGGCAGGCCGCCTTTCGGAACCCTGATGGGAACCAATCCTTCCCCCAGTACCCTGATCAATTACGGAGGCCCAAAAGAGCAGCACTGGCTGACACTTCATCAGACCGGAAATTGGCGTGAACATGAACACTACTGGTATCTCACGGATATCTTCCACGCTTCTCCTGCCTGTCCGGCAGTCAACGGTGAACCTTATTATTCCGGTTACCCGGAATCCTCCATGAAAATAGATGAAAACGGAAATACCGTTACAGAGTTAGGCACCCTCACAGCCGACAGTGAGGAAGACCATTTAAACTGCCGATCCGGGTATTACGGAAGTGTTTTGAGCGGTGCTTATGGGGGTGTTCTGGCCGGATTTGAAGGCGGATGGGGAGCCAATATTGAAGAGGGCAATCTCTATAATATCTGGGATACCATGACTTTCCCGGTGAGTTACCAGGTGAAATATGTGCGAGATTTCCTCTTGTCTGAGGGCAGCAGATATACGGAACTGATTCCCAATGCTGAATTGGTGACACCCAATAAAGCAGGAGATCCTTACGGGTATAGAGGCTGGGCTTTTGCTTCTGCCACCGAGAAAAGGGATCTGATCCTGGGATATGTGGAAAGGGATTGTCCAAGAGTCGCGGTACGGGGACTGCGCCCATATGAAAAATATGATTTTATATGGTTTGATCCCTGTGACGGAACCTGGAGCGGAAGTACAAAATTAAGTGTCAGTGCGGTAGGTATGATCCATTTACCGGAGTATCCGGGCAGGCAGGACTGGGCATTTAAATTAAAGAAAATACAGGAGCCATACAGGATCGATACTTCCGAGAACCCCAAATCATCACTGGAGGAATATAGAAGGCAGAAAGTGCGGAAAGGGTAATGATATGCAGAGAATATTAAACGACCCGGATAACATAGTAGACGAAATGCTGCAGGGATTTTTCAAAGCGCACTGTGATCTTGTGGAGAGAACATCAAATCCGCGTGTGGTAAAGGCAAAAAATATTCCAAGGGATAAAGTAGGCGTGGTGACCGGCGGCGGTTCCGGGCATAAGCCTGCATTTGTGGGATATGTGGGGAAAAACTTATGTGATGCAGCGGCCGTGGGCGAAATTTTTTCTTCTCCGACGCCAGGTGCATTTCTGGATGCCATGAAATGTGCTGACCAGGGAAAAGGTGTTGTCTGTCTGTACGGCAATTATTCAGGCGACAATATGAATGTAAAGATGGCGGTCAAAATGGCAGAAAAGCAGGGAATCAAAGTCAGGACCGTAATTGCCAATGACGATGTGGCATCAGCTCCAAAGGAACAGCGGGAAAAAAGGCGTGGTGTTGCAGGCGAGATCCTCATGTGGAAGGCGGCTGGTGCAAAAGCGGCACAGGGGGCAGATTTGGACCAGGTTGCGGCGACAGCGCAGAAAGCTATCGACAATACCAGATCGGTTGGTGTGGGGCTGAAACCATGCGTTCTGCCTGCAATCGGACATCCGGGGTTTGAGATAGAAGAGGGGACCATGGAGCTTGGGATCGGTCATCACGGGGAACCGGGAGTGGCAGTGGTGCCAATGGAAACAGCCGATAAACTGGCAGAAAGAATGCTGGACATGATACTTGCGGATCATCCGTATAAGGCAGGAGATGAGGCAGCGGTCCTTTTGTCCGGGCTTGGCGCTACACCGGTTATGGAATTGTATGTTCTTTATAATGAGGTGGAAAAGCAGCTGACTGAAAAGGGAATTGGTGTTTATCGGGCATATGTGGGGAATTATTTTACATCACTGGATATGGCAGGAGCCACTTTGTCACTGATGAAGACAGACGATGAACTGAAGGAACTGCTTGCCATGCCTGCATACAGTATGGGATGGAAGTAGAAGATCAGGGACACACCTGGGGATATGAGGACATAGGGTAAACGGCATATGGATATACATGATGGAGGTATATTATGCAGGCATTTAAAAACACAGAAGGAAAATCCATTTTGTTGAGAATGGTTCAGGTGATCCAGGAGAATAAGGAGTATCTTGGCCAGATAGATGGAGTCATTGGAGACGGTGACCACGGAGCGAATATGAACAAAGGCTTTACTATGTTCTTAAATCAGTATAAAGACGTGGATTACAGTTTTACGGAAGGGCTTTATCACCTGGGTATGGTTCTGCTCAACGGGATAGGAGGATCAATGGGTCCTATCTACGGAACCATTTTCATGGCAATGTCAGAAGCGGCAGACGGTAAGGACGTGATAGGACTCAGTGAGTTATCCCAAATGCTGAAAGCTGCGGAAGAAGAACTTTTTACAATTGTGGATGCCCGAAAAGGGGACAAGACTTTAGTGGACAGTTTATCTCCTGCAATAGATGCGGTGCAGCAGGCGGCAGCGGCTGAAGCGGACTTTAGATCAGCACTGGATGCCATGTGCGCTGCGTCCGGGCAGGGGAAAGAACGTACCAGAGACTTGACCGCCAGGTATGGAAGAGCATCCCGTCTCGGGGAGCGTTCCAGAGGTGTGCTGGATGCCGGCGCTGTATCCTGTGATCTTCTTTTAAATGCAATGGCCCAAGGAATAGGGGAATTGCTGTGAGACAGAAATGAGGTAAGATATGAAAATTGCGATTGGCTGTGATCCCAATGCGGAGGAAGCCAAGAAGAGACTGATAGATTATATTACCAGGGAGGGACTGGGCACAGTGACTGACTTTGGCAGTACAGATGCGGTGTACGCTCACGTGGCTTTTTCAGTTGCCAGGGCAGTGGCAGATAAGGAATATGACAGAGGAATCCTGCTCTGCGGCACAGGGATCGGAATGTCTATTGCGGCAAATAAGGTAAAAGGCGCATATGCCGCATTGGTGTCAGATACATATTCGGCAAAAAGGTCACGGCTGTCAAATGATGCAAATATACTCTGCATGGGGGCTTTTACCATTGGTGATAAAGTGCGGGAAGAGCTGACAACAGTGTTTATACAAAATGATTTTATTTCAGGAAGTTCTTCACAGGTTAAAGTAGACGCGTATAAGGAATACGATGCAGAAAGATAGTGTTATATGAAAATTGTTAAAAAGGTAATAGATCATATTGAAAAGTGTTATGCAGTTACAGAATTTGAGTATGACGGAAAAAGGCATCTACTCTGCTGTGCGGAAGGTAAAGGTCCATGCCGCGCATATGATTTACAGGGAAATCCGGAAGAAACACTTTGGAACGGACCGGGAGGTGTCATGACACTGGCACAGTTTCCTGAAGGGGACGAACCTGTTCTTCTGGCGACACAGGGATTTTTTTCTCCGGATGATGCGTCAGATGCAGAGCTTGTATATTATTACAGGAGAAATGAGCGGTGGCACTGCAAAACATTGTGCCGGCTGCCGTTTCTTCACCGATTCGGGATCGTGTGCAGCCGGGGGAAAAAGTATATTGTTGCGGCAACTTTAAAATCGGCGAATGCATTCAGTGGAGACTGGACTTGCCCCGGCAGAGTATGGGCAGCAGAGCTGCCGAAGAATATCCTGCAGTATGACAGCGGTCATCCGTTGAAGTTTCAGCCTGTTCTGAATGGACTGTATAAAAATCATGGTTTTAGTATAAACAGGGATGAAGAAAACAGTTATGCAGTGATCGGAACAGAAAATGGAGTGTATACTGTTTATCCGCCCAAAGATCCAAAGGAGCAATGGAAATGCAAGCTGATCCTGAAAGAACCCGCCAGTGACGTCTTATACCGTGACCTGGATCACGATGGGGAAAAAGAATTGATCATTTTATCTCCCTTTCACGGTGAGAATATCAAGATTTTTAAGAAAAATGAAAAAAATGAATTTGTTCAGGTATATGAGCGGGAGAAGAAGATGCCCTTTTCTCATGCGATATGGGGTGATGCCATAGATGGGCATGAACATGTATTTATCGGCGGAAGAGAAGGGGATAGAGAACTGATAGCACTTTATTACGACATGGAAAAAGAAGAATATAAGGAGTTCCGGGTGGATGCAGGCGCCGGAGCAGCCAATTGCATGTTGTTTCAGGTAGACGGACAGAGCAGGCTGATCTGTGCAAATCGTGAGACAGATGAAGTGGCAGTCTATTCTTTTGGATCTGATGACAGTCTGGGATAAAAAGGGAAAGTGAGGATGAGGTTATGAAGGCAATTTTAAAAGATAAAAGGGAAGCAGGATTTACACTGGCAGATATACCGGTTCCGGAAATCGGAAGAAATGAAGTTTTGATAAAAGTGGAGGCATCTGCCCTCTGCAGATCAGATGTGGACGTATATGAATGGACACCTCTGGTAGAGAAGGCGAACTATGACCTGCCTTTTGTTATGGGGCATGAGTTTGCAGGTACTATAGTAAAGACAGGAGAAGACGTACAGGGATATGAGCCGGGCGACAGAGTGGCCGGGGAGACACATATCCCATGTGGTTACTGTGAGACCTGCAGGACAGGAAACCAACATATCTGCGGCAATCACATGGGAGTTTTGGGAAGAACGGTGGACGGATGCTTTGCAGAATATATTGCGCTGCATCAAAAAGCGCTGATCAGACTTCCTGAGAATCTTTCTTTCCAGGAGGGCGCTATATTAGAGCCTTTTGCCACAGCAATGCATGCGGTCTCGAAAGCAAACCCATCCGGCAGATCCCTGCTGATCGCAGGTACGGGAACTATTGGGCAGATGGCAGTGGAAATCGCCAAATATCTGGGCTGTACAAAATTGTTTGCAGTGGACATCAGCGACACGAAGCTGCAGGAGAGCAGAAAACGGGGGGCGGATGTGACCATTAACGGTATGAAAGAAGACCTGGTTGAGATCGTTAAACGTGAAACAGACGGATACGGAGTAGATGCAGTCATTGATTTTACAGGAAATGAGAGAGTTATCAACCAGGAGGTGGAAGCCGTTAAGATCGCGGGAACCATCGTACATGTGGGAATGGTGGAAAAACCTCTGACATATAGGAATTTTATGTACGGCGTTGTCTATAAGGAACTTATCGTTACCGGAATCTTCGGAAGACGCATGTATGAGACATGGACAGAAGTTATGAATATTCTAAAAACAGGAAAGATCGATCTCAGATCATTTGTTGCCAAAGAAATGAAGCTGGAAGATTTCCAGGAAGCAAATAGAGAGTTTCCAAACGTTTCTGGCAGAATTGTTTTTCAACATGAATAGGGTCATGACATAAGAGATTGTAGCGAAAGGAAGAAGATATGGAATATAAAAAGAGGAAGGAAACCATGGATGGTAATACTGCCGCGGCTATGGCTTCATACCATTTTACAGAAGTGGCAGCTATCTATCCCATCACACCTTCATCCCCCATGGCAGAAGCAGTGGACAAATGGGCTGCAGAGGGGAAGAAAAATATCTTTGGAAAAACAGTAAAATTGATGGAGATGCAGTCAGAAGGAGGAGCAGCAGGAGCACTTCATGGAAGCCTGCAGTCAGGTGCACTGTCCACTACCTATACTTCTTCCCAGGGGCTGCTGCTTATGATACCCAACCTGTATAAGATCGCAGGTGAGCTGCTGCCGGGAGTTCTGCATGTGAGTGCAAGATCACTGGCTTCTAATGCACTGAGTATCTTTGGGGACCATCAGGATGTTATGAGTATCCGCCAGACAGGGACAGCCCTGTTGGCATCAGGAAGTGTACAGGAATGCATGGATTTGGGCTGCACAGCCCATCTGTGTGCCATCAAGTCAAGAATTCCCTTCGTACATTTTTTTGACGGTTTCAGAACATCACATGAGATACAGAAAATAGAGGTGATCGGATCACAGGAGATCAGACAGCTTGTGGACTGGGATGCTGTTTCAGCCTTCCGTGACAGAGCGCTGAACCCGGAACATCCAGTCCTCCGCGGAACCACACAGAACCCTGATATCTTCTTCCAGGAAAGGGAAGCCGTGAACAGATTTTATCTGAACCTGCCGGAAATAGTACAGGAATATATGGACAAGGTTAAAAAGCTTACAGGGAGACCATATCATCTCTTTGATTATTACGGGGCAGAGAAACCGTCAGTGGTGATCGTCTCTATGGGTTCCTCCTGTGAGGTGATCAAGGAAACCCTCGATCATCTCAATAGAAAAGAGGATAAGTACGGTCTTGTCCAGGTTCGTCTGTTCCGTCCGTTCTCAAAAGCGGCATTTTTGAAAGCTTTCCCGGAGAGTACAGAGAAAATCGTGGTGCTTGACCGGACAAAAGAACCCGGAGCTAACGGAGAACCGCTGTACCAGGAAGTGCGCGCGGCATTTTACGGCGAGGACAGACATCCTGAGATCATAGGCGGCCGCTATGGTCTTGCGTCTAAGGATTTCACACCCGGAGATGTGGCGGCTATACTGGAAAACGCGGAGAGTGACAGGCCGCTGAATGGATTTACCGTGGGGATCAGGGATGATGTTACATACCTGTCACTGCCGGTCAAAGAAGATTTTCCGGATACCGCGCCGGAGGGGACTGTAAACTGTAAATTCTGGGGACTGGGTTCAGACGGAACGGTAAGCGCCAATAAATCCGCAATAAAAATCATAGGCGATCATACAGAAAAACAAGTACAGGCCTATTTTGCATATGATTCCAAAAAATCAGGGGGAATCACCATATCCCATCTGCGTTTCGGGGACAAGCCGATCCGCTCTTCCTACCTGGTAAGCCACGGAGATTATATTGCCTGTCACAATCAGGCTTATGTGACACAGTATGACCTGCTGGACGGTATAAAGGAAAATGGAATATTTCTGCTTAACTGTATCTGGGATGACCGGGAAGTGAACAGCCGGCTGCCGGAAAACCTGAAGAGGATCATTCTGGAAAAAAGTATTCGTTTTTATACCATAGATGCCGTACATATTGCAGAGAAGATTGGACTTGGCAGACGTATCAACATGATCATGCAGACAGCATTCTTTGCACTGACACAGATCATTCCTGTGGAAAAAGCCGTGGAATATCTGAAAGCTGAAGTTAAGAAAAATTACGGGCACCAGGGTCAGAAAGTGATAGATATGAACTTTGATGCCATTGAAGAAGCACTGAAACATATCCATAAGGTGGACTTAAGGTTACTGTGCCGGGAGAGCGGGGAAGAACGAAAACAGGAAATCTGTACGGGCGACGCGGATACAGACTTTTTTGTAAATAACATTATGGTTCCCATGAACCGGCAGAAGGGTGATAACCTGCCTGTCAGTGTATTCAGCGGCAGAGAAGACGGGACCTTCCCTACCGGTACAACCCGGTATGAAAAACGCGGAATTGCGCTGATGGTCCCTGAGTGGGATGCGGATGCGTGTATTCAGTGTAATCAATGTTCGCTGGTATGTCCTCATGGCGTATTCCGTCCAAGGCTGCTGACTAAAAAAGAGCTTGAACAGGTACCGGAGGGGATCAGGGAAAAAGCAAGGCCTGCAAAGGGTTATACAGATACCCTTTTTTATATGGGATTTTCACCTATGGACTGTACAGGATGCGGGAATTGTATTCACATATGTCCGGCAAAAGGAAAAGCTCTTGAGATGGTAAGCCTTAATAAGAGAGCAGAAGAAGAGACTAAAAACTGGAAGTGGATAGAAGAACACCCGGGGACATTAGAATCGCCAAAAGGCAGTTATAGTATAAAAGAGACACAGTTTTTGCCGGTTTATTTTGAATTTTCAGGGGCCTGCGCAGGATGTGGTGAGACACCCTATGCCAGACTGATCACGCAGCTCTTTGGGGACAGAATGATGATTTCCAACTCCGCGGGATGCGCTACAGTATGGGGCGGAAGTGCGCCGGCGGTTCCTTACAGGAAGGATGAAAGAGGGCATGGGCCTGCCTGGGGATTTTCACTTTTTGAGGACAATGCAGAGTATGGCCTTGGCATGTATCTGGGCTACCATGCCGTGAGAGAAGAGATTAGACAGAAACTGGAGATCCTGATAGAGAAATTGGAGGAACCGGGAAAAAACAGGCCAAGGCTGTATTGCGCTTTAAGTGAATATCTGGATGAGTTTCAAAATTCAAAAGAAACGAGAACCCGTGCGGATAAGCTGGAAAAACTGCTGCAAGACAATATGGATATTCCGGAGGCAAAGCAGATATATGACAGAAGGGACTATCTGATAAAGCGTTCTAACTGGATATTCGGCGGAGACGGATGGGCATATGATATTGGTTATGGAGGCCTGGACCATGTACTTTCCACAGGCGCAGATATCAATATCATGGTATTTGATACAGAAGTTTACTCCAACACAGGAGGGCAGTCTTCTAAGTCCACACCAAAAGCAGCCACAGCAAAATTTGCGGCAGCAGGAAAGCGGAGGAAAAAGAAAGAGCTGGGCCTGATGGCAATGCAGTATGGAGATGTATATGTTGCCCAGATTGCATTGGGGGCTAGTCCTGTGCAGGCGTTAAGGGCAATCCAGGAAGCTGAAAATTATCCTGGACCGTCCCTGATCATCGGATATGCGCCGTGCATTAATCACGGGATCAAAGGCGGTATGGGACGTACGCAGGAGCAGCAGAAGCGTGCTGTGGAAGCGGGATACTGGAACCTGTACCGGTATGATCCAACAAAAAAAGAAGAGGGCTTAAATCCGTTTATGCTGGATTCCGGAGCACCCAGGGCAGAGTTCCGGCAGTTTCTTGAAAGTGAGGTGCGATTTTCATCTCTGAAAAAGAAAAATCCTGAGCTGGCGGAAGAATTGTTTGTCCAGGCAGAAGAGGACGCACTGGAGCGTTATAACAGATACAGGAAAATGAGTACGGAAGTTTAGCAGGAGGGAATCCGTATGCAGATAAAAGGAATCCAGATAGAGGCAAAAGACCAGGTGGTTACCCTTACGCAGCAGGCGGAGTCCGGTGACAGGGTGTGCTACATTTCAAAGGGAATACGCTGTGAGGTGACTGCTGGGGAAGAGATTCCGCAGTATCATAAAATGGCCTGTAAGCATATAAATAAAGGCGAAAAAGTGTATAAGTACGGGAATGAGATAGGAGAGGCAGTGGCAGAGATCAAGGCAGGAGAATGGGTGCATATGCATAATCTGAGAAGTACCTGCCTGGTGGAGCAGCCATAAGAGGATAGGGGGACAAATTTTATGAAAATTCAGGGATACCACAGACCGGACGGAAAATTTGGGATCAGAAACCACGTGCTGATCCTCCCCTGTTCTCTCTGTGCCAGCGAGACGGCCAGATTTGCATCAGAGAATGTGGAAGGAACTGTGTATCTGGCAAATCAGGGGGGATGTTCTCTGAGCAGACGTGACCTGAAAGTTACGTTGGAAACTTTATCCGGAATTGCCGCAAATCCCAATATTTACGGGACAGTTCTGGTGGGAAACGGCTGTGAGGTGGTACAGGCATCTCTGCTGGCTGAAAGGATCAGAGAAAAAACCTGTAAGCCGCTGGAAGTGCTGGTGATCCGGCAGGAGGGCGGCAGTTTAAATGCGGTGAAGCGAATTGTGGAGCTGGCGGGGAAGATGAGAGAAGAGGCGGACAGAGTGCCTCTGGTTGAAGAAGATATTTCACGTCTGATCCTGGGGACGGAATGCGGAGGCTCAGACCCTACTTCGGGGCTTGTATCCAATCCTGTTGTGGGGAAATGCAGTGATCTGATCATAAAAGAGGGCGGAACGGTCATTCTGTCGGAGACGCCGGAGCTGATAGGTGCAGAACAAATCCTGGCTTCCAGATGCAGAAACGAGGAGACAGCAGAGAAACTGTTAAAGACTATAAAAGCATTTGAGGAAGATTTTCTGAGGGTGGGGGAAAACCCAAGAAGCGGGAATCCTACGCCGGGGAATATAGCCGGCGGCATTACCACACTGGAGGAAAAATCCCTGGGATGTATCCACAAGGCCGGAAGCAGCATTATTCAGGAAGTAGTGGAATATGGAGAACCCATCAACGAAAACGGACTGATCGTTATGGATACACCGGGTCAGGATGTGGCGTCAATTGTGGGAATGGCAGCGGCAGGAGCACAGATGGTTGTATTTACAACAGGACATGGTACGCCTACGGGTTCCGGAATTGTGCCTGTGATCAAACTCACCGGAAACCCGGAGACAGCGCATTTGATGAAAGACAACATAGATTTTGACTGCAGTAGTGTACTGACAGAAGGGAAAGAGATTGCCCAGGCAGGGGAAGAACTGCTTGCAATGGTCCGCGATACAGCCCGCATGCATAAGACAAAAGCGGAAAAACTGGGATTTCAGGATGTTTCCATAGCCAGATACTGTAATTTTGCCTGATAGATCAAGAGAGAGGAGCTGTAAAGCATGGGTTTTATGACAGCGAAGGAATATATTGAAAGTTTAAGAAAAATGAAGACAGTGGTCTATCTGTTGGGAGAAAGAGTTGAAAACTTTGTTGACCATCCCATTATAAGACCGTCTGTCCATTCTGTGGCTATGACTTACGCTCTGGCGCAAAATCCTGAATATAAAGATCTGATGACTGCTGTGTCCGGCCTGACTGGGGAGAGGGTAAGCCGTTTCTGCCATATCCACCAAAGTACGGAAGACTTGATAAATAAAGTAAAAATGCAGAGGCTTTTAGGACAGAAGACAGGTGCCTGCTTCCAGCGGTGTGTGGGAATGGATGCTTTTAATGCCATTTACTCCACCACATTCGAGGTGGACAAAAAATACGGAACAGACTACTTTAAAAAATTTTGCACTTACATGGAGTATGTACAGGAGAATGACCTGACAGTTGACGGGGCTATGACGGATCCCAAAGGTGACAGAGGACGTTCTCCCAGTCAGCAGGATGACCCGGATATGTATCTTCATATTGTGGAGAAGCGGGAGGACGGCATTGTAGTAACAGGGGCAAAGGCCCATCAGACAGGAGCTGTAAATTCCCATGAACAATTGATAATGCCCACAATCGCCATGAAGGAAGAGGATAAGGCATACGCGGTTTCTTTTGCTGTTCCTTCTGATGCGGAAGGCATCACTATGATATATGGCAGACAGTCCTGTGATACCAGAAAGCTGGAGAATACAGGGTGCATGGATTGCGGGAACTGTAAATTCGGCGGGCAGGAAGCGCTGGTGGTATTTGACAGAGTCTTTGTTCCCTGGGACAGAGTGTTCTTATGTGAGGAATATGAATTTGCAGGTGTTCTGGTAGAGCGCTTTGCAGGTTATCACAGACAGAGTTACGGCGGATGTAAAGCGGGGGTTGGAGATGTGCTTATCGGTGCTTCGGCAACGGCAGCAGATTATAACGGTGTGTCTAAGGCATCCCATATAAAGGACAAGCTCATTGAAATGATGCATTTGAATGAAACCTTATATTGCTGCGGAATCGCCTGTTCCGCAGAGGGAAGCCCTACACAGTCAGGCAATTACCAGATTGATAACCTGCTGGCTAATGTGTGTAAGCAGAATGTCACAAGATTTCCTTATGAGATTGCCAGACTGGCGGAGGATATTGCGGGAGGGCTGATGGTTACCATGCCATCGGAGAAGGATTTTGAATCCCCGGAAGTGGGGGAAATGTGCAGAAAATACTTTAAAGGAAATAGCCAGACGGATGTTATGGACCGCATGAAGATCCTGCGCCTAATAGAAAATATGACACTGGGAACCGCAGCGGTGGGGTATAGGACAGAGTCACTTCACGGAGCGGGAAGTCCCCAGGCACAGCGTATCATGATCGGTAGACAGGGAAAACTGGCAGAAAAGCAGAGACTGGCTAAAAGTATCGCAGGGATAAAGGAGTGAACTTTTATTCCTGCGATGGGAGAAGAGGATGAGAACTATGAAAGAGATTGTTCTGGCAGGTGCCTGCCGGACACCGATAGGAGTTTTAGGCGGAGCCTTGGCTTCTGTGCCGGCTGCTGATCTGGGCGCACTTGTCATCAGAGAAGCCTTAAAACGTTCCGGGATTCCGGCAAAAGAAGTAGACCAGGTATACCTGGGATGCGTGATTCAGGCAGGGCTTGGTCAGAATGTGGCCCGTCAGGCAGCGCTGAAAGCCGGGCTGCCTGTAGAGGTGCCGGCTGTGACCACAAATGTGGTGTGTGGTTCCGGTCTTAACTGTGTAAATCAGGCGGCGGAGATGATTCTGGCCGGTGATGCGGATGTAGTGATCGCAGGGGGAATGGAAAACATGTCCATGTCTCCTTATGCGGTACCCAACGGAAGATTCGGTTACCGTATGGGAAACGGCACTTTAGTAGATACCATGGTAAATGATGCTTTGACGGATGCGTTCTATCAGTATCATATGGGAATTACAGCAGAGAATGTGGCGGGAAAATGGGGACTGACCAGACGGGAACTGGATGAATTTGCTGCTTGGAGTCAGAGTAAAGCTGCCAATGCACAGGAAGAGGGAAGATTTGAAAGAGAGATCGTTCCGGTGACTGTAAAGAAGAAAAAGGAAACCATTCTGGTAAGCAGGGATGAGGGCATTCGTCCCGGAACCACAGCGGACAGTATTGCAAAGCTGCGTCCTGCATTTAAAGAAGGCGGTGTCGTGACGGCTGCAAATTCTTCAGGTATTAATGACGGTGCGGCGGCCCTTATTGTTATGAGCAGAGAAAAAGCCCATGAGCTGGGAGTCAGACCTATGGCAGTGTGGAAGGGGGGCTCTCTTGCAGGAGTAGATCCTTCGATTATGGGGATCGGACCGGTGGCAGCTACCAAAAAAATTATGGAAAAAACAGGATTTGAGATAGGGGATTTTGACTTGATCGAGGCAAACGAAGCGTTTGCGGCACAGTCTTTGGCAGTTGCCAGAGAACTGGGAATCCCGGATGGGAAACTGAACGTTAACGGCGGTGCGATCGCCCTTGGTCATCCGGTGGGGGCCTCAGGGTGCCGTATCCTGGTCACACTGCTCCACGAGATAGAGCGGAGAAATGTGAACACAGGGCTGGCAACCCTCTGCATCGGAGGCGGTATGGGATGCGCTGCAGTTGTAGAGAGAGTCTGAAGCTTCATGACAGGAAGTGAAAGCATGGAAATTATCAATATGAAATATATCAAATATGAAGAGAAAGACCAGTATGGACTCATAACCCTGTCCAGAGAAAAGGCGCTGAATGCATTAAACAGGGAACTGCTGGCGGAGCTGGATAATGTCCTGGATTATGTAAACCTAAGAACGGTGAGATGTCTGGTGATCACAGGGCAGGGAAAACGAGCTTTTGCAGCAGGTGCTGATATTGGTGAAATGAAGAATTTTACCAGAAAAGAGGCAAAAGCATTTGGTATGTTGGGAAATAAAATATTCAGAAAAGTGGAGACACTTCCCGTACCGGTCATTGCCGCTGTCAATGGATATGCCCTGGGCGGCGGGTGCGAACTGGCCATGAGCTGTGATGTGCGGCTGTGTTCAGATAATGCGGTGTTCGGGCAGCCGGAGGTCAGTCTTGGCATCACACCGGGATTCGGCGGGACCCAGCGTCTTGCGCGGCTGGTGGGTATTTCCGCGGCAAAACAGATGATTTACACTGCCTGCAGTATAAGTGCTGATGAGGCTTATAGAATAGGCCTTGTAAGCGCTGTGTATCCCGGTGCAAAACTTTTGGAGCAAGCAGTTAAAATGGCGGAACAGATAGCCGCAAATGCTCCCATTGCAGTTCGCGGATGTAAAAAAGCCATAAATCAAGGAATTGAAGCGGGGATGGAGCAGGCTGTTTCTTTGGAGGCAGAGGTATTCGGAGATTGCTTTGGCAGTCGTGACCAGTTGGAGGGAATGACAGCATTTCTGGAAAGAAGAAGGAGCAGCGGATTTCTTAACATGTAAAACAGAACAGGAGGTACGGATGAAAGTAGGCATTATCGGAGCAGGCACAATGGGAGCAGGCATTGCCCAGGCATTTGCCCGGACACAAAAATACGAGGTACTCCTGTGTGACTTAAACAGAGAATTGGCGGAAAAAGGCAGAAACAAAATTGCAGATACACTGAGGCACAGAGAAGAAAAAGGAAAAATAAGCAGCCGGGAAGTTTGCGAGACCATGAAAAACATAACCCCGGGAACCATTGAGGACTGCGGTGATTGTGGTCTGGTCATTGAAGCAGCTATTGAGGATATGGGAGTAAAGAAGCAGACATTCCGAAAACTTCAGGATATTTGTGGAGACAGTTGTATTTTAGCTACGAATACCTCTTCCCTTTCCATAACGGAAATAGGGGCGGGATTAAAAAAAACAGTTGTGGGAATGCATTTTTTTAATCCGGCGCCGGTTATGAAGCTGGTAGAGATCATCACCGGGATAGATACACCGGCAGAGACAGTACAGATATTAAAAGCCATAGCGGAGGATATAGGAAAGGTACCGGTGCAGGTAAAAGAAACTGCCGGATTTGTGGTCAACAGAATTCTTATCCCTATGATCAATGAGGGGATTGGGTTATATGCAGAAGACGCAGCCAATGCGGAAGACATTGACACAGCTATGCGGCTTGGGGCAAACCATCCCATGGGCCCCCTTGCCCTGGGAGACTTGATCGGACTGGATGTGGTTCTGGCGATCATGGAAGTGTTACAGAGCGAGACAGGAGACCCCAAATACCGCCCCCACCCATACCTTAAGAAAATGGTCCGCGCCGGCAGGCTTGGCAGAAAAACAGGACAGGGATTTTATACATATGGATAGGGAGGCATATCAGAACCGGAGAGAACAATTTAAGAAATTTGCGGAGACAGCTCTGGCGGCCGTGGCAGAAGAGACAGATGAAAAGGAAAAATTTCCAGATTACATTGTGGAAATACTTGCAAAAAAAGGCTGGATGGGGCTTCCTTTCCGTACAGAATACGGCGGTTTGGGCCTGGACAAAATGACACTGGGGCTGTGTATAGAGGAACTTTCAAAGGTATGCGCCTCTACAGGCCTGATCGTATCGACCCATACACTTTTATGCGGGGGGCCTATAGAGAAATACGGAACTGCACAGCAGAAGACCAGATATCTGAAACCTCTTGCAAAAGGAAAAAAACTGGGCGCGTTCGGTTTGACAGAACCTTCAGCGGGAACGGACATCTACGGTATGGAGACAACAGCAGCAGAAGATCAAGGCCAATGGGTATTAAACGGGAGAAAGATTTTTATCACCAACGCACCGGAGGCGGAAATTTATGTTATTTTTGCGGTGACGGACAGGAAGGATGGGGGTAGAAAGGAAATTTCCGTATTTATTGCAGAGAAGGGCACACCGGGGTTTCACTTTGGAAAAAAAGAAAGAAAAATGGGTATCCGGGGAGCGGCAAACACAGAACTGATATTTGAGAACTGCAGGATTCCATCCTCAAATATCCTGGGAAAGATAGGGGAGGGCAAAAAGATTGCTCTGGATACTCTGAATCAGGGGCGGATCGGCATTGCGTTTCAGGCATTGGGAATTGCGGAAGGCGCGTTTGATAAGACTGCTGCGTATGTAAAGAGTCGGGAGCAGTTTGGGAAAAAAATCAGCGATTTCCAGAATACAAGATTCCAGCTGGCGCAGATGAAGACCAGGATCGAGGCGTCAAGGCTGCTTGTCTATGAGGCGGCATTGTGTGGTACAGGGGAAGAGGACTTTCCGGCAAAAGCAGCTATGGCAAAACTGTTTGCGTCAGAGACTGCAATGGAAGTGACGGAAAAGGCGGTACAGCTTCACGGGGGATACGGATATCTCCGGGAATATGGGGTAGAACGAATGATGCGTGATGCCAAGATAACGGAGATTTATGAGGGGACCAGTGAAGCACAGAAAATGGTGATTGCTGATGGGATACTGAAATGATCATTGCAGGGCAGCATCAACAGAGCTGAAGATATAAAAATGAGGCTGTGGAGTAACAGATAGGGTATCTGTCAATTCCACAGCCTCTTCGTACGTTCCTGAGGTGATTCGAACACCCGACCTACCGCTTAGGAGGCGGTCGCTCTATCCAGCTGAGCTACAGAAACATAATATTTCCTTACGACCCTCTAATTTTATACTACCCAAAAGAAAAAGTCAAGACATAAGAGTTATAAAAATTACTGCCAGTTATTGCACGCGATATTTGGGAAATATCGACAAAGTTTTCTTAATGTTTGTTAATATACTATTCATTGCAACGACGATTTGCTATAATAGTAGTACAGAAAGGAATGGTTATTCACAGGCAAATAAGGAATGAAAGAGGTGAAAGATTATGAAGCGCAAAGTGAAAAGACTGTTGGCAATGTTTCTCACTTTTATCATGGTATTTTCCATGGGAACTGTATTTGTTTCCGCAGCGGAAGAAGGAACCGGTAAAAGTACAGAGACAGCAGGAAAACCGGAACTGTCCAAGAAGACAGCGGACAGTGTAGTCCTGAAAACAAAAGACGGGTATGTATACGGCATCCAGGAAAACGGAAGCAAATGGAAATGGGCAGAAGATAAACAGTATGATAAGACGGCAAAGACAGTTTCCTTTACAGGCCTGAAGGCTGAGACAGAATATGTATTTGCCGGGAAGACGAAGGATGCAGAAACTGTTCAGGATACAGATACCTTGAAGGTAAAGACAGAAGCTGCGGCAGTACAGACGGAGACTCCAAAGACTGAGGAGCCGTCAAAAGCAGAGGATACGGATAATAATGGAGAAATCAATAAACCCCAGGGCGGAGATTTAAATACAGAACAGACAAAACCTGAGGAAACGAATAAGACAGATACTGAGACAAACACCCAGCCTAGTGTAGGTGCGGCAACGGGCAGTACAGAAGGTACGCAGGATATTGATAAGGATACGACAAAAGATACATTGACAGACAATGCCAGTGAGCCGAAGGCTGATGAACCGAAAGTTGATGAGCCAAAAGTTGATGAGCCGAAAGTTGACGAACCGAAAGCCGATGAACCTAAAGTTGAGGAACCTAAAAAAGAAGAATCTAAAGCCGATGATTCTAATAAGGATGAATCCAAAGGTGTGGAGTCCAAAGGCGAAGAACAGAAAACCAATAGTTCAGAAAATAAGGTAAATGACGCGAATGGTTTGAAGGGCAGCAATAATGCCAATGATATCCCTCAAAAAGCAGAGAAACCAAACCCACCTGCGATTGATAAGGTAACTGATACAAGTGTTGTGCTGAAACCAAGCAGTGACGCTAAAAAGTATACTTACAGTTATAAAATGGTACCAAAGGACAATAAAGCAAAGGCGGGAGAATTGAACAGCGAAACAGGTGAATTTGAAAATTTGACACCTGATACGGATTATCTGGCTTATATTAGGGTTAAGGGCGACGACAAAGTCACCCCACCGTATGGTGATAGTGAGTGGAGTGATGCTGCAGAGGTTCACACATTAAAAGCAGCAGCAGAGAAGCCGAAAGCAGCGCCGAAACTTGCCGAGAAGACAGATACGACCATCAAACTTGATACATCCACAGCGGATCTGGAGTACGGCGTATATCTGGAAGGCGGCACCATCAGTTGGAACAACATAGGACAATTTAAGGGACTTACAGCAGGTAAAGAATATGAATTTGTCACACGTGTCAAATTCGACAAGGACAAACAGATGGAAGGTCCTGTCAGTGATAGTCTGAAGGTTACTACGAAAAAGGCGGCAGCGGCAGCTCCTGAAGCGCCTGTATGCATTGGAAGGACAGAAAACAGCATTACGCTTCGGGCTGTGAACGGACAGGAATTTGCAATGCTTGAGAACGGAACACCCGGAAAATGGCAGGACAGCGAAGTTTTCAGCGGTTTGAAGGCAAACACAAGATACTCTTTTGTGACCAGAGTAAAATATAACCCGGATGAGGCAATGGAGAGTAAAGTGAGCAGCAGTGCATCCGGCAAGACGATCATCGCGTTTGAAGGCTCCAGTGTGACCGGTATTGAGGTAAACGGTGTCTATGACAAAAACACTGTTGTGAACATGGCAGCTAACGGAAACGGCACAGATAACCAGAATCCGGAAGGACAGGATACCAGATGGGTTCCAGAGAGCTGGAAATGGGGAAGCTCTGCAAAGGGTACCTGGAATAAATCCCCGTACACTGCAAAACTGACATTGAACAAAGCAGGTAAAATGGAACTTCAGGTAGTTTTCAGATTGGAAGAGTATACAGAAAAAGGCTGGACAGCTATGACTGCTGAGAAGAAGACAATAACAGTGCCGTTCAGTGTAAAAGAACAGTATACGATCACTGCATCCGCCGGTTCCAACGGCAAGATTTCTCCTTCCGGCAGCGTAAAGGTTATGGAGGGCAATGACGCCACATTCACCATCACACCGAACAAAGGATACCAGATTTCCCAGGTGACAGTGGACGGCAAGGCAGTTACAGTGAAAAACAGTAAGTATACATTTGAAGATGTAAGCGCAAACCATAAGATATCTGTTACATTCAAGAAACTGACCAAGACAGTTCCAAAGACGGGAGATACCATGAACATGGCAGGCTATCTGATGCTGGCTGTTCTCTCCGCAGGTGCTGTGTTTACAGTGTTGCTTTCTGCAAAGAGAAAGAAAACGAATAACAGATAGCAGACGCTGAGTGACGATGGCTGACTGACAACGAAGGTAACTGCTCAGCAGGAATGCAAGTTTACTTCGCTGATATTAATAAGACATACAGTAACAGTAAGAAAATTTAAAGCAGCAAGTGAAAAAAGAGGCTCCGCCGGTTGTGAACTAACCGGCGGAGCTTTTTTAAAACCTTTAGATGAGGTACTTCTTATTTCCTAGTGGATTTATTCCTCAGCAGAAGTGTCCTGCAGTGCAAGGAACCCCTCTTCCCCTGTACGGATCTTTACTACATTTTCTATATCATATACAAATACTTTCCCGTCTCCGATCTGTCCGGTTTGGAGTATGGCTTTTGCAGTATCAATAACCTTCTGGACAGGTACAAGGCTGACCACGATTTCTATTTTGACCTTTGGAAGAAGGTTCATATCCATCTCAACGCCTCGGTAATAGGTAGTGGAACCTTTCTGGACTCCGCAGCCAAGTACATTTGTGATGGTAATACCTGTCACTCCGATTTCGTTCATTGCGTGCATAAAATCTTCCAGCTTGCTGCGTCTTGTGATGATAACTATTTTAGTGAGCTTGTGAACTGCGGGGCTGCCTTCCTTTGGTACATCCTGGGAAAATTCGGCAGGTGCCTGAGTGGCAGATGCGCCCTCTGATGCCGGCGTATAGTTCTTTGTTGTGCCCATGACGTTTGGAACAGAACCCATAGAATCCTGTGTCACAAAGTCGGCATAGCTGCTTGCCAGGCCGTGTTCTCTTACGTCCAGGCCGGCGATTTCTTCATCGGCAGATACGCGAAGCCCGACTGTGTGTTTGATCACCTGGAATATGATGACCATAGTTACTGCTACCCAGGCCGCAGTTGCGATAAATCCAACAAACTGTACGCCCAACTGATGAAAACCGCCGCCAGTGAAAAGGCCTTTTGCATCTGTGCCTGTGCCGTCTGAAAAAAGGCCGACACAGAGGGTACCAAGTGCACCGCACATGCCATGTACGCCTACGGCACCAACAGGGTCATCAATTTTACAGATCTTATCAATAAATTCAATACCGAATACAACAACAAATCCAGCCAGGATACCTATGATGGCGGCTGATGTGGGGGATACAGTGTCACATCCTGCCGTAATGGCCACAAGTCCTGCCAGAGCACCGTTCAGGGACATGGATACATCAGGTTTTTTATACAGTATCCAGGTAATAGCCATAACCGTAATGGTGGCTACTGCTGCGGCCAGGTTGGTGGTGACGAATATTTTGCCGGCAGATACAATGGCATCGCCTTCCATAGATACAGTGGAAGCACCGTTAAATCCAAACCAGCAGAACCAGAGAATGAACACACCAAGAGCACCCACTGTCAGGTTGTGACCGGGAATGGCTCTTGATTTGCCGCTCTTGGAGTATTTTCCGATACGGGGACCAAGAATTTTGGCACCTACAAGGGCTGCCACACCGCCTACCATATGAACAGCACAGGAGCCGGCAAAATCGTGAAATCCCATTTCAGCCAGCCAGCCGCCGCCCCAGATCCAATGGCCGGAAATGGGATATACAACAAGGCTGATGAGAAGACTGTAAATGCAGTAAGATGAGAACTTGGTCCTCTCAGCCATGGCACCGGATACGATCGTTGCGGATGTTGCGCAGAATACAGTCTGAAAGATCAGGAATGCCCAGAATGGAACACCGTCGGGAAGCATTGCCGCGCCATAGTTGGATTCTGAGGCAATACCTGCTACGGAACCGAAAAATCCGCTGCCGGTGCCAAACATGATTCCAAATCCAACCAGCCAGAAAGCAGGTGTGCCGATACAGAAGTCCATCAGGTTTTTCATGATAATATTGCCGGCGTTTTTGGCCCTGGTAAAGCCGGTCTCTACCATAGCAAAACCGGCCTGCATAAAAAAGACCAGCGCAGCGCCTAAAAGCACCCAAATCGTGTTTACAGATGAAAAATCACTCATAAAAATATCTCCTTCCTTTTTCAAGTTTTCACATTCTTCCGTATGAAAAGCAGACAAAAAGGGTGCGTATTTGGGAGTTATGGGAGACTCTGAAAATACGCACCTTTGCATAAAGAAAAATGTGATATATGTAATCGGAAAATGGCGGCCATGGGATATGGCCGTGCATCTCCGCAATTACTGTTGACAGCAGCGGGAAGCCCGCAAAGAAAACTTTTACTGTTTGTTGTCCGCTGTATGACCTGTGATATCCATTGGATAATGGCTGTCAAAGCAGGCTTTGCACAGCGGCAGATTACCCGCCATGGACTGCAGATCGCGGGTGTTCATATAACCCAGGGAGTCAGCACCGATCATGGCACAGATTTCATCAGCCGTGTGGGAAGAAGCAATCAACTGTTTATTGGATGGAATGTCTGTTCCAAAGTAACAAGGATACAGAAACGGTGGAGAACTGACACGGACATGAACACTCTTAGCTCCGGCATTTTTCAGCATACGGATGAGGTTCGCGATGGTTGTTCCGCGGACTATGGAGTCGTCAACAAGAATAATACGTTTGCCGCGGACAACAGGTTCTAAAACATTTAATTTCAGCCGGACGCTTAGTTCACGTTCCTTTTGTGTCGGTTTGATAAAGGTTCTTCCCACATAGCTGTTTTTGTAAAAGGCTAATGCAAATGGAATCCCTGATGCTTCCGAATAGCCTTTTGCCGCCGGGATCCCGGAATCAGGGACACCGGTCACAAGATCGGCATCCTCGGGATATGCTGCCGCAAGGGCAGCTCCTGCGCGGATACGGGCATCGTAGATGTTAATGCCGTCCAGGGTACTGTCCAGCCGTGCAAAATAGATGTACTCAAATATGCAGTGTGCATGAGTCTCCTGACAAAGCTGGCAGTTGGAGGTGATACCATCCGCCGTTATGGTGATGATTTCACCGGGGCGGATATCACGGATGAATTCTGCGCCGATTGCAGAGAGGGCGCAGCTCTCGGAAGCGATAATATAAGAGGTGTCTCGCCTGCCAAGGCAGAGCGGCTTGAGACCAAGAGGGTCACGGACACCTATGAGCTTGCGCGGACTGGCGATGACCAGTCCATAGGCGCCGCGTATTTTCTTTGCCGTATGCAGAATCGCTTCTTCCACATTGTGTGTGTTGACTCTTTCCCTGGCGATGCAGTAAGCAATCACTTCCGAATCCGTGGTTGTATGGAATATTGCTCCGGTTTTTTCCAGTTCACACCTGAGGTCTTGAGTGTTTACCAGATTCCCGTTATGGGCCAGAGCAAGTGTTCCCTTTATATAATTCAGTACCAGAGGCTGCGCGTTTGACAATGTGGCAGCCCCTGTAGTGGAATAACGGACGTGGCCGATACCAAGATTTCCGTGAAGGTTTTCCAGGATTTCTTCCTTAAAGACTTCACTTACCAGCCCCATCCCTTTGTGTGCATTCATATTGCCTTTGGGTCCTTTGGTATCGCAGACAGCTATACCGCAGGACTCCTGTCCCCGGTGCTGTAAGGAGCAAAGCCCGTAATAAATGGAAGATGCCACATCCTCCTCCTTAGGGCTGAAAATACCAAATACACCGCAGGCTTCTTTTATATCAAAATCTGACTGTAATTCCATGGAACGTCTCCTTAGACGTAGAATAATAAGTGGTCATAGGTTGGATATGGCAGATATTCATCCGGAATTTTTGTCTCGGCTTCATTTGCTGCCAGCTTCAGCTCATCCATGACAGGGAGAACCTTTGTGAGGAACTGTTCAGCCTGTTCCTGCATATCTTCCACGGACTCTGCCCGGGCAGTAGCCTCTTTTAAGACAGCAGTCCCGGAAGTGATGGCATTAGACAGCTCAGTCAGTCTGGTTACCAGTGCTTCTTCCGAAGCAGTGGAAAGTCCCGGAACCAGGGCTTTTTTATCCGCGGCATTTTTAGCGGTACAAGCAGCGTAGCTGTTGACTGCCGGAAGGAAATCTTTTGTGAGCATTTCCTGCATGGTTTTGGACTCTATGGCAACTGTCTTAGAGTAAGTTTCCAGAAGGATCTCGTATCGTGATAAAATCTCTTCTTTTGTAAATACGCCGTGTTTGATAAACAGATCCAGATTCTTGTCAGCAATAAATCGGGGAAGGGCTTCCGGTGTGGAAACCAGGTTGTAAAGGCCTCTTGCTTTGGCCTCTTTTACCCATTCTTCTGTATATCCGTTCCCGTTGAAGATTACTTTTTTATGTTTTTTAATAGCCCGTTTTATCATTTCATGTACTGCGTGTTCCATTTCTTCCGGGGCAGTATCTTTTAGTTCACCGTAAAATTGTGCAAGCGCCTCTGCCACCGCTGTGTTCAGTACCATATTGGGATTTGCGACAGACGCCGCGGACCCCAGCATACGGAATTCAAATTTATTGCCGGTGAAGGCAAAAGGTGAGGTGCGGTTTCTGTCGGTGGTATCCTTGGTAAAGTGAGGCAGTACATGAGCACCTGTCTCTAGCTGTACCGGATGCGCCTTTCCAAAGTAAGCATCCTCCTCAATGGACTTAAGGACGCTTTCCAGCTCATCACCAATAAAGATGGAGACAATAGCCGGAGGTGCCTCATTGCCGCCCAGACGATGGTCATTGCCTGCGCTGGCAGCGGATACCCGCATAAGGTCTGCGTAATCATCCACAGCTTTTATGACAGCCATGAGGAATACCAGGAACTGAATGTTTTCGGCAGGTGTCCTGCCCGGCTCCAGCAGATTGGTTCCGGTGTTGGTGGACATAGACCAGTTGTTATGCTTGCCGCTTCCGTTGATACCGTCAAAAGGTTTTTCATGGAGCAGGCACACAAGGCCGTGTTTTTCCGCTGTCTTTTTCATGATCTCCATGGTGAGCTGGTTGTGGTCAACAGCAACGTTTGTGGTGTCGAAGACAGGTGCCAGCTCATGCTGGGCAGGTGCCACTTCATTGTGTTTTGTCTTGGCGGGAATGCCCAGCTTCCACAGCTCTTCATCCAGGTCATGCATGTAGGCGGCGATCCTGGGCTTTAAAGCTCCGAAGTAGTGATCCTCCATCTCCTGTCCTTTTGGTGCAGGAGCGCCGAACAGGGTTCTTCCTGTAAAGATAAGGTCACGCCGTTTTTCGTATAATTCTTTGGGTACCAGGAAATATTCCTGTTCCGGGCCGACGGTTGTTGAGACGCTTGTGACTTCTGTATTTCCCAGAAGATGAAGCATTTTTACAGCCTCTTTGTTCAGTGCCTCCATGGAACGGAGGAGCGGGGTCTTTTTATCCAGTGCCTCTCCGCTGAAAGAGCAGAATGCTGTTGGTATGTAAAGTGTATTATCTTTAATAAAAGCCGGTGACGTGGGGTCCCAGTTTGTATAGCCTCTGGCTTCAAAGGTGGCGCGAAGGCCGCCGGAGGGGAAACTGGATGCGTCAGGCTCTCCTTTTACCAGCTCTTTGCCGGAAAATTCCATGATGACCTCTCCGTTTCCGTTGGGGGAGATGAAGCTGTCGTGTTTTTCCGCAGTATAACCGGTCATGGGCTGAAACCAGTGGGTAAAGTGTGTCGCTCCGTTTTCCACAGCCCACTCTTTCATGGCTACTGCCACGGAATTGGCAACGTCCAGTTCCAGATGGGTTCCGTTTTGGATTGTTTTGTGAAGGGCTTTATATACGTCCTTCGGCAGTTTGTTCCGCATCACCTTGTCACTGAAGACAAGGCTTCCATATAGTGTAGGAATATCTCTTGACATATCCACAGCACTCCTTTCAATTTAAACGCAAAAAAGCGCTTTGGATGATATTCACCCAAAGCGCCTTTGCTTTATGGTAAGTAGTATTGCACGAAAAAAAAGAAATGTCAATCCCTTTTTTGAAAAAATGCGGTCCGCTTCTACCAGGCTTTTAAATTGCAGGATATGAAAAAAGGTTAATGTTCATGCATAAAATTGACCTGTTTGCCAAAGAAAATCTGTTTCGGAAGGAAGAAAGTAAAAATCAGCAAGGATTAAAGCGAATTTAGAAAAAGTAAAGGAAAGGTGAAACAGATACAATAAATTTATGGAAATTGTCGTATTTGCGGGACAGAAAATGGCAGAGTCCCGGTCACAAATAAATTGACAAATAAATTTATGAAAGGAAAAGGGATGTTCCCTGGGTAAAAGAATGGCATATCGTATATTGGCAATTAATCCCGGTTCTACATCGACAAAAGTAGGCTGTTTTGAAGGGGAGAGAGAATTATTTACGGTAAATGTATCACATGACGCGGAGAAGTTAAAAGAATTTCCCACCATCAGTTCCCAACTTTCCTACAGGAAAGAAACCATACTGCAGGCATTGGAGGATGCGCATATGGACCTGCGGACAATAGATGCGTTTGTGGGCCGGGGCGGAGGTCTGATGGCAGTGGAAGGGGGAACTTACATAGTAAATGAGACGCTGTTGGAACATGCGGTGAGAGGGGCTAATGGAGTGGCACATCCGGCCCAGCTTGGGTCCCAGATCGCCAATGAATTTGCGTCGGAATTTCAGAAGCCGTGTTTTGTTGTGAATCCGCCGGACACAGATGAACTGACATTATATGCAAGAATGACCGGAATCAAAGGGGTATACAGAAATGTACATCTCCACGCCCTGAATTTAAAGGAAACCGCAATCCGTCACAGCAATTCTCACGGCTGGAGGTATGAAGATAAAAATTATATCGTGTGCCACATTGGCGGCGGAATCTCCATTTCAGCCCACCAAAAGGGAAGAATGATTGACGGGAATGACATTGTGGGAGGTGACGGACCCATGGCGCCCACCCGGTGCGGTACAGTGCCGGTGATTGAGGTGGAAAAGTTATGCGGGGCCGCAGAAGACAGGAGAGAGGTAAAGTCTTTATGCACCAAGACCGGAGGTTTTGTAAGCCATCTTGGCACGTCGGATGCTTTGGAAGTGACCAAAAGAGCGGCAGAAGGTGATAAAGAGGCAGAACTTGTCTGGAATGCCATGATATATCAGATCATTCGGTATATAGGAGCTATGGCAGGGGTTCTGCAGGGTGATGTGGACGGCATTCTTCTCGGCGGAGGAATCGTACATAATAAAGATTTAGTGGAAAAAATCACAGAAACCTGTTCCTGGATTGCGCCGGTTTCTGCGTATCCCGGTGAGTTTGAGTTAGAAGCCATGGCAGCAGGAGTCATTCGGGTGCTGGACGGAGTAGAAGAAGGAAAAATATATACCGGGGAGCCGGTATGGTCACCAGAAGGGAGAGAGTAAGATGAATCTGTTGGATATGGTTTATGCAAAGGCAAAAGAGAATCCGCAAAAAGTGGCATTTCCGGAAGCGGCCAATGAAAAGATGATGCAGGCCGCCTATGAGACAGGCCGGGATGGATATATCATTCCCATTCTTGTAGGGGATGAAGAGGAGTTAAGGGCTCTTGCAAAAGAAAGAGGATATGATGAAAACGTATTCACTTTCGCAGACATTTCTGAGGAGGCCCATAAGGCGGAACTGATTTCAAAATATGTGGCAAAACCTGATACAAAGCTGAAGGAAAAACCACTGAATCGGCGTATGCAGAACCCATTATATTATGCCATGGTCATGCAGGCAGCAGGAGAGGCGGATGTGACGTTTGCAGGTATTGACAATACCACAGGGGATGTGCTTGTGGCAGGGCAGATGATCATTGGGCTGAAACCGGGAATCACAACTATCTCCAGTATTGGTCTGGCGGATATTCCGGGGTATGAGGGCAGCGAGGGTTCTTTTCTGGCCATAGGCGACAGTGCCGTGTGCACCAACCCGGATGCCGGACAGTTGGCAGACATTGCAGTCTCAGCCTGTGATACAGTGAAAGATTTGCTGGGATGGGAACCGAGATGTGCCATGATCTGTTACTCCACATTGGGAAGCGGAGAGGGAGAATTGGTCGACAAGGTAGTGGAGGCTCTGAAGATTGCAAAGGAACTGAGGCCGGATTTGTCTATTGACGGTGAGTTTCAGCTAGATGCGGCGATCGTACCTTCCGTTGCAGAGAAGAAGGTGAACAGAGAGAGCAAAGTGGCAGGAAAAGCCAATGTATTGATCTGGCCGGATCTCAATGTGGGGAATACTGCTGTAAAATTGATTCAGCAGTTTGGACATGCAGATGTGTATGGCCCCATGCTCCAGGGGTTCAACAGCATTGTCTGTGACTGTTCCAGGGGGGCACCGGTTTCTGAGATTAAAGGAAACATTGTGATTTCCGCAGCCAGGGCAGCCGCAGTTAAAAAATAAAAAGGTATCGTCAAAGAGCAGGAGGCCGGGATGACGAACAAGGAGCTGATTTACAATTTTTACCGGGAATTTTTCAATGAACATAGGATCGAATGTGCTGACAAGTATGTAAAGGAAGATTACATACAGCATAATCCGGGAGTAGCACAGGGAAGAGAGTCTTTGAAAAAGGCATTTGCAGATAAGTTCATCAGTGACCCTCAGTTTCATCTTGAGATTGTCAGGATGATAGAGGAAGACAATATGATTGCAGTATATTTAAAAAATGTGGATGCCGGCGGAAAGACTGTATGCCGGGTGGTTGACACCTACCGGGTGGAAGAGGGGAAACTGGCGGAGCACTGGGATATCATTCAGATGTGCTGAAAAATATCCGAAAATGTCGAAATAGGTCATAAAATGTAAACTATTTTGACCTGAAGTCCGGGAGTAAAAACAGAAGGTGACTCAAGGACTATAATCACATTTAGAAAAGGAAAGAGCAGCAGTTACATGGGTGTTACAATACATATAAAAATAAAGCGATGGAGGAAATGAAATGAAAGGTAAGAAGTTTATGGCAATGTTTCTGGCGGCAGCTATGGCATGTACGGTTATGGGATGTTCGTCCGGGGGAGGAACTGATTCGTCAGATTCGGCTCCGGCAGCGAAAACAGATACAGATACTGACAAGGCAGAGACGGAAAAGACAGAAGGAAACGGTCAGTTTATTGAGGCAAATGTGGATGCCCCCAATACAGAGGTGACAGATGAGACGATCAGGATCGTGCTTGCATCCGAACCGTCCACACTTTGGGGTGCGCCTGCCGGGAAAATTGAAAATGAATCTGTCTATATTGCAGATGCGATCATGGATCGTTTAGTTGCAGTTGATGAAAATGGTGAAGTGATTCCTGCTTTGGCAACAGAATGGGAATGGGTGGATGATACCCACTGCAGATTCAAGTTAAGAGACGATGTTGTATATACAAACGGTCAGACCATGACAGCGGATGACGTGGTATATACAGTGGGAATCTGGAGAGAGTACAGTGCCAATACAGATACCGGACAGTTTATACTGGGAGCTGTGGCGGAAGACGAGTCTACGGTTGTCATTGAGTTTACACAGAAAGCTCCTGACTTACTGGCCATGCTTGCCTGGGGCAACTTCGGTATTGTAAGCCAGGCGGAAGTAGAAGCGGCCGGCGGTTTGGAGGCGGTACAGAGCAATCCGGTGATCGGATGCGGCAAATACCGTTTTGTTGAATGGAAGAGCGGAGAACCCATTATCTTAGAGCGCAACGAAAATTACTGGGATAAAGACTTTAAAGGATATTACAAAAGGATTGAATGTACCTTCACCAATGATGCGGCAGCAAGAAAACTGGCTGTAGACTCCGGGGACGCACAGGTGGCAGTGGACATGCCGGTTATCCAGGCAGTGACTTATACAGAGGATGAAAAAATAGATGTTGTCATCTATGATTTCGGACAGGTTACTCATCTGTGGTTCAACATGACAGAGGGAAAAGCAACGGCAGACAAAAACATCAGGGAAGCCATCATGAAATCCATTGACTATGAGGCCCTTGCAATGGTGGGAACAGGGGGAACAGCAGAACAGGCCCTTGGATTTGCATCTCCTTCAAGTTATTACTTTAATGAGACTTACACTAAGGAAGAGAGAAAACCGGATGTGGAGGGCGCGAAAGCTTTACTGGCGGAAGCAGGCTATGCAAATGGGATTGATTTAACTATTCTTGGAACTGCAGACCTTATTCCGATGTACACGGTCATCCAGGAGAACTGCCGCGCAGCGGGCATCAATCTCACATTAAATACCCCGGATACAGCGTCTTTCATCGGTGATGCATTTTCCGGAAACTATGACATGATCACAATCGGCTGGATTATGGATAACAGAAATCCATCTATCATTACTTCTCTGGATAAAGGAACCATTGAGGCCGGATTTGCCATAGGCGGGCCAAAGGTGACTACCGATGAGATGGATACCCTTCGTAAAGACATTGTCGCAGCAGAAGATCCGCAGATTGCAAAAGAGAAACTGGCGGAACTTGAAAACATTATGAAGAATGACTGCATTCAGGCAAACCTTTATCCGGAAATGAAAGCAGCTATTGTGGCAAAAGGTCTGAAAGGTTATAACACATTAGAAAGAGGATTCACCTGTATTACGGATTTCTATAAATAAGGGCACTTGTATTTAACAGGAGAAAGACAATGATAAAGTATGTATTAAAAAGAATTGCTTTGCTGATCCCCATTATGCTGGGGGTGTCTGCAATCATATTCACTTTAAAAACCTTTACCCCGGGAGACCCCGTTCGTCAGATTTTAGGAAACTCAGCATCAGCAGAGCAGATGGAGGCAAAGCGGGAAGAATTAGGTTTGGATAAGCCTGTGGTTGTACAGTATGTAAATTATATAACCGGTGTGTGCCGGGGGGACTTCGGAAAGTCCTACCGGACAGGGGAACCGGTGCTTCGGGAACTGGCTCCGCGTCTTGTCACATCCATGATTGTCACCTTGGGGGCAGTGGCCATTGGCGCTGTAGTGGGGATTGTCCTTGGAATTATATCCGCGATTAAAAAATACACCTGGGCAGATTCCCTGGTACTGATAATTTCCATGTTCTTTCAGTCGGTGCCGGAGTTTGTAGTGGCATTAGTCCTGATTCTGATATTTTCAGTACAGCTTCATTTACTTCCGGCAACAGGAGTTGAGGTGGCCAGCGGCTACGTTTTGCCCATGCTTTGTATTGGACTTTCTTCTGTTGCAAGTTACACACGTATCACAAGATCCTGTATGCTGGAAGTGCTGGGCGAAGACTATATCCGCACAGCAAGGGCAAAAGGCCAGACAGAGTCCAATATTATAAAAAGACATGCGCTGCGCAATGTGATGATCCCTGTGGCACAGTCCATAGGAAGCAACCTTGGTGTGGCCATAGGCGGCGGAATGGTAATAGAGACCGTGTTCAGTATTCCGGGAGTGGGAAAGTATATTGTGGATGCAATTACCCAAAGAAATTATCCGTCCGTTTTAGGCGGGGTGTTAATTCTTGCTTTGATCCTGACGCTTATCAATCTTTTGGTGGATATCAGCTTTATTTTGATTGATCCGCGGCTAAAAACAACCATTATCTCAGGCGGGGCAAAAAAAGCAAAAAAGGCATAGGAGTGAAAGAAATGGCAAAGATGCATACTCCTGCAATGGAGAAATTAGAGAAAAAAAACGCAAGACGTAAAAAAACAGTAAACTCGACCCCTCTCTATGAATCTTGGAAACGGTTTAAGCGAAATCCCACCGCACTGATGGGGCTGGCGGTTGTTGTCATATTGGTATTGGTTGCAATTCTGGCTCCCCTGCTTGCCCCTTATGATTACCAGGTGCAGGATTACATGGCTATGCTGCAGAAACCCAGTGCAAAGCACCTGTTTGGCACAGATAATTTCGGACGGGACATTTTCAGCCGCTGTATCTACGGCGCCAGATACAGCCTGCTCATCGCATTCTTCTGTACACTGGCGGCAATGTTCAGCGGAGGGCTTCTGGGAATCATCGCCGGATATTTCGGCGGGAAAATAGATACCGTGATCATGCGTGTTATGGATATTTTCCAGTCCATACCTATGATCATGATGGCAATGTGTATTGTGGCAGTTCTCGGCAACGGGATTCCCCAGTTAGTGTCAGCCATTATGTTTGCTTCCATGCCAACAATGGCGAGAAACAACCGGGCGGCGATTCTTCGTGTGCGGGGCAGTGATTATATTGAGTCATCAGAGGCAATCGGCGTGGGCCGCCTGGAGATGATCGTGAAACATATGATACCCAACACAGTGGGGATTATGGTCATTTACTTTGTGGGATTTCTTGCGGCATCCATCATGCTGATGTCCTCCATGAGCTATATCGGAGTCGGGCTTGCGGCGCCGACTCCGGAATGGGGACTGATACTCAATGACGGAAAGGCATATATGACCACAGCGCCATATATGATGATTTTCCCGGCACTGATGATAATGATCACTTGTTTTGCATTTAACCTGATGGGTGATGGCCTTCGTGATGCATTTGATCCGAAAATGAAATAGGGAGCATGTGGATATGAGCGAAAATATACTGGAAGTAAAAGATTTGGTCATCCATTATGAAACAGATGAATCCGTAGTGGAGGCTGTCAACAATATTACAATCACTCTGGAAAAGGGGAAGGTGCTGGGTCTGGTGGGGGAAACCGGTGCGGGGAAAACCACCACGGCTTACGGCATTATGGGGCTTTTGCCGCCGAAAGTGGGACACGTGATTCAGGGTTCTATTCTGCTGGACGGGGAGGACCTTTTAAAGAAAAGCGAGAGAGAAATGCGTGCAGTCCGGGGAAAACAAATCAGTATGATTTTCCAGGACCCAATGACAGCGCTGAATCCGGTGAAGACCGTGGGAGAGCAGATTGCAGAGGTTGTCTATCTGCATGACCGCTGCTCCAAGGCCGACGCCCTGAAAAGGGCCCAGGATATGCTGGCAATGGTGGGAATCGGGCGGGACAGGTACAAAGATTATCCCCACCAGTTTTCAGGGGGCATGAAGCAGCGTATTGTCATTGCCATTGCGCTGGCGTGTAAACCGGATCTCCTGATCGCGGATGAACCCACGACAGCCCTGGATGTGACCATACAGGCACAGATTCTGGATATGATGCGGGAACTGCAGGATGTCAACGGCACATCCATGATATTGATCACCCATGATCTGGGGATTGTGGCGGAGATGTGTGATTACTGCGCAGTCATGTATGCAGGTGAAATTGTGGAGTACGGCACAGTGGAAGATATATTTAACAAGGCAAAACATCCGTACACAAAGGCATTGTACCGGTCTATCCCATCTCTGGAGGAGGATGTAAAGCGGCTCCACGTGATTCAGGGGCTTGTGCCCAATCCGGCGGATCTCCCTGAATACTGCAGCTTTTACCAGCGCTGTGAGGAGAGAAAAGACTGCTGCAAAAAATGCGACCCACAAAGGGTGCGGCTGGATGATGTTCATGAAGTTAAGTGCTGTCAATATACAGAAGGATGGGAGGAAGAATAGATGGCAAATATCATTGAAGTAAAGAACCTGAAAAAATATTTTTCTACCCCCAGAGGGACACTTCATGCGGTTGACAATGTGACTTTTAACATCGAAAAAGGAAAAACTATTGGAATCGTGGGGGAATCGGGCTGCGGGAAATCAACCCTTGGAAAAACCCTGATGAGACTCCACGACCCGACAGAAGGGCAGATTTTTTATGACGGGACAGAGATCGCCAATATGCCCAAGAAAGAGTTTAAGGAGAAATACCGCTCCGATATTCAGATGATCTTCCAGGACCCATACGCATCCCTGGACCCCCGCATGAATATTCTCCAGTTGATCGAGGAGCCCATCCGTGTAAACAACCGCTCCATGTCAGGCAAGGAAGTCACCGACAGGGCCAGGGAGATGATGGAACTGGTGGGACTTGCCAAAAGGCTGGAGAGGACATATCCTCATGAACTGGACGGGGGACGGCGTCAGCGTATCGGGGTTGCCCGCGCATTATCCCTGAATCCGCAGTTTATTGTCTGTGACGAACCGGTATCAGCCCTGGATGTATCCATACAGGCTCAAATCCTGAATCTGCTTCAGGATCTTCAGGAGGAGAGAGGGCTGACCTACATGTTTATCACCCATGACATGTCAGTGGTAAAACATATTTCTGACGATATTGCAGTGATGTATCTGGGGCAGATGATTGAGAAATGTCCTGCCAGCGAAATCTTTAAAAATACGATTCATCCGTATTCAAAGGCATTGCTGTCAGCAATCCCCATTCCCAAGGTGAACTATAAACACGAGAGAATGGTGTTAAAAGGAGAGATTGTTTCTCCCATCAATCCAAAAGTATGCTGCCGCTTTGCAGCCAGATGCCCTTATGCAAAACAGGAATGCCGGGAGACTGAGCCTAAGCTACGTGAGATTAAACCTGACCACATGGTGGCGTGTCACCGGGCGGATGAGTTCATGAAATAAAAGTGAAAAGACGACGCAGCAACAGCCGGGGCACCTTCAGGGTAAGCGGGTATGGTAAAGGAGAAAACAGATAATGAAAAGATATGATACGCAAATTTGTGTAATAGCAGCAGGACCTTCCGGATTATCTGCAGCTGTACAGTCTGCTCAGGACGGAGCGGATGTAATTGTATTGGAAAAAAGCAGTACAATCGGAGGTACGGCAAATATGGGGATGGGGCCACTGGGAATAGGGACAAAATATCAGAAAAAACAGATGATAGATATTACTGTGGAAAAAGCATTTGATATGTTTATGGACTATACACATTACAATGTAGACGCCCGGTTAGTCAAGAGATATTTTGCCCAGTCAGCGGAAACAATAGAATGGCTGGAAGATATAGGCGTAGAATTTGAAGGGGCATTTCGTTATTTTCCGCAATCAGAGGCAACCTGGCATATTGTAAAAACGGATAAAGGAATTGGCCCAAGAGCCGCTTCTTTTATGAACAGAGCTTTATATAATAAGGCATTGGAACTGGGTGTGACGGTACTTCTGGAGACAGCCGCAACACAGATCCTCAAGGAAGACGGAAGAGTTGTGGGGGTGCGGGCAAGAGGCCAGAATAATGAAGAGATAGAAGTGCGCTGTGACGCGGCCATTATCTGTACAGGCGGCGCAGGCGCAAATACTGAGATGATCAAAGAGTATACAGGGCTGGAATACGGAAAAGATGTGTATAACTTTGCGGTTCCTGGTATGGTGGGGGATGGTATCCGTATGGCATGGGAGGCGGGTGCTGACCAGATGCCTATCCGGATCGAGATGGCGGCTGATTTAGGAGGAGGGGAGCCTGCAAGCGCCAGTGTCTCCAACATTTTCAAGCAGCCCAATCTTCTTGTAAACCGGTTTGGAAAGCGTATTATGAACGAAGAATATATCCAGAACAGCACTTATCTGAGTAATCTGGCAAACCATCAAAAGGATAAAGTGGTATTTAACATTGTGGATACCTCCATCATCAAGTATTACATAAAACACGGAGTGGATGTCACCAGCTTAGTGGCAAATGTATCCGATGTGTCAGACTTTTTTGAGGGATTTGAGAGTCTTATGGAAAACGGTTCCCATAATTTCTTCCGGGCAGATACCATCGAGGAACTGGCTGAAAAAGCGGGAATTGATGTTGAGAATCTGAAGGAAACCATAGATGACTATAATTTCTTCTGTGACAGTGTGGACGAAGAATTTTTTAAGGCAAAGCGGTATTTAAGGCCTATATTCAAGGCGCCGTTTTATGCAGCCGCCCACCATCCGGGAGGCTACGGAACTGTGGGAGGCGTCCGTATCAATGAAAACTGTGAAGCCTGTGACAGGGAGTTCATGCCCATTCCCGGACTGTACTGCGCCGGAGCGGATGCCTGCAATATTTATGATGACAGCTATATGTTCCTGCTTCCGGGAAATTCCATGGGTTTTGCTGTGAACAGCGGGCGTATTGCCGGAATGAGTGCAGCCGAATATATCCAGAAATAAAAACAGGATGTTTTCCGCAAACAGTATAGAAAAGTATAGAATATTTGACAAATTAATGCATTGTGGATTTTGAGGGATATGCTACAATCAGAATTAAGTAACCATTCGTGAAACTATTCATTATGTAATATGATTTGGAGAATATATGAGGAAAAAAGAACTGTTCAGTCTTTCTATCCAGGATAATTCCAGACATGAGGAATTGGTGCTTACAGAAATCAAGGTTTTGTTTGTTCTGGAAGGAAAACTGGATGTGAAGGTGGAGCAAAAACAATATCATTTAAACCAAGAGGATGTTATCGTAATTAATTCCAATAAACGATATGCGGTGAATCAGTCTGAAGATTACCTGCTTATGCAGCTGAGCATTAATTATCAGGAAGCTTGCAGGCAGGTGGATAATGCCGATATTTTTTTCTGGTGTGATTCCAGCGCATCGGACAATGAAAATTATCATAAACTGAGGCAGCTTCTCAAGCATCTGCTAAAGCATTATATTGAAAAACGGGATTACGAACATACCTTTGGTTTTATGTCGGACTGCTATGCGGTTTTACATCAGTTGTCTGTAAATTTTATTGTGAATTCCACGGACTATCAATACAGTGAAGATGATGAGGATCCTTACGGGGAGCGGATCGGACAGATTAACCAGTATATCCATTCCAACTATTCCCAGCCTATCAGCATCAAGGAACTCTCCGATCAACTGTATCTCTCCAATGGATACCTGTCACGTTTTTTTAAAAAGAACTACGGAATGACTTTTGGCAGTTATCTGACCAATGTGAGGATTTTCCATGCATCAGATGAACTTTTGTATACAGATATCCCCATTACTGCAGTTGCATACAACTGCGGTTTTACCTCGGTGGCCTTTTTTAATAAAGTGTTCAAGAAAAGTTACGGATTAACACCGTCAGAGTTCCGCAGACAGGCTGCGGCGGAAGATAACATGCAAGACGACATTACGAAAGCCGCTGCGCTGAAAAAGCGTGTGGAAGAAATCATAGGGGATGTCGAACCTCCGGTACCGGAAGAATGGGAAGAGAAAAAGGTTGAGATATGTAAGGCCCAATACTTTGTAGAGCAAAAGGAAATGTTCCAGAATTACTGGGGGGATACCATTAATCTGGGAGAAGCAGAAAATCTGCTGCACTCGTCCGTACAGGGACATTTACTGATCCTGCAGAGAACGCTGGGATTTAAGTATATCAGGTTTTGGAATATATTCACGGAAGATTTTTATATTAAGCCGGATTTGGAGCATTATGATTTCAGCAGGATTGATGCTGTTTTGGACTTTGTACTGGAACAGGGAATGCTGCCGCATATTGATTTAGGCATCAGGCCGGTGTCTATCTGCTATACAGTTGGAGAGGCAGTGACCAAGAAAAAACATTTTTCAGAATATACAAGTGAGCAGTGGGAAAGACTCATGAAGGTTTTTGTACGTCATCTGGGGATGCGCTATGAGCAGACAAATCTGAAGAACTGGAGGTTTGAACTCTGGTTTAATGAGGCGTACAGGGATGACAGGATAGAGCGAAAAAAATATCTGGACAGATTTGAAATTACCTGCCGGATCATCAAAGAATGCAATAAAGATATTAAGGTGGGCGGATATGGAATCCGGATGGATTATGGACGGGCAGATAGGAAAGAATTTCTGAGTATGTGGACAAAGAGAGAGTATCAGCCGGATTTTATATCCATATATTATAATTCCTATGAACGAGGTTCGGATGGACTGGATACCTTTGCCAAGAGAAGTTCAGATGACGACGGGTTTGTCCATCTGATAGAAAAAGAGCTGGCAGTGATAGCTGCTGCCGGAATGGGCGGACTGCCGGTCTATATCACTCATTGGAATCTGACACCCAGTGACCGTAATTATATCCATGATACAAACTTTAAAGGTGCATATATTGTAAAAAACGTGATCGATCTCTGGGGCAAGACTGCGTCCATGGCGTATAGCGTGGGCAGCGACATACAGTGTGTGTCTTTTGATACGCCCAAGGTGTTGTTCGGCGGAGGAGGCCTGCTGGCCAAAGATGGATTTTTGAAACCTTCGGGGTTTGCTTTTTATTTTTTGAACCGCCTTTTTCCCTGCCTTGTGGGAAAAGACAAAAATTATCTGGTCACCACAGACGGGCACGATAATTACAGGATCGTATGCCATAATCAGCAGAAGCTGAACTATAATTATTATCTTACGCCTGAGACGGATCTGGAAAAAGAAAGTATGTGGAAATATTACGAGAGCAGGTGCAAGTTAAAACTGCAGCTTCAGCTACAGGGAGTGCGGGAAGGAAACTATTGTATAAAAGTCAATCGTATCAATGACTGGAATGGCAATGTCCTTGGTATTTGGAAGGAAATGGGCTATGAAAATGAATTGTCAAAAAATGACATCAGGCATTTTCGCAGGGTCTGTGAACCTAAACTGACCATAAAGGAGGCAAATACCCAAAATGGTATGCTGGCTGTCGATGAAGAGTTGTCAGCCAACGAGATTGCATTGATCAGTATTAAATATGTTATGTCATAGAACAGACAGATACGGAACAAAAAACGAAAAGAGAGGAAATGAGCAGTTATGAAAATATTGGGGATTTCATTCGGCCGGAAAAACCAGCGGTGCGATATTATGGTAAAGGAAGCACTGTTTGCCGCAAGGGCAGAAGGGGCGGAGGTAGAGTTTATCAATACAATGGCCATGCGGATCGATCACTGCCATGCATGTGATTATTGCTCCCGCTGCCGCGACAAAGGAGAGGTGGAAATCAAATGCTGCTTAAAGGATGATTACCACATCCTGGAGGAGGCTTATCTAAACTGTGACGGTATTATTATCGGTGCGCCGGTGTATGCAGTTGGCATTGTAGGGCAGTTTAAAAACTTTATGGATCGTCTCTGTCCTTCCCATGACCGCGCGTCGCTGCTGGAAGAAAACAAGAAGCGTGCGGCAGCCGGAAAACCTCTGTTGGATGAACGTTATTTCAAGGACCGCTATTCCGCATATATCTCCGTGGGAGGTGCAGGTACCCGCAATTGGGTGGCATTAGGGCTGCCCATGCTGCATTTGTTTGACTTTTCTTTTGTACAGAAATGTGTGGGCCATGTGGATGCGTACCAACAGGGAATCACAGCTCATCCGGTGTTAGACAGAGATTTAATGGGGAGATGTGCTTCTCTGGGAAAAGCAGTGGCCCAGTCCATTGGAAAACCTTACAGCCAGACAGATATCTGGGTGGGAGAACCGGAAGAAGACGGCATCTGCCCTGTATGCCATTGCCGCATGCTGAATATGAACGGCACCACAGAGGTGGAATGTCCGGTGTGCGGAATCTGGGGCAAGATGAGCGTGAAGGATGAAAAAGTGACCATTCACTGGCCGGAGGAAGAAATCAGAAGGGCACGAAATACACAGGAAGGTATCTATGAGCACTATAATGAGATACAGGGTATGATCAAAATATGTATATCTAAATTAAGTGATCCCCAAAATGCTGAGTATATCAGACAGGAAATGGATCGCTATAAAAGGTTTAATGAGATTGTCTCATCTCCGGAGTCAGATTCGTAACAGACAGACAGAATATGCCCCGTCTTTAAGACAAACTGCCTGCAGGCCGTTTCAGGGTCCGGGCAGCCAATGGTATCGGGCGCGGGAATATGGGAAAAGGTAAAGGTAAGCTTTGTAAGAGGTATGCTGATACCGGTTCCGGTTTTTTTTACATAAGCTTCTTTTAAAGTCCAGAATTTAAAAAACCATTGAATACGAAGCTCAGCCGTAGTGGCTGTTTGATAAAAAAAGTATTTTTCCTCAGGGGAAAATACTTTTTTTATCAGTGTGTTTTCAAAAGCTCCGGGCAATTCCCCGTCAATGCCGATGGGACGGCAGGAAAAAGCACATGCCACCAGCCTGTGACAGTGGGTGATGTTAAAGTGAATACCTGGCAGACCCGCCAGATAAGGCTTTCCCTCCGGGGAGATAAGGAGAGATTCCTCTAACTTATCTGTGGAGTAGTGAATATGGTACAGCTCCTTGAGTCCGGTGAGGAGAAGAGTCCTTCCCAGTGAGTGTTCCTGTGCTTCCACTGCGCTGACGGAATCTGAGACAGGGGTATAATAGGTATAATAGATAACTGGCATGGCAGGCTCCTTTGGCAAAAATCAGATATAATTTAAACACCGGATAAACGGAAAAAATCATTTTTTTCGGATTCGTTTTGTGGTATTTTAAAAGCTTCAAAATCATGGCTGTGATAGAATAAATTGTTTAAGTAAAAGAGCAGGTTACGGTCTTCCCTGCAAAAAACTGCCATAATCACCATCTGGATCTTTTTCGTGTTCCAGACAATACGGTGTGATAAAGTCATAAAGGACAGTTTGGTTTCCTGTGCCGGAACAACAGAGTACAGAAAGACAATGTTGTTTTCAATGGCAAAGGAAGACACAGATTCCCGGCTTAGAATCTCCAGTAAATGCTTTTCAGAAGCAATATCATCCCGGATAAAGTCGGACATCATCTCCTCTATAATGGGAAATCTCTCGGTAAGGTCCTTGTTCCCATGCCAGTAAGCATTTTGAAAGAGACTTTCAGTGGGAGCAGACGGCTGAGGACACAGAGAGCGCATTGCCAGCATTTTAATATCATTCTGAAAAGAGGAGGAAGAAAAGTTTACAAAGCTGTCAAGGTAAATGGTTCTGGTGGCAGCGTTGTCACTGATCTTTTTTTTCACGGTGGTCAACACAAGGTCTGTCCGGGAAAAATCAAAGGTACTTTTGGAATTTACAGGAAGCAGGTCCGTAACTTCTAGATAACTGCCGAACATTGCCAGGACTTTACGTTTTATAGCCCATGTTGTAGTCATGTTCATATGACAGCAGATCACAGTGTTGATTTTCTTTTCCGGGTGAACCGTAAAATGGTATTCTAATGCTCCCGAAAGACAAAAGGCCAGATTGATGAGCTCTATCTCGGTAAGACGGCGTCCCATGCACTCAAAAGCAATATCCTGAAACAGATAGGCAAACTCAAATTCCGGAAGCAGGTTCTTCTTGGTGGTATTTGCATTTCCCTGTGCATAGAAAATACAGTGATTGCCTTGCAGTGTGCGCAGATAAAGCAGCAAGGTAATATAAAATTCCCTGTCATCTGAAAAGTCAATTGTAAAAACTCTTTTAATTCTTGCAAGAAAGCGGTCTGCCATTTCAATGGTAATAGGTCCGATATAAAATTCTGCATTTCCCTCTGAAATCAAAGATTCATCTAACAGGATAGCCTGTGAAATAAAATGATAAATAAAATCTCTCTCTGCAGTGGGAAAGCTGCAGTGCATCTTCTTTTCCAAATCCGTAAACAAATCCCTGGTAACCAGATAGGCTGCTGTGTTTGTCATGGGAACAGGAGCAGTTTCAGGAAGACGGTATCCTGACATGATCCTGTGGTACATAATAGCCAGAGAAAGTTCAAGTGCAACCAGACTGGGGTCTTCCATCCGGATGTGATAGCGGTGGAGATGAAAAGGAACGATATCCAGCAAAAAGTCCATGATCTGTTCATCGAGAAAATGATAACCATAATAGGCATTTCCCTTTGCGTTGTAATCCCAGTCTTCATGAAACAGATTTAAGAGTACCGCACGTATTTTATACTCGTTTTTTTCGTAGGAAATGGTGTTTTTATGCTGGATCAGTTCAATATGAGGTTCTGCCAATGTATATTTCCGTTTTAATGCATGGAGATCGTACATTAATGTGGTGTGGCTGACAAACATCTCATCTTCCAGATCAAACAGGTTCAGCGGTTCTCCGGACAGGCAGAGCTGAAATGCCAGGTAACGCATGCGGTCTTCTTTGGTAAAAAAAACAGTGTCGTTTCCATTCAATTCTTTTAACTTATCCGGAGCCTCTGTATATAAAAGATATCCCTTGCTCTGTTCAGAAAGAATATGTGTGTTATAAGCAGTCAGAAAATGATTCAGCTCCTGAATATCGTTACGGATGGTCCGGGAAGAGACATCCAGGTCCTCGGCAATCTTCTTTCCTGTAATATAGGAATTTTGATTTTGAAGTATGTGCAGAATCTTTCTCTGACGGAGGGAGAGAGTCAAAGTATCCATGCAGGAAAGCTCCTTTCTTTTTATGATTTGTCTATCTGTTTTTCCTTATGAGAATTATATCAAATCGAGGCACCAATGGCTAGAGCGTGTTTGGCCAAAAGTGAAGCTGGAGGCCGGGTTTGTTTTCCTCTTAATAGCGGAAAAACATGATTTGAGAAGAAAACCGGGACACGATAATATGAACCTGTAAGATAAAGACAAATCGAATAACGGGAGGAGAAGTATGAGTTTTGATTTCTTTGTAAAGAGCAATATTAAATTTGGAAGAGGCGCAGCAGAAAAACTTCCTGAACTGATAAACGCATATGGCCTGAAGCATGTAATGGTAGTGTATGACAGCGGGGTCAAAGCAGCGGGCATTGCAGATAAAGTTTTGGAACAGATACATAAGACAGGGGCAGCGGTTACGGTGTTCGATGACGTGATTCCCAACCCCACAAATGAAATCGTAGAAAAAGCATCCGGCATTGCCAGGAATGCACAGGTGGACGGATTTGTGGCAGTTGGCGGAGGAAGCAGTATTGATACCGCTAAAGCCATCAATGTGTTAATGACAAATCCCGGAAAGATCAGCGATTATGCGGGGATGAATATGGTGAAACATCCATGTCTGCCGCTGATCGCAATTCCCACAACCGCAGGGACTTCCAGTGAGATCACAAACGTCAGCGCATTGATCGATACGGAAAAAGTGATCAAGTACGTTGTGATAGACAACAAGATTACAGCGTCTGATGTGATCGCTGACCCGGAATTTACCAGAACGGTTCCGGCAGGTGTAACTGCGGCCACGGGAATGGATGCCATTACCCATGCGGCAGAGAGTTACCTGTCCAATATGGCAACACCCCTTACAAAATATCAAGCTCTGGAAGGGCTTCGCATCCTGTATCAAAATATAACAAGAGCGGTTGAAAATGGTGAGGATATGGAGGCCAGAGAACAGATGATGCTGGGATGTATTATCACCGGATTTAGTTTCTCCAATGCAAACCTGGGCTTAGTCCATGGAATTGCCCATACCTTAAGCGCACACTTTGGACTGGCTCACGGCATGGCAAATGCAGTTGTTCTTCCCTATGTGATGGAATATAACGCAGAGAGCTGTCCAAAACAGATGGCGGAGCTTGCAAAGGCAATAGACCTTCCGGTAAGCGGAAATCCCGAGAAAGATTCTCATCTGTTTGCGGAGGAATTGAAAAAGCTGACAGTCAGGCTGAAGATCAGGACGTTATCTGAGCAGGGAATACAGAAAAAAGACTTTGATATGCTTGCCGAAGATGTTCTGAGAGAGCCTGTACTTGGTTTTAACCCTCGCCAGGACATCACAAAAGAAGACATATTGGCAATCCTTGAAAAGGCATATTAAGAAGAGAAAAATTCATGAATAAGAGAAAAAAAAGGAAAATTATCGTCGCGGTTGTATGTATTTCCTTTATCCAGGGGCTGCAGTTTAGTGTATCGCCAATCCTGGGTCAGATATCTGAACATTATCAGGGAGTTCCTGTGAGCCTGGTGCAGATGCTGGTCACGGCGCCTTCGCTGATATCCATTGGAGTGGCATTGGCTTCTGGCTGGCTGGCGGTGAAGGTCAGCAAAAAAAAGCTTCTGCTCTTGGCAAGCCTTGTGGCAGGAGTCAGCGGGATCGTCCCTTTTTGGGCTGATTACTTTCCTCTCCTTTTTGGGGCGAGAATGGTTTACGGAATCTCATTGGGATTGTCCACAACGCTGAACACAGCGGTGGTTGCGGATTTCTTTGAAGGAGATGAGAGGGTTTCTGTTATGGGAATCCAGGCGGCCAGCATAGGAGCCGGGATGGTGCTTATCACTACGGCAGCAGGGTGGCTGGGAATGTCCGCGTTTAAAAATTCTTATTGGATCAACATAATAGGATTTCTGTCTTTGATATTGATCGCGGTCTGTCTTCCGGAAGCGCCGGAAGCAAAAGCGAAAGAAAAGGAAAAGATACGCCTGAACGGAGAAGTCTTTACTGCGTCCCTGTTTGCTTTTCTGGAATTTTTATTTCTCATTGCCTTTACAACCAATATTTCCATGCATATCGGCGGGGCATTAAAAGGAAATACGGCAGTGTCAGGGATGCTGACCGGGGTTTTTTCCGGGATACAGATTGCCGCAGGTCTTATGCTTGGAAGAATCACAAAGATTACAAAGAAGTATACAATGCCTGCCGCCATGCTCAGTTTTACTGTGGGCGCAGTGCTTTTAAGCCTGTTTCCCGCTGATATGAAAATGTTGGTTCTGGGAGCCTTGTTCTGTGGCTTTTCCCAGGGGGTTTTTATTCCCACAGGGATGGTCAATGTGGCCAACGCAGTACCGCCGGCGGCAACGGCCATGGCATCCGCCATATTCACCAGCGCAATGAGCCTGGGGCAGTTTATATCTCCGGCCGTGTTGAATGGCAGTTCAAAGATACTGTTTGGAGAAGCGGCAACAGCCAATGTGTATCTGATCGCGGCGGTGGGTATGGCAGGTTCCGCTGTACTGGCATTTGCCTGGAAAGCAAAGAAGACAACCGGATGATTGAGAATCATCGAGAGTAGATGAATAAAAATTGGAGGTAGATACCAAATGAAAAAGAAACTTGCACTTTGTACACCGATTCCGGAGAAGATTCTCCAGTCTGTCAAAGAACAGTGTGATATCACTGTCTGCGGTGAATTAAAACATGGAAAGGGTAATGTCACAGAAGAAATGACACGGGAAGAGTGTAAAGGACATGAGCTGGTGGTGCTTGGCGACGAATATGCCGGTGGGGAAACGATCAGGGAGTGGGCTGCATCCGGTATGAAATTTATGGGTGTAGCAAAAGGAACACCGGCAACCGTGGATCATGAGGCGATTCAGGAGGCGGGAATAGAGCTTTCCTATACACCCGGAAGAAACCGTGTGGCTGTGGCTGAGTTTAATATGGGGCTGATGATCGCAGTCGCCAGAAATTTAACCCTGAGCAGTACCGGATTGTCCAGAGGCGAACATGTGGGTGAACCCATGGAAGATATTTATGATGTGCCGGATGTGAAAAATGTAACCTTTGGTCCCTTGGATGAAAACCATCCGTTTATGGATTATGGTATTGGGTTTGAGCTGTATGGCAAAAAACTGGGAATTGCAGGTTATGGTGCCATCGGAAGAGAAGTTGCAGTCAGAGCCAAAGCTTTTGGAATGGAAATCCTTGCATATGACCCCTATATTCCCAAAGAAAAGATTGAAACGGACGGGGTGCAGGCAGTGAATCTGGATACCATGCTCAGCCAGTCAGATATGATCAGTATCCATCTCCCTGTACTGCCCCAGACAAAAGGGATCGTGAATAAAGACTGGTTTTCAAAAATGAAGTCAACTGCCTATGTGATCAATACCGCCAGGGCAGCAGTCATTGACCAGAAAGATTTTGTGGAAGCTCTTCAGAATAAGCAGATCGCAGGAGCGGCCATTGATGTTTACTGGAAAGAACCGGTGCCCGCCAACCATCCTCTGCTGAAAATGCGCAACGTTGTCTGTACACCGCACATGGCAGGTCTTACCACAGATGTGGACGGCTGGTCAGGAACCATGATGGGAGAAGAGATACTTGCCTATCTGAAAGGGGAACAGAGAAAGTATATCTGGAAGGTTCGCAAATAAAAGTAAAACGACGAATAAGGAGATTGAAGTATGATTTATGAAGATATCAGAAAAACAGTGCTGGCTGCCATTAACGAAGCGGTGGAAAAAAAGCTGATCAACGGTACATCCGGGAACATCGCAATGAGAGATTCAGAGAATCCCAATATTGTTGCAATCACACCCAGCGGAATTTCCTATGCGGGGATGAAACCGGAGGATATTGCCATTGTGGAAATGATGGATGACGGAACAAATAAATGGATTGACGGAGCTTACAAACCGTCCTCCGAAGTTCCCATGCACACGGCAGTTCTGCGCATGAGAAAAGACGTAAATGCCACAGTACATACACACAGTATGTACGCCACCATCTGCGCCATGGGAGATGACCCGGAACTGAAACCTATTACACCGCCTCAGTGTGAGTTTACCCCGGTCAAAGTGGTTGGATTTACAATGCCGGGTTCCGATGAAGTGGCAGAGAAGGTGGCAGCGGCAATCGGTGAAAAGGGAAGAGTATGTCTGATCAAAAATCATGGCATGTTTTCCTGCGGCAAGGATATGAAGGGAGCTATGCACGCGGCAGTTTACACAGATGAAATGGCGCAGACAACCGTAATTGCAAAAACCCTGGGCAATTATGAGCCAATGCCCCAGAAGGCAGTGGAAGCCATGCAGGCGCTGATTGCCGCGGACCAGGCAGTTTAAGATACCCTTCTGACAGGAGGATATGATATTGGGAGAAATACAGAAAAATTACCTGATAGGCATGGACTGCGGGACGACGAATATAAAAGCCATTCTGATGGGGGAGGACGGAACGGTTGCGGCATCGGCAAGCCGGTTAAGCACAACCATTCAGGCAGGCCCGGGGGCAGTGGAACAGGAACCGCAGGAATGGTGGAGAAATGCAGCAGCCATATTCCGCTCGCTCTCAGAAAGTGCCGGTGATTCCATCATGAAGAGAGTCAGGGGAATCGGCATCAGTTCTCATACGGTAACCATGCTGCCCTTGGATGAGAAAAGAGAACCCCTGCGAAATGCCCTGACATGCCAGGACGGGAGATCAGGCAAAGAAATGCACCGGATTGTAAAGGAAATGGGCTTGGAGCATTTTACATCCGTTGCAGGGGGGCAGCCGGCAGTTTCTTTCCTGCCAAACAAGATTCTGTGGTTTAAAGAACATGAGCCGAAGTTGTTCGCAAGAACCAGGTACTACATACAGGCAAGTTCTTTTTTGAACATGAAGCTTACAGGGGTCATGACAACAGATATGGATCAGGCGTCCAGAACACAGTGTCTGGACATCCGCACTATGACATGGTCAAAAGAGATCGGAGATATCATAGGGGTGGATCTAGAGCAGGTGATGCCGGAGTTAAAGGCAGTTGACGATATTATCGGAACTGTGACAAGAGAAGCTGCCCGGGAAACAGGTCTGCCAAAAGGCGTGCCTGTGATTGCCGGATGCAGCGACGCTCTGGCTTCCATGTATGCCATGGGATTAAAGCAGCTTGGAGACGCAGGGGAGTCCTCGGGAACAACATCCCTTGTCTTTGCCGGAAGTGAAAAAAAGAGCCCCTCCAATGTTCCGGTAGTCACAAGACCCTGTACTATTCAGGGAATGCCCTGGATTTTCGATGCGCCTATACAGTCTACCGGGTCATCCATCAAGTGGTTTATAGATAAAATGGCTGCCCAGGAAAAGCTGGAGGCAAAAGAAAAGCATATGGATATCTATACCTATTTGAACGAACTGGCGTCAGAGGCACAGCCCGGGGCAGGGGGATTATTCTTTTATCCCTATCTGATGGGTGAAAGGGCGCCCCTCTGGAACGAATACGCAAGAGGAATGTTCATCGGCATGGGTATGGACACGGAGAGAAGGGATTTTGTAAGGGCTGTTTTTGAGGGTACTGCCTATGCACTTCGCCATGTGGTGGAGACCATCAAAAAGTCTGGGGCAAGAGTTGACGCATTGTATATCTGCGGCGGCGGGGCAAAGAGCCGTACATGGTGCCAAATCAAGGCATCCATGCTGCGGGTTCCTGTATATCTTCTGGACAGCAGCTCCGGGGATGTGCCCATGGGTGACGCTCTGCTTGTGGGGCATAAGGTCGGTGTGTTTCCGGATTTTGCAAAGGCGGCAGAGAGTATCATCAAGGTAAGGGAAGTAATCCAGCCGGTTCAGCAGTGGGCCGACATCTATGATGAGCGATACCCGTATTATGTGGAACTATACCAGAAACTGGATGAAAGCCTGAAAAACCTCAGGGAAACCGTTGGGAGTATGGATAAAAAAGGATAAGAGTCTGTTTGTAAATTGCTTTAATGAATTTTCAAACAGGCGATAGGAAAGGATGGTAAAGATGAAAGCAGTAGCAAGTTTTGGGATTGTCAATGCTGATACTAGCGGCCCGGGCGCTTTTTTGAGAGCAGCAAAATGGTATTGGGACGAACTTACCGATATGTTTGCGGCGGCCGGGTTCACCTCAGTGATGATTCCCATGGTGCCCAACACCGAAAATGTGTCACGAAACGGAGCGCCTATTTGTACGGCATCCGTAAAGACACGTTTCGGTTCACCGGAAGGATATCTGAAATACCTGAACAATAAAGGAATTGAAAATGTTGAGGCCATTGGCATTTCCGCACAGAGCCAATTTAACAGTCTTTTTGAGACAGGCCTTCCCATAGAAAGACTTTTTGATGCTTTTTACAGCCACGCGGCAGACACCATAGAGGCGCTGGTACAGTTGGGAGGCAGCACACTGCTGGCATCCCCCACACCGGGGATTGGTTTTTTGGATCAGGCATTTCACGGGGATGAAGGAAAAAAAGAAAAGTTTTTGGCAAATGCAGCGGAATGTATGAACCGTATCGGAGAAGCCTGCAAGGAAAACAAGATCCATTTTGCAGTCCGCAATGAATACTGGACTTTAGTCAGGGGAACCAAGATTGATTCCTTCATGGAAAATCTGGATACCAGTCTTGTCTCTTATGCGGCAGATCCGGCACATCTCTCCATCGCCAATGCGGATTACCTGGAATACTTTAAAAAATATGCAAAACAGGCAAAGGCGGTGTGCTTTACAGATACAAAATTCAAGGATGAACTGGATGTTTACAAGACAATATCCCCGGAATTCCCCCAGGATGGACGCAGGCAGAGAGTATACTATGACCTGGGTTATGGAAATATGGATTTTACTGAAATATATAAAATTCTGCGGAATGCTGACTTTGACGGTCCGGTAATATTGGATTCCAAATATTCACTGGATATTCCAAAAGGAATTTTAAGGATGAGAACATTCTGGAATAACTTGGAGAAAAATTATATTGCTGAGGAGGTAAGGAATGGAAAATAGAAATATTGATTATACGTACATGACGAATCTTTGGGGCAATATCAATTATAAGCAGATTAACAATTTTGATGAGTGGTATATGGGTGACTTTGGGTCAGCCTACTATTATCAGGATTGGGATAAGATTCTCCGCTACTTTGCAGGGGCCGGATTTAAGGGAATTGAGATTATGGTCTTTTCTGTTCCTAACATCACCAATGCATTCGGATCAATGAAAAATTTCAGGGACTTTGCCCTGGAACGGGGTATCGAACGGATCACAGGAATGTTTTCCCATCATGTGGGGTCCCAGGATAAGAGAAATCATCCGGGAATATTTGCATATGAGCAGCAGGCCATTGACGCCCTTGCAGAGTGTGGCGGGATCAACCTCATCGTGCAGCCCGCAGGCCAGTATTACGGAACAGGACCCCTGGATGAAGAGGGCCTGAAAAATGTGGCAGAGTGCATGAATACCGTGGGACGTATGTGCGCGGACAAGGGGCTGGCAGTATCCATCCACAATGAATTCTGGTGCGCCGTGAATAAGTATGACCATGAGAAATTTTTAGAGATGACAGATCCCCGTTATGTTTATTACTGTCTTGACACAGCACAGGTTGCGATTATGGGGAAAGATATCCTGAATTTTTATGATACTTATCATGACAGGGTACAGTATTTCCACATAAAAGACACCACCTACATTGATGCCCCGGATGAAAAGCGATTCGGCGCAGGGGCGGAATTTGATGAGAAGGGAGCGCGCTGGTTCTGGGAGCCGGGCGGCGGACTTCTGGACTTTAAAGGTCTGTGGGAGCTGATGAAAAAGTATAACCATAAGGGATGGATTGGAATTGAATCGGATGGAACACCGGATCCTCTGTCAACCATTCTTTTGACGAAAAATTATATTGATACGGTTTTGGATCCCATTTACAAATAACAGGATTGGTCTGGCCGGCTGACAGCGGCTATGTTAATAGATCAAATATATTTTATTTACCATGAAGGAGGAAATATTATGATGGACACACAGTTTGCAAAATTTTTACAGATTGGAATTATTGTAGAAAATGTTGAGGAGACGGTAAAACAGTATGAAAAGTACGGGATTGGACCCTGGAGGATCAGCCCTTTGGATTCCGCGGAATTTCCCGATTTTACCATGAACGGAAAAAAGGAACGTCTTCAGACCGTTATGGCATTTTGTGACTGCTGGGGATTTGAATTAGAGCTTATTCAGCCGGTCAGTGACAGCCCTTATAAAACATGGCTAGAGGAGCATGGACCGGGTATGCATCACATTGCGCTGATCACCAGGGATGAGTTTGGAAAAGTGGTTGATGAGCATAAAAAACTCACCGGCAGGGACCCATGGCTGTGGTGCAAAGACCCTGTTATCGGAATGGAGTTTGCATATCTGGACTTACATAAAGAACTGGGATTGTTCCTGGAAATATATAACGAGGATAAAAAAGGCGGATTAGACGCCAACTTCAAGCTGCCGGAATAAGAAAACAAACATGGAATAAAGGAGAATGAGAATAATGGAATATGTAAAATTTAACGGAATTGACAAAAAGATCAGCAAGTTTTTTATGGGCACATTCGGAATGTTCCCTGACAATAAAGAGAAACATTTTCAGACACTGGATGCAGCGTATGACCTTGGAATCACTGCCATTGACACAGCACGTGCCTATGATTCCGAACCCACAGTAGGCGAATGGATTGAATCCAGGGGTGTCCGTGAGAACATTGTTCTTCTTTCCAAGGGTGCCCATCCCACAGACTACCGCCAGAGAGTCACACCTTATGACATTGACTCTGATCTGGCTGAGACTCTTGCAGAACTCCGCACCGATTATCTGGACATCTATCTTCTGCACAGAGACAACACAGAACTTCCTGTTGGCCCCATCGTAGAAAAGTTAAATGAGCATCAGGCAGCAGGGAGAATTAAGATATTCGGAGGTTCCAACTGGACTCATGAACGTCTGGAGGAGGCAAACGAATATGCCTATGCCCACAATCTGACACCAATGTCTGTATCCTCTCCCAACTTCAGTCTGGCTGAACAGGTTAAGAATCCCTTTGCTCCGGGATGTGTTACTATTGCAGGAAATAAAAATGCAGATGCCCAGGCTTGGTATACGAAAAACCAGATGCCGGTTCTCGCATATTCCTCCCTTGCCAGAGGGTTATTCTCAGGAAGGATCACAAGAGAACTTCTGGCAGAGGACCCAGAAAAAATTGATATGTTCTGCCGCATCGGATACTGCTATGAGGAAAACTTTGTAAGACTCGACCGCTGTAAAGAGATTGCAGAGGAAAAGAACTGTTCCATTCCCCAGGTGGCAATGGCATATGTTCTGGACAGCCCGCTGAATGCATTCCCCATTATCGGAGCGGCAAACAGAGGCGAGATAGAATCCTCTCTTGGAGCATTGAACGTAAAACTTACGCCCCAGGAAGTGCTTTATCTTGAACTGAAGGCTGATACAAGGAAATAAAGGTATGTCAAATTGCGTGTGGATAAGACCACAGCGCCTGCGGAAGGGAGAAGATTATGGTACCAGGTAAAATTGGAAAATATAGCCGGAGCGTCTCTATTATCGGAGTGGGGGCAATGCCCTTTGGCGATACAGGGGAGAATCCGGAATTAAAGGGACTTACAGAAGGAGAATTTTTTGGGGCAGCAGCACTGATGGCAATGGAAAATGCAGGAATTGAGCCGAGAGACATTGATTTCTTTTACCATGGCTCTGCCAATCCAAAGTTTTTTAACAATGCAGCAACACCTAACATGCAGGTTGCAGAGTGGTTCGGGGTGCGGGGAAAAGGCTCTGTCCACCACTCAGAGGCATGCTGTACCGGTTATGTGGGTCTGGAACAGGCTGTAAATGATGTGGCAAGCGGTGCACATGAAATTGTCCTTTCCGGCTGTGTGGAGATGGCATGCGGCCTGCCGGTTCCGGGAAAACCGGCACATCTGCGGAAAAAGATCACCACAGATGATGTTACACCTGATCTGGAAGCAATTATGGACCGCGCTTACACACGTGCCCTTGGAGGAGGCCATATCGGACAGGATGACTGGATGGATCTCTACAAAAATGAATATGGCCTGACAGACAGCCAGGTAGACGAAGTTTTAAATACCATGTCTTACCACGGAAGAAGAGCCGCTGTATTGAATCCTCTGGCTATGTACCGGACACCTTTTGAAGAGATTGCAAAGGAGCTGGGATTTGATGACCCCATGGAGTATCTCCGCTCACCCTTTAACCCAAAAACAACCCAGTATCTCCGTGTGACCGGCAATGCGCCCAGCGCGGATGGCTCTGCCTGTGTCATCGTCTGTCCTACGGAAATGGCACACCAGTTTAAACAAAAGCCCATAGAAGTTCTGGGTGTGGGAACCTCTTGTCTGGAACTTATGAGGCCCCACAATGAGATGGAGATCACCAGAGAAGCCGGACGTCAGGTCTATGAAGCCACCGGCTTACGCCCGGAGGATATTGATCTTCTTCTTGTAAATGATTTTGTACTCTCGTCACAGCTCCTCGCAGCGGAGGAACTTGGCTACCTGCCCAAAGGTGAAGGGTGGAAGTGGGTGCTGGAAGGACGTACTGCGTTTGACGGAGACAGGCCCATCAATCCTCATGGCGGCCGTACTTCATATGGACATGCTTATGGGGCGTCCGGCATGGCAGATATCTATGAAGCTGTACTTCAGTTGCGCGGACAGGCGGGACCCCGTCAGATAAAGAAGAATCCCAAAACAGCAATGCTGCGCGGATTTGGCGGTGGTCAGAACTGCCATATTCCGATCCTGAGAGTTCTGGAATAAGGAGGTCAAAATGAAGATTGAAAAAATTGTCGAAAAATTTTATGAGGGCTTAGCAGAGCACAAAATTTATGCCCGCAGATGTTTGGAATGCGGTGCCATTGAATATCCCCCCAGATATGCGTGCAACACCTGCGGATATCATGAGACAGAATGGGTTGAACTGTCAGGAAAAGGAAAACTTCACAGTATCATTCTCCCGGCATCACTGAATGCAGATCCCTGGAATGATAAGATCGGACCTTATTGCTATGGCCTCATCGAACTGGAAGAAGGCGTGATGTTTAACGGGACGGTATTCGGTATGACCCGGAAAGCGGCAAAGAAAATGAAAGATAAACTGCCAATCCCCATACATGCTCTTTTTGCGGAGAGGGACGGGTTTACAACCCTGTTTTTTGAAGTTGATAAAAATGTGGAGGAAAATAAATGAATAGAGATGAAATGATTAAATTTATTGTTGATTGTGTGGCACAGACTTATCGTGCAGATGCGGCCGGAATATCGGAATCCACCAATATCCCCGAGGAGTTCGGAACAAAATCCCTGCAGAGAGTTTCCTTATGCGCATTGATCGAGAATGAGACAGATGTGGTTCTCTCTCTGGGAGACATTGGAAAATACCCTACAGTTGGTGAACTGGCTGATTTTATCCTGGAATCAGAATAAACTTAAAATAGTAAGCAGAAATCAGGGCTGTTGTTTTGCCGGGCACGTTTTAAGCAATACAACAGTCCTTTTATCTTGTAAGCGGATAAATCTTCCGCTTTCAAGATAAAGCCTCCGGCGGATTGCAGAGGCGCGCAGATGTGCTTTGTCATGCAGAGCATGACGCGCGCCTCGCAGCAAGTACGCAGAGGCGTACTTGAATAAATATATTTCCGCAATAAAGAGGAAATATCAAAGTTGAGAGCCAAGATAGAAAATGCTATATTGTGTGTAGATAAAAGACGTACAGAAAACGATTGGTTGGGGAGGGAAATATGGCTGAAATTATAATTGATGGCATCCGGTTGGAAGTGCCGGAGCATAAATGTGTATTAGAATGCGCATTGCAGGCGGGAATTTACATTCCCCATCTGTGTCATCATCCAGATCTGCCGGAAAATGGCTCCTGTCGTTTATGCATTGTTGAGGTTGAAGGTGTGAAAGGTGTGGTTCCATCTTGTACCTTAAAGGCGGAAAACGGAATGGTCATTCGTACAGAGAGTGAAAATCTTCGGAAATTACGGTCTATGGCTATGGAACTGCTTCTGGCCGGACATCCGGAGGATTGTTCCACCTGTCCTAAATACGGCAATTGTGAACTTCAAACACTGATACAGTACCTGGGGGGTGCAGGCTCCCATATAAAAGAGAGGGTAAAAGGATTTAAAGAGAACAAAGAAAATCCCTTGATCGAGTATGAGATGAACCGCTGCGTACTGTGCGGAAGATGTGTGCGTGCGTGCAATGACCTGCGGGGTGTAGGCGCAATCCAGTATCAGAAAAAGAACCTGGAAACCTATGTGGGAACCCTTCATGACAAATTGCTGGCGGACGCAGACTGCAGGTTCTGTCAGGCCTGTGTGGAGGTATGTCCCACAGGAACCATAAGAGACAAACTGATGGAAAGAAATGCCCAAAAAGCATCAAAGGAAGACCTGGTCATTCCCTGTAAGGCGGCGTGTCCTGCCCACACAGACGTTCCCAGATACATCCGTTTTGTCAAAGAGGGAAACTGCGATGGGGCGGCGGCTGTGATCCGTGAAAAAGTTCCGTTTCCAAAGGCGCTGGGACATGTGTGCTCCCATGCGTGTGAATTACAGTGCAAACGGGGCGAAGTGTCGGAAGCCATGTCCATCCGCAATATCAAACGCTATGCGGCTGAGCAGGATACCGGTAGATACTGGAAAGGCAAAGGAAAACAGCTTCCCGATACCGGAAAGAAAGTCTGTGTAGTGGGCGCAGGGCCGGCCGGTATGACAGCTGCGTATTATCTCCGCAAGCAGGGACATGACGTGACATTAAAAGAGGCGCTTCCCACTGTGGGTGGTATGATGAGTTACGGCATTCCTGCCTATCGTCTTCCAAGGGAGGTTGTGGCTGAAGAATACGGCTATATGGAAGAGACAGGTATACATACAGAGGTGAATACCCGGGTGGAGCATCCGGCGCAGCTTCTGAAAGAATACGATGCAGTTCTTATGGCTATAGGGACACATCAGGGTGTGCGGCTTCCCATGGAGGGAAATGATCTGCCCGGGACTTTGGTGAACATAGAGTTTTTAAGAAAGTGTTCTATGGGTCAGGAGACAGGGATTGGACGCCATGTGATCATTCTCGGCGGAGGCAATGTGGCCTTTGACTGTGCCAGAAGTGCAAAAAGACTGGGAGCAGAAGAAATCCATGTGGCCTGTCTGGAGGCAGAGGATAAGATGACGGCAGACGAGGAAGAGATCCAGCAGGCGAAGGAAGAGGGAATCCTGGTACATCCGGCACAGACCTTTGAGAGGATTACCGGGACAGAGCATGTGACAGGCGTTGATTTTATGGATGTGGAAGAATTTTCTTTTGATGAGAACAGACGTCCGGTTATCAGGAAGAAAGCCGGTTCGGAGCACCATATAGACTGTGACACCGTTATTTTTGCCACAGGACAGAGAGTTGAGATTACAGAAGAGGCAGGTATCCTTCTGGGACGGGCAAATTCCATTGTCACAAAGGAAGGAAGCGCAGCGGCTTCTGTGGAAGGAATCTTTGCGGCAGGCGATGCAGTGTACGGAACCAAGTCGGTGATCATGGCCATAGAGGCCGGAAGACAGGCTGCCAGTGAAATAGATATTTATCTTGGCGGCGATGGAGATATCACGGAAACTTTCGCGCCAGCGCAGCACGCAGATCCTAAAATCGGGAAGATAGAAGGTTTTGCGTATCAGAGACGGACTTCCACGGATATAAAAGAGGCAAAAGAACGTCAGAGTAACTTTAAACTGGTTGATGATGGATTCTGTAATGAGGCAGCTTGTTCAGAAGCGTCACGATGTCTGCAGTGTGATCTGAGGCTTCAGATCACACCGGCGAGACTCTGGAAAGATTTTGAAGGCAAAGAGGGGGTATACTCTTGAAAATGAATGAACTTCTAAAATCTCTGGATAAAGAAAAGGTTTTAAGCCAAATCCGGAGAGCCGGAATTACTGAGTACGGGACGCTGAATGAAGGACTGGCAGAAAAACTGGACAGATTCCTTCAGTCCGGCAGGGAAGAAGGAACCCCGGTTCTGGCTGCCGGAGCATTGAACAACAATGACTTTTCACACATGCTGCTGGATATTCTGAAAAAGGAGCCTGAAAAAGTCCTGACAGGGCTGGGCGTTACGGCATGGCTTACAGACGCGGACAGAGCTGTCTTGTATTTGCCGGAGGAAGAGACAGAATTAGCCGGGATAGTTGAAAAATCTGCCAAAGAGATGGAGATGGACCTTCTCATAGTAAACGAAATTGCAGACATGCGGTTGCTGAGAAATGGGATCATAAATCACATCCAGACATTGGCAGCAGTTGCGGATGTTTTAAATGACAGGTATGAAGCGAAAACATTAGTAAGTGTTGTAAAATATACGGACAGCAAAACCGCTGAGACGGTATCAGAACCCCGTTACGTGCCCTTCGGAACTCAGATGCAGGAGGTAACCGGAAGTTTGGATGGGGTAAAAGCAGTTCAGATTGGCGACGCTCTGTATCTGTCCGAGGAAATTCCGCCTATGATTCTTACGGAAAGGACAAGTCTGGGGGACGGAGTCATAAAGCTTTACACAGATGGCTGCTGTATGTTGGACGCAGCGTTTGAACAGCTAATGAAGAGCCGCAGAAAAAGCTGCGGAAAATGTACATTCTGCCGGGAAGGACTGATTCAGCTATATGCCGGAATGAAGGAAGTAATCAGCGGAAAAGGTAAATTACCGGGCATGAAAATTATGGAAGAAATCGGAGAGGCTATGACGTTCTCTTCCTCCTGTACCATTGGAAACTCGGGCAGCGCATTGGTTCTGGGGACCATTGAAAAATTTGAGAATGAATATGTGGATCATATAAAGAGAAAAAAATGTACAGCCGGAAGCTGTCTGGCATTTGTAAATATTTATATTGACCCTCAAAAATGCATGGGCTGCGGTAAATGTCAGGAGACTTGTGAGGGTAATTACATAGAAGGGCTGAATGGCTACATCCATATGATTGAAGACACTGACTGTACAAAGTGCGGAAAGTGTATAGGGATTTGCCCGGAAAGTGCAATCATATCCACTACGGGCCGTGTGCCGGGGCTGCCGGACCGGCTTACCAAAGTAGGACGGTTTAAACGATATTAGTGAAATTTGGATAATGAAAGGGGAAGAAAAAAATGGGAAGACTTTTAACCATTATGACATGTCAGTGGACGGATTTGGAACTTGAGGTTATGTGCCGGAAAGCAAAAGAGATGGGTTATGACGGCCTGGAGCTGGCATGCTGGGGCAATCATCTCGACGCGAAAAGAGTAGTGGAGGATGATTCCTATTTTCAGGAAGTCATGGATCTGCTGAAGAAATACGACTTGAAATGTGAGGCCCTGTCCACTCATATCATCGGTCAATGTGTAGGTGACTATAATGATCCCAGGCTGAACAATTTCGCGCCTGACGAGTTGGCAGATCAGCCGGATGCAATCCGGGCATGGGCTGTTGAAACCATGAAATACGCTGCACTTGCAGCAAAAAAAATGGGCTGTTATGTAGTGACCGGATTTACAGGCTCTCCGATTTGGAAATATTTATATTCATTTCCGCAGACAACAGAGGAGATGATTGAAGCTGGATACCAGGAAATCTATGATCTCTGGTCACCGATTCTGGATGTATTTGCTGAAAATGGCATTCAGTTCGCATTAGAGGTTCATCCAGGAGAAATCGCATTTGACTATTACTCCACCAAGAGACTGCTGGAGAAATTCAAGGACAGACCGGAGTTTGGCCTGAATTTTGACCCGAGTCATCTCATATGGCAGGGAGTTACCCCTCATTTATTCCTTCAGGATTTTGCAGACAGGATATACCATGTACATATGAAGGATGCAGCCGTGACCTTAGACGGAAGGAGCGGACTGCTGGGCTCTCACATTGATTTCGGAGATCTGCGCAGAGGATGGAACTTCCGCTCACTGGGACATGGAGATGTGAATTTTGAGGAGATTATCCGTGTACTGAATGCTGTGGGGTATGAAGGACCGCTTTCTGTGGAATGGGAAGACAGCGGAATGGAACGGGAATATGGAGCAAAACAGGCGGCAGAATTTGTCCGTGGAATCGACTTCAAGGCATCTGATATCAAATTCGACGATGCCATTGCAAATTAGTCAGGAAGGAGAATCGACATGGCAGAGAGAAAGAAACTTTGTTATGGAATGGTAGGCGGCGGTCTGGGTGCCTTTATCGGGGCAGTACACAGAAAGGCCATTGCGCTGGAGGAGACAGCGGACCTTGTGGCAGGCTGTTTCAGCTCAAAAGATGGGAAAAACCAGGAGACTGGCAGCTTTTATGGAATTGAGGAAGACCGTCTTTATAAAGACTACCGGGAAATGGCGCAAAAAGAGGCCCAAAGGGAAGACGGTATTGATTTTGTATCCATTGTGACGCCAAATGCAACTCATTACCAGGTGGCAAAGGCCTTTTTGGAGGCAGGAATACATGTGGCCTGCGAAAAACCTTTATGCTTTACCGTGGAGCAGGCAGAGGAACTTCAGGCCCTGGCGGCAGAGAAAAATCTGTTTTTTGCTGTGACTTATACCTATACAGGATATGCCATGGTAAAACTGGCAAGGGAACTGGTTGAAAAGGGTGAGATCGGCGAAATTGTGAATGTAAATGCCGAGTATCTTCAGGATTGGCTGATAGATGAAATAGGAGGCGGCAGCCAGACAACAACAAAGCTGTCTGTATGGCGCACCGATCCGGAAAAATCAGGTATCTCAAACTGTGTGGGCGATATTGGCACCCACATTGAAGATACAGTCAGTTATATTACCGGTTTACATCCCAAAAAAGTGGCAGCGGCCCTGGACAATTACGGGATGGAGCTGGATCTTAACGCGAATATGCTAGTGGAGTACGAAAATGGCGTCCATGGAGTGTACAGTTGTTCCCAGGTGTGCGCAGGACACTTAAATGGACTGACAGTGCGTATCTTTGGAACCAAAGGAGCCATTGAATGGGTTCAGGAGGACCCCAATTATCTGAAAGTGACAAAGAAGGGACAGCCGGTGCAGATATACCACAGAGGAACCGGATATATAACCGGGCGTGCAGCAGAGCTGAATCACATTCCTTCCGGTCATCCTGAGGGTCTGACCTATGCATTTGCCAATATTTATCACGCGTTTATGAGTGCAGTGTTGAAACAGATAAATGGCCAGGAGATCACACAGGAAGATCTGGACTTTCCGAAAGTGGAAGACGGCGTAATGGGAGTTCGGTTTATTCATGCGGCAGTGAAGAGCAGCAAGAATGGGTCTGTATGGACAGAAGTCTGAAAACTGCCCGTTGTGAAAGGAAGAATATTATGGGAAAAACATGTTTTGCCGGTAAGAAAAAATTTCCGCACTTATTTTCACCCATCAGGATCGGAAATATCAGACTGAAAAACAGAATCATTGCTGCCCCCACCAGTCCAAGTATGATTACCACAGAAGGCCATTTTACCCCGGAAATGATCGCCTACCTGGAGGAAAAAGCAAAAGGCGGGGTGAGTGTGGTTACATATGGTGAGGCCATTCCCCACTCTGCCACAGGAAAATCACACAATAAACAACTGCAGTTGGATTCTTTCGGCGTTCGTCAGGGATTGGCGGAATCTGTGAGAAGAATACACAACGCCGGAGGGCTTGCGAATATTCAGTTGTCCCATGGGGGCATGTATGGAGGGTTGGCTTCCGTGGGGGGAGATCTTGACACCTGCAAGGCGGCATACGGACCCAGTGACATGATGATGCCCGCAGGGGAAGTAAAAGAAATGCCCCGGGAGATGATCTATGAAATTGCGGAGTCCTATGGAAAAGCGGCGAAGCTTTGTAAAGACGTGGGATATGATATGATTCAGGTTCATGCAGCCCATGGCTGGCTGTTCAATCAGTTTCTTTCCCCTCTGTTTAATCACCGGACGGATGAATTTGGCGGTTCTTTGGAAAACCGCGCCCGTTTTCTACTTCTGGCGCTGGATGCGGTCAGAAAAGCAGCAGGGCCTGTTTTTCCCATAGAACTTCGTCTCAATGGGGATGATTTTCAGGAGGGAGGACTCACTCTTGCTGATTATATAGAAGTTGCCAAGCTTGTAAATGATAAAGTGGATCTTTTTAATATTTCGTGCGGAAACCATGAAGATCCGGCAATGTTTTGCAGGACACATCCAAATTCCTTTTTCCCGAGAGGTGTCAATGTGTATCTGGCGGCAGAGATCAAAAAACATGTCACCAAACCGGTTGCGTGTGTAGGGTCCTTGAACGATCCGGAACAAATGGAAAAAATTATTGCAGACGGACAGGCTGATCTGGTAGAGATAGGCCGCGGACTGGTTGCAGATCCCTATATTGCAAAGAAGGCTTTGGAGGGAAGTGAAGAGGATATTACTCCCTGTCTGAGGTGTTATGAGTGTTTTGGAGCCACCGGCCAGTTGGAGATCATAAAATGCACGGTAAATCCAAAGCAGGGACAGCAGATCCAGGGGGCGGAACCCCTATTGGAACCAAAAAGACAAAAGAAGGTTCTGGTTATCGGCGGCGGTCCCGGAGGAATGGAGGCTGCAATCACGGCTGCGGGCAGAGGACATAAGGTTACACTTGTTGAAAAGTCAGATAAGCTCGGGGGAAATCTCCACCCTGCAGGGGCGCCGTATTTTAAAGAAGATATCAGAAAGCTGTGCCATGTTCTGACCCGCCGGGTGGAACAGGCCGGGGTTACGGTTGTCATGAATACAGAGGCAACACCAAAATATGTCAGGGATTTTGAACCAGATGCTTTGATTGTCGCGGTTGGCTCTTCGGAACTTCGGCCTCCCATTCCGGGAATTGACGGAGAAAATGTAGTTATGGCCATTGAGGCGGAACTGCACCCGGAAAGGCTTGGAAAACGTGTTGCGATCATGGGCGGAGGTCTGGTAGGCGCGGAAGCCGCATGTTCCTTTTTCCATGAGGGACACCAGGTGTCTATTGTGGAAATGAAAGATGATATTGCCATGGAAGTAAATTCTTTCTACCGGGGCGGCCTGATGCCCCATGTGCAGGAGAGCGCTGATATTTACGTGAAAACAAAGGTAAAAGCAATCACACCGGAAGGCATTCTTGCAGAAAATGCAGAGGGTGAATTTCTGATTGAAGCGGACACCATTGTATGCGCCCTGGGGTTCCGCGCACCCTGGGCAGCGGTGGATGCTTTATGTGCGGAAGTGGATGAGAGCTATGTTGTGGGAGACTGCAAAAATGTAGGACAGATCTACCATGCCATGAATGACGGCTACTATACAGGACTGCTTTTGTAAAAAGCATTGGTAAGCGGCCTGGGGTTTTCTTCCTTTGCCTATTTGTCAAAAAATGAAATTGGGGATTTACAAATAGGGATAAATGAGATAATATAATTTATTATTAGCAAACTTTAACGACGAAGGCGTCGGATTACCCATAGGGATATGGGCTGTCCGGCGCCTTTTTGATGTGTGGAAAATATTGTATACATGCCCTGGGTGACAGGAATGTATACCACAGCAGTCTTCCATAAATCATGTAACACAGTAACGCAGGAGGAAAATGTGATGGCAGTAAAATATGTATTTGTTACAGGCGGAGTGGTGTCAGGACTGGGAAAGGGAATTACCGCGGCATCTCTTGGCCGCCTTTTAAAAGCCAGAGGTTATCAGGTGACGATGCAGAAATTTGACCCTTATATCAACGTAGACCCCGGAACCATGAATCCGATCCAGCATGGAGAGGTATTTGTAACAGATGACGGGACAGAAACAGATCTGGATCTGGGGCATTACGAGAGATTTATAGATGAGAGTCTGGATAAAAACTCCAATGTGACCACAGGTAAAATTTACTGGTCCGTTCTGCACAAAGAACGCCATGGGGATTACGGCGGCGGGACGGTGCAGGTGATCCCGCATATTACCAATGAGATCAAGGGATGCTTTTACCGGGCCAAAACACCTGGTGAGGAGAGGATCGCCATCATTGAAGTGGGAGGGACAGCAGGTGATATTGAGAGCCAGCCATTTTTGGAGGCGATCAGGCAGTTTCAGCATGATGTGGGACATGAGAATGCTGTTCTCATCCATGTGACGCTGATCCCCTACCTGAAGGCCTCCGGTGAATTGAAGACAAAACCCACCCAGACAAGTGTGAAGGAGCTTCAGAGTATGGGGCTGCAGCCGGATATTCTGGTCTGCAGGTCTGAATATCCCATTTCCCGGGAAATCAAAGATAAAATTGCTCTTTTCTGCAATGTGCCGGAAAACCATGTACTGCAGAACCTGGATGTGGAATATCTCTATGAGGCGCCTCTTGCCATGGAAAAGGAGAATCTGGCCCAGGCAGTGTGCGAGTGTCTGCGCCTTCCGTGCCCCGAGCCGGATCTAGAGGACTGGAAGTCCATGGTGGATGATCTGCGCCACCCGGATACAGAGGTTGAGATTGCCGTTGTGGGTAAATATATACAGCTCCATGATGCGTATTTAAGCGTGGCGGAGGCATTGAAACACGGCGGCATCGCCGGTCATGCCAGCGTGAGACTGCGCTGGGTGGATTCAGAAAATATTACGGAAAAAAACTGCGGAGAACTTCTGCAGGGACTGGATGGAATCCTGGTTCCGGGCGGTTTCGGCAGCAGAGGAACAGAAGGAAAAATCCTGGCTGTTCAGTATGCCAGAGAAAACAAAATACCGTTCCTGGGTATTTGTCTTGGTATGCAGGCCGCGATTATTGAATTTGCCCGTAATATACTTGGGTATCATGATGCCAATAGCATTGAATTGGACCCGAATACCCTGCATCCGGTCATTGCGCTTATGCCTGAGCAGAACGGAGTGGAGGATTTGGGCGGGACACTGAGGCTTGGATCTTATCCCTGCAAACTGAAAAAGGGAACAAAATCCAGTGCTTTATACGGAAAAGAAGAGATCACAGAGCGCCACAGACACCGCTATGAGGTAAATAATGACTACAGGGAGAGGCTGGAGGAGAACGGAATGACACTGGCCGGCCTTTCCCCTGACGGCAGGATCGTGGAGATGATCGAACTTACAGACCACCCATTCTTTGTGGGAACACAGGGACACCCTGAATTAAAATCCAGACCAAACCATGCGCATCCCCTTTTTGCGGGACTTGTGTGCGCGGCTGTTGAATATAAGAAAGAGAGAGGGCTTTAACTATGAGAAAAGATGAAGGATTGTACCGGCAGCAATTTGAACATGACAACTGCGGTATCGGAGCCGTTGTGAACAGTAAAGGCATAAAAAGCCATAAGACCGTGGAAAATGCCCTGAAAATTGTGGAAAACCTGGAACACAGGGCAGGAAAGGATGCAGAGGGAAAGACTGGCGACGGTGTTGGCATCCTGCTTCAGATTTCCCATAAATTCTTCGCCGGGGCTTGTAAAAAAGAGGGGATTGCCATCGGCGGAGAGCGTGAATATGGAATTGCCATGCTATTTTTCCCGCAGGATGAACTGAAATGCAACCAGGCAAAGAAAATGTTTGAAATTATCGTGGAGAAGGAGGGTCTGGAATTTTTAGGCTACCGTAAGGTCCCTGTATGTTCAGAGGTTCTGGGCCATAAAGCATTGGAATGCATGCCAAATATTGTGCAGGCATTTATCAAAAAACCGGAAAATGTGGAAAAGGGGCTTCCGTTTGACAGAAGACTGTATATTGCCCGCCGTGTATTTGAGCAGAGCAATGACAATACATATGTGGCATCCATGTCCAGCAGGACCATTGTGTATAAGGGCATGTTTCTGGTAAACCAGCTCCGTACATTTTTTGCGGATCTGCAGGATGCGGATTATGAATCGGCCATTGCCATGGTACATTCACGTTTCAGTACCAATACCAATCCGAGCTGGGAGCGGGCACATCCAAACCGCTTTATTGTGCATAACGGCGAGATCAACACGATCCGGGGAAATGCTGACAAGATGCTGGCAAGGGAAGAGACAATGGCTTCAGATCATCTGAAGGATCAGCTTCACAAGGTGCTTCCGGTGGTGGATACCAGGGGTTCTGACTCCGCTATGCTGGACAATACACTGGAGTTTCTGGTCATGAACGGCATGGATCTGCCGCTGGCAGTTATGGTTACCATCCCTGAGCCGTGGGCAAATAATACAACACTTTCCCAGGAGAGAAGAGATTTTTACCAGTATTACGCCACCATGATGGAGCCGTGGGATGGTCCGGCTTCCATTCTGTTTTCTGACGGAGACGTGATGGGAGCTGTTCTGGACAGGAACGGACTTCGTCCGTCCAGATATTACATCACAAAGAACGGCGATGTGATCCTTTCCTCAGAGGTAGGGGTCATGCCTGTGCCCGAGGAGGATATCGTTCTGAAAGAGCGTCTGCATCCGGGAAAAATCCTGTTAGTGGATACAGTGAAAGGACAGATTTTCAGTGATGATGAAATAAAGGAGATTTATGCAAAAAAACAGCCTTACGGTGAATGGCTGGACAGCAATCTGGTGGAGCTGCAGGATTTAAAAATCCCAAATATCCGCGTGGAGGAGTATGAGGGAGAAGAGCTTACCAGAATGCAGAAAGCGTTTGGTTACACCTATGAGGAATATAGAAAATCCATTTACAGCATGGCGCTCAACGGCTCTGAGAGCATTGCGGCCATGGGAACCGACACTCCCCTTGCGGTGTTGTCACAAAAGCATCAGCCTCTTTTTAACTATTTTAAGCAGTTGTTTGCGCAGGTTACGAATCCGCCTATTGACGCTATTCGGGAAGAGATCGTCACCAGTACAACGGTATATGTGGGAAAAGACGGCAATCTGCTGAAGGAACAGCCGGAAAACTGTCAGGTGATGAAGGTGAACAATCCCATTCTGACAAATACGGATATGCTGAAAATCAAGAATATGAAGGTGGACGGATTCAAGGTGACTGTAGTGCCCATCACATATTATAAAAGCACACGTCTTGACAGAGCCATTGACAGGTTGTTTGTGGAGGTGGATAAAGCTTACAAGGACGGTGCCAATATTCTTGTGCTCTCCGACAGGGGCATTGACGAAAACCACATGCCCATTCCGTCGCTCCTTGCAGTGTCCGCAGTGCATCAATATCTGGTAAAGACAAAGAAACGTACCTCTCTCGCCATTATCCTGGAATCCGGTGAACCCAGAGAAGTCCATCACTTTGCCACGCTTCTTGGATATGGAGCCTGTGCGGTCAATCCGTACCTGGCACAGGATACCATAAAAGAGCTGGTGGGCAGCAAGCTGCTGGATAAAGATTACTATGCGGCTGTGAATGACTACAACAACGCCATCCTGCATGGAATCGTAAAAATCGGGTCCAAAATGGGAATCTCAACCATTCAGTCGTATCAAGGCTCAAAAATATTTGAGGCTATCGGTATCTCTGAGGAAGTGATCGAAAAGTATTTTGCAGGGACTGTGAGCCGTGTGGGAGGCATCACCTTAAAGGATATTGCAGATGATGTGGATGCGCGCCACTCCAAAGCTTTTGATCCGCTGGGACTGCCCGTTGATCTGGAACTGGAGAGTGTGGGGATCCATAAAATGAAAAGCGAAGGGGAGAAGCACCGCTACGATCCCCAGACCATCCATATGCTGCAGGAGTCCACAAAACGCGGGGATTACGGCATGTTTAAGCAGTATACAAGTCTGGTGGACAGAGAGCAGAGCGGCTATCTGCGAAGTCTGATGGACTTTAAGTATCCTGAAAAAGGTATACCTGTCGAGGAAGTGGAGAGTGTTGACGAGATCGTGAAACGCTTTAAGACAGGAGCCATGTCCTACGGCTCCATATCAGAGGAGGCACATGAAACGCTTGCCATTGCCATGAATATGCTGCACGGAAAGTCAAACACAGGAGAGGGCGGTGAGAGCAGCGAGCGTCTGGACAGCGCGGGCAGTGCTGTGGACCGCTGTTCTGCCATCAAACAGGTGGCTTCCGGGCGTTTTGGTGTTACAAGCCGTTATCTTGTCAGCGCAAAGGAGATCCAGATCAAGATGGCGCAGGGGGCAAAACCGGGTGAGGGAGGTCATCTGCCGGCCAGAAAGGTTTATCCCTGGATCGCCAAGACCAGGCATTCAACACCCGGTGTGAGCCTGATCTCACCGCCGCCTCATCACGATATTTATTCGATAGAGGATTTGGCGGAGCTGATCTATGATCTGAAAAATGCAAACAAATATGCCAGGATTTCTGTAAAACTGGTATCGGAGGCAGGTGTGGGCACTGTGGCAGCAGGTGTGGCAAAGGCCGGGGCACAGGTCATCCTGATCTCCGGATATGACGGCGGTACTGGTGCTGCGCCTCAGAGTTCCATCCACAATGCAGGACTTCCCTGGGAGCTGGGTCTGGCTGAGACGCATCAGACACTTCTCAGGAACGGACTTCGCAGCCGTGTCATGATAGAGACAGACGGAAAATTAATGAGCGGCCGTGATGTGGCTGTGGCGGCTCTTTTGGGAGCAGAGGAATTTGGATTTGCAACAGCGCCTCTGGTGACCATGGGCTGTGTTATGATGCGTGTCTGCAATCTGGATACATGTCCGGTAGGTGTGGCAACCCAGAATCCTGAGCTTCGGAAACGTTTCAGGGGAAAACCGGAATACGTGGTAAACTTTATGCGGTTTATAGCAGAGGAACTGCGTGAATATATGGCGAAATTAGGTATCCGTACACTGGATGAGATGGTAGGACGCACAGATCTGCTGAGGGTAAAGGAACATGCGGAAAATCCAAGGGCGTCCCAGATTGACCTGAGTGCAGTCTTAAATAATCCCTATGCGGGAAAATATAGTAAAGTCACTTTTGATCCCGCGCAGGTATATGACTTCAGGCTGGAGGAGACAAAGGATGAAAAGGTGCTGCTCAGGAAGCTGAGAGGAGCAGTGGAAAAGGGCCAGAAAGCCGGCGTGGAGGTACAGGTGACCAACACAGACAGGGCGTTTGGCACCATACTGGGCGCAGAGATCACCAGACAGCACAGAGAGGGACTGCCGGAGGATACCATTACAGTTTCCTGTACGGGTGCGGGAGGACAAAGCTTTGGGTCCTTTATACCAAAGGGGCTTACCCTGACGCTGTGCGGCGACTGTAATGACTACATGGGAAAAGGCCTCTCCGGAGGAAAAATCGTGCTGTATCCTCCGAAAAAGAGGAATTATAAGGCAGAAGAAAATATCATTACAGGAAATGTGGCACTCTACGGTGCAACCAGCGGTACTGCCTATATAGGCGGTGTGGCAGGTGAGCGTTTTGCAGTCCGCAACTCCGGCGCCTATGCGGTGGTGGAAGGCGTGGGAGAACACGGATGTGAATATATGACTGGAGGCCGAGTGGCTGTACTGGGTAAAACAGGAAAGAACTTTGCGGCCGGAATGAGCGGCGGTGTGGCTTATGTGCTGGATGAGGAAAATGATTTATATAAAAACTTGAATAAAGAGATGATTTCCATTGAAAAAGTGGAGACAAAACCGGATATACAGGAGCTGCATCAGATGATCAAGGCCCACGTGGAGGCTACCGGTTCAGAGAAGGGACAGGAAGTGCTCGCACATTTCCAGGAATATCTGCCCAAGTTCAAGAAGATCATTCCCAATGATTATAAGAAGATGACAACTCTTGCGGCAAGGCTTGAGGAACAGGGAATGTCACCTGAACAGGCGCAGTTGGAAGCGTTTAACGAGAATTTTAGTGGGAAAGGGGCTGAATAAGAGATGGGAAAGCCAACAGGATTTTTAGAATACAACAGACAAAGTGCCCGGATGGAAGAGCCGAAAGAGAGGATCAAACATTTCAGAGAATTTAAGAAATATCTGTCCAGGGAAGAACAGCAGAAACAGGGAGCCCGCTGCATGGAATGCGGCGTACCCTTCTGCCAGTCAGGAGCCATGCTGGGCGGCATGGCTTCGGGGTGCCCGCTGCGCAATCTGGTGCCGGAGACAAATGACCTGGTATATACAGGAAACTGGGAGCAGGCCTATCTCCGCCTTTCCAAAACCCACAGTTTTCCGGAATTCACTTCCAGGGTTTGTCCCGCCTTATGTGAGGCCGCGTGTACCTGTAACCTGAATGGAGAGCCTGTAGGGACCAAAGAAAATGAGCATGCTATTATTGAGACTGCCTTTGAGATGGGCTGGGTAAAACCGCAGGTTCCAAAAGTAAGGACAGGAAAGAAGGTGGCTGTGATCGGAAGTGGTCCTTCCGGTCTGGCCGCGGCCCAGCAGCTCAACCGGAGAGGACACCAGGTAACTGTGTTTGAGAGACATGACAGGATCGGAGGGCTGCTGCGCTACGGCATCCCCAACATGAAACTGGATAAATCCGTGATAGACAGAAGAGTACGGCTTATGGAAGAGGAAGGAGTTGTATTCAAAACAGGCGTGGATGTGGGGAGGGATGTAAAGGCATCCAAACTGCAGAAAGAATTTGACAGGATCGTGCTCTGTTGCGGTGCCTCTAACCCCAGAGATATTAAAGTTCCGGGGAGAGACGCGGGTAATATTTATTTCGCCGTGGATTTTCTTTCCGCTGTGACAAAGAGTCTGCTGGACTCTGATCTTAAGGACAACAAGTTTGCATCTGCCAGGGGAAAACACGTGCTGGTCATCGGCGGCGGGGACACGGGAAATGACTGTGTGGGAACTGCTGTCCGCCTGGGGGCAAAATCCGTGACACAGCTTGAGATGATGCCAAAAGCACCGGATACAAGAGCAGACAGTAATCCCTGGCCCCAGTGGCCCCGTGTCTGCAAGACGGATTACGGGCAGGAGGAAGCCATTGCGGTATTTGGGCACGACCCCAGAATCTATCAGACGACAGTGACGGAGTTCATAAAGGATGATAAGGGAGATGTGCAGAAGGCTAAGATCATAAGGCTGGAGAGTAAAAGAGATGAAAAGACGGGTCGTATGAACATGGTACCTGTAAAGGGGACAGAAGAGGTGATAGACGCACAGCTTGTGTTGATCGCGGCAGGATTTCTGGGCAGTCAGAAGTATGTGACGGATGCCTTTAAAGTCTCTGTGAATGAGAGGTCCAATGTTGCCACAAAGCCGGAGGAGTATGAGACCAGCATTCCGGGTATCTTTGCCGCCGGGGATATGCACAGGGGGCAGTCCCTGGTGGTATGGGCTATCCGGGAAGGACGGAAGGCGGCAGAGGCTGTGGACGCTTCTCTGATGGGATATTCCAACCTGTAGGAAAATATTTGTAAAGCCTGCTTAAAGCAGATAAGGAATACAACGAGAATGCCGCACCGGGTCCAAAAAAGAGGACCGGTGCGGCATATTTTTTAGTTGTAACTGAGCCGTTCTTATGTTATGATAAAAATCTCTGAAAGAATGTTTTATTTCCTGCCGTAGTTAAGTACGGTGTCATACATCGCTTCTATATTTTCGCGTTTCGCATTGTCAATACTTCCATTCGTATCAAAAATATAGCCTCCGCCCGGGGCACAGGTATCGATGAGTGACTTGCAGGCATCAATCACCTGCTGTTTTGTTCCGTATTCCAGCAGATAGATGGGCAGATTTCCGGAGATACAGGCAGTATTTCCAAGGATTTTCTTGGCTTGGGCCATATCCACACTCTCAAAATGATAGATAACTTTTCCGGCTGGTACGTCCGCAAGCTGTTCCAGACGGCTGTTGTATTTTCCTTCTGTGTAGATAAAGGGGGTGACGCCCATATCTATGAGGGCAAGCATGATCTTTTTCAGTGGTTTCCAGTATAGCTTTTCATACTGCTGAGGACTCATGAAGCCGTCCATCCCTTTGTGGAGCGGGAAAAAGACACGCTTAACCGGAAGTGGGGCTGCCTTAAAATAATCATAGGATGCGATCTGCATATCTGCCAGCATGTCGCAGGCTTTTTCTATCATGTCAGGACACTCCAGCTGGTCTGTGAGGGCACCCAGGGTACCTCTGTAATAGTCTCCTATAATATCAAACGGTGCTTCTCCCACTCCGGTCATCATTGGCGGGATCCCCATAGCGGCGATCTGTGCGGACAGGGCATTGCTGGCTGCGGCTGCCTTTGCATCCTCCTCCCCTATTTTGCCAAGAAGGGCAAATGCCTCCAGGGCTTCCGGTGAATAGAAGGAAGCAAGAGGTGTGGTGCTCAGGACAATTGAGGGTACAAATCCTATGCCGGACAGCCCCTTCAGGTTAGGAAATGCGCGGGGTATGTATTTTCGCAGGGTAAATCCCATGAAATCATTGATAAATTCCGGGTATTCCTCCTGAGACATATACTCGTGCTCCATGACCTGATGGGTGGAAAAATCGGGGACCCTGGTTCCGGGCCGTCCGGGCCAGTCGATCATGGTGGAGCCGGCCAGTTCATTGGCTTTTCCGCTGGTAAATCCCGGGTGGATATCCGCGTCAGGCTGAAAGTCATGGTAGAAGCTGAGGATTGCCCGGGAGGCTTTTTCGTAGTCGTACATGCTGTCACGGAAAGATGCGCCATAGAGAAAATAGGGGAGCGCACTGTTAAAGGGGGCAAAGGGCACCCGGTCCCCTTCCTTCAGGGCAACAGCATCCTCGACTCTCCGGATCCGTTCCTGAAAAAGTTCCTCCGGGCTTTGGCCGGAAGTAGAGGTTTCATTGGTCATAAAGACTCCTTTCCCACATTTTATCTGCTTTTTGTGGAAAACCATGTCCATTTGGCAGTAGAATGTGTATAAATGGCTTCGTGCAAAGTTTATATGTTTATTATACTAAATTGCGGGGGAATGTAAATGAGAGCAATGGGTTTTACTTGCATTTTTACGGTGTAAATGATATGGTTTGCGGGCAGACGGAAAAAGGAAAATAAACAGCTTTATACATTTAGATATTTTAAACAGATAAAAGAAGGAGGCAGTATGGATAAATATCAAATACTGAAAAAATACTTTGGCTATGATACCTTCCGGGATGGGCAGGAACTGCTGATAGACAGCATTCTGTCGGGAAGGGATGTGCTTGGGATCATGCCCACAGGAGCAGGAAAATCCCTTTGTTATCAGGTGCCTGCCATGCTTATGGATGGGATCACCCTGGTGATCTCGCCACTCATTTCTCTGATGAAGGACCAGGTGGGATCTTTGAATCAGGCGGGGATCCATGCGGCGTTTCTGAACAGTTCCCTGACAGTAGGACAATATTATAAAGCGCTGGATTATGCGAGACAGGGGAGATACCCCATTATCTATGTGGCGCCGGAGCGGCTGGTGACAGAGGAGTTTTTGGATTTTGCGCTTCATGCAGATATTGCCATGGTGGCGGTAGATGAGGCACATTGTGTTTCCCAGTGGGGACAGGATTTCAGACCCAGTTATCTGAAGATTGTGGAGTTTATTAAAAAACTGCCGAAACGGCCCGTGGTAAGTGCATTTACGGCTACGGCTACCAAAGAGGTGCGGGATGACATCATGGATATCCTGCTTCTGGAGAACCCGGAGGTTCTGACAACGGGGTTTGACAGGCCGAATCTGTACTTTGGGGTTCAGGCTCCAAAGAATAAATATGAGGTGCTGAAAAACTATCTGGGGATGCATCCGGATGACTGTGGTATTGTGTACTGTTTGACAAGAAAGGGCGTGGAGGAGGTCTGCGGGAAACTCCGGGAAGACGGATTTTCTGTCACCAGGTATCATGCAGGGCTTAGTGATGCGGAGAGAAAGAGGAATCAGGATGATTTTATCTATGACAGGTATCAGATCATTGTGGCTACAAACGCGTTTGGTATGGGAATTGACAAGTCAAATGTAAGGTTTGTGGTGCATTATAATATGCCCAAGAATATGGAAAGCTATTACCAGGAAGCGGGACGTGCCGGGCGTGACGGGGAGCCGGCGGAATGTATACTGCTCTACGGGGGACAGGATGTGGTGACAAACCAGTTATTCATTGACAACAGCCAGGAGAATCAGGAGCTTGATACCGTGACCCGCGAACTGGTAGCAGAACGGGACAGGGAGAGACTTCGCAGGATGACATATTATTGTTTTACCAATGAATGCCTGCGAGACTACATACTGCGGTATTTTGGAGAGTATGGGGAAAATTACTGCGGGAACTGCTCAAACTGTCTGAGCCAGTTTGAAACTGTGGATGTGACAGGAATTGCAAGGGCCTTGATCGGATGTGTGAAGAGCAGCAGGCAGCGATATGGGACAACGGTTATCATTGATACGGTTCATGGGGCCAATACGGTAAAGATCAGGAATTACAGAATGAATGAAAATCCCTATTACGGAGAGCTTGCAAAGGTTCCCGCATACAAACTGAGACAGGTTATCAATTTTCTGCTGCTGAATGAGTATATCACAGTTACCAATGACGAGTATGCGGTTGTGAAGCTGACCGTGAAATCTGAGGAGGTGCTGGCTGATGGAGCGCAGATCACCATGAAGATGGCAAAGGATCAGGAGCACCGGGTAAAGGAAAAGAAGGAGAAAAAATCCGGAAAAGGTATTGCTGCCGGACTTGCCGGAGCAGAATTTACAGAGGTGGAGGAACAGCTATTTGAGAAACTGCGGGGGCTCAGGACGGAAATTGCCAGGGAGGAGAAAGTGCCGCCTTATATGGTTTTTTCTGATAAGACATTGACCCATATGTGCATTTTAAAGCCAAGATCAAGGAGCGCAATGCTGGCGGTGACGGGAGTTGGAGAGTTTAAATATGAGAAGTACGGGGAACGTTTTGCTGCCTGTATCAGGGAAGCAGTGCCAGAGGAAATGGACAGTGAAGATAATGCGGGGAATACGTTAAGTGAGGAAAAGGGTATGGACTTTGCGGATGAACATGCAGCGGATGTGGGGAACAGCGGGGGAAAAAAGAAGGGGAAACAGGAGTTTTCTTTGACGGAAGATATCATGCAGAAAATTCAGTTTGGCGGTAAAATAACATTAAGTGAATTGGTTTCCCGATTGAATGATCTGCGGGATGAAAGCACTGTGAAGCGACTGACCAATAAGGCAGTGCAGCAAAAACTGTTGGATGAGGGATATTTAGAGACGTACGGCGTCCGCGGCATTCCAATGCAGCGTGCAACAGAAAAGGGAAAGGAGTTGGGGATCGCTTCGGAGGTGCGGATAAGTGAAAAGGGGAATGAATATGAAGTGCTTTATTATTCTGAGCAGGCGCAGAGAGCGGTGTTGGATATGATAAGGGAGGGGTTAAAGTAAAGTCTAATGAGGAAATCAGGCCTGTTTTTAGTGTTTAATTTTAGTTTAATCAGCCTTTATTGCAAATAAATGAGACAATAAGATAAAATTTAAAGTGTATATTACAAATTGGTTAAATTTAAGAAAGAATTAATTTGTTTGTTAATGGTTTTGTTGACAAAAGTAGTCAAAAATTATATAATAAATTAATGCAGAAGTTCGGGTAAATGCGGCATACAAGCAGTATCTTGCAATATGTTTATACAATGAGTAAATGCAGGTTTGCTATTTTATCCGCATGTATCATCCACATCCAGGTGCAGGTATGGGGATGGAAAATAAAGCCAATGGAGGGATTCACGGATGGTGAAAAAATTAAGGGAAAATCGGAAGAACAAAAAAGGTTTTACTCTGGTGGAATTGATTGTTGTTATTGTTATTATTTTGGTGTTATCGGCGGTAATGGTACCTAATGTGTTGAAATATGTTGAAAAATCACAAAAAGCCAATTGTAAGGCAGATGCAGGTACCATTTTAGTAGACTTACAGGCACAGATTGCAGATTTATATTCGACAGATAATACAACAGTTACTTTGCCGACAACTGCAGCAGGTGCAACAGTTACAAGCGTTGCGGCAGGTGCTACACAAGTAGTTCCCACAACTAAAAATACGGCTAATTACACTGTTGAAGATGGAGAGGTTACATACTTTTCATATTTTAATGGCAAATTCAATGCGGTTTGGACGAAAGGTGCAGGTTGGTCTGGATCTTGTATGAGTTAATTGAATGAATAGAAGGAGGTTTCATAATTAAACATGCAAACAGATTATGAAACTCTCACCCGAAAAACCAAGTTCCGCAGACTACTAAAACTCTCCCTGCTAACGCTCCTAATCAGCATAGCTGTTCTTGCACCAGCGCTATGGTATTGGGATCAATCAATTCAAATGCGGTCTGCACTGCGAAGTGCCAAAAATGTACTTCTGAACACACAGCTGCTCTCTATACAGTACAATGGTTTGGATGAACCGCTCCTGGATACTTCGCGGGAAAGTGGAATGGCGGAGGCGGCGGAAGCGGAAGTGAAGAGTTATTCCGGAGCGGAAGGTGAAATTCATCTCATCTCCTGGGATAAGGCCGAATGCCGTGTGCTGAGCATGACCTATCAGGAGGGAAAATATTTAGTGATCTACGAAACAGATGATAAGGATTCCGGAACATGGACAATTTACCGGAAGACCCGACAATATGAAAATTAATGTAGCTGTGAGGTATTGTCCGGTTACAAACTAATAACAGGAGGGGATTTCGTTTGGTATGAGCCAGGTGAAATCCCTTTTTGTCATTTACAGACATACGGATGACATACGGTTTGAAATTATCTTTTTAGGCGGATGAAAGGCTGTGTATAGACAGCACATTTTCATCCTTCTAAAAAAATAATTTGGAACAAAGAGGCTGATATGGACGTATATAATAGTTATCAGGTATTTATTGCTGTATTGATATTCTTTATGGGAACCTGCATTTTTTCTTTTTTGAATGTGATCATCTACCGTGTTCCCAGAAAAATGGATTTTGTCAGGGGTCGTTCCATCTGCCCGTCCTGCAATCATCCGTTGGGGGCTTTGGATCTGATTCCGCTGTTCAGTTATATCTGCCTGGGTGGAAAGTGCCGTTACTGTAAAAAGAAGATAGGTGTACGGGATACGCTCATAGAACTGTTCGGCGGCGGGGCTGCGCTGTTTTGCGCCTGGTATTATAAGGAAAAACCGGCTGCTGCATTGACCGTGTTCTTTTTTTTCTGTATTCTGACAGTAGTGGCATTTATGGATATAGATACCATGGAGATAGAAGATGGAAGCTGGATCGCCATATATGTCCTGTCAGCAGCCGCATGTCTCACCATGCCGGAAATATCCCTTGTCTCCAGGCTCATGGGGATCTTCTGTGTAAGTGTTCCCATGCTTCTTCTGACCCTGGCTGTACCGGGGGCGTTCGGCGGCGGGGATATTAAGCTGATGGGAGCCTGCGGGGCATTTTTGGGCTGGAAGATCACACTGATTTCCACATTTTTGGCCATTTTGCTGGGCGGAATCTGGGGGATTGGGCTGCTGCTGGGAAAAAAGAAAAGCAGGAAGGACCACTTTGCATTTGGCCCATTTCTCTGTATAGGCATGATGATCGGTCTTTTCTGGGGGGAATACCTTATTTCATGGTATTTGGGATTTTTAAAAGTATGAGAATAGTTACTGTTCACAGAACTGCGTTTTTTGCCGGATCGTGTATGGTGAGCTAGAATTTGAAGGTATGGATGACCTGTACTTTACTACATATTTGGGAGGCCTTTTTATGGCACAGTATAAATACAAGGCAAGGACACTGGACGGAAAAGTGATAAAGGGCATTATGAACGTTGCTGATGACACGGAGCTTCAGCAGAAACTCCATGAACAGGATGCTTTCCTGCTGAATGCCAAAGAATTGAAGAATACAAAAGGGGTAAAGCAGTTTAAGCCTAAAGTCCTGGCGGATTTTTCAAGACAGATGGGTACACTCATTGCTTCCGGTGTTACACTTGTCAGAGCGCTGAACATCATTTCCAGCGGGGAGGCAGTGAGCCAAAAACAGAGGGGTATTTATGAGGATCTGCTCAGGCAGATCCGGCAGGGTATCGCCCTCTCGGACGCCATGGAGGCACAGAATGGTGCGTTTCCGCCTCTGATGATCTATATGTACCGTTCCGCAGAGACCAGCGGTAATCTGGATAAAGTATCTATGCAGATGGCAGAGCATTATGAGAAAAGCCACAAGCTCAATTCAAAGATTTCCAGCTCCATGACTTATCCTAAAATCCTTGGGATCATGGTGGTTGCGGTGGTTTTGATACTTACAAAATTTGTGCTCCCTCAGTTTGAGGAGTTGTTTTCCCAGATGGAAGAGCTGCCTTTATCTACCAGGATCCTGATGGGGTTCAGTGCGCTTCTGCAGAATCATTGGATCCTTGTGCTGGTGGCTGCCATACTTCTTATCATAGGAGTCAGGGCGCTGCTGCTTATTCCAAAGGTGCGCCTGCAATGGCACAGGTTTAAGCTGAAGGTGCCCCTGTTTGGAAAGCTTCAGAAGACAATCTGTACTTCGAGGTTTGCAAGGACATTAAGTTCTCTGTATTCAGCGGGTATCCCTATTGTATCCGCCCTGCAGATAGCCAGAAAGACCATAGGAAACGATTACATAGATGCACAGTTTGACCAGGTGATACCCTTTGTAAGAGCAGGCAACAATCTGAGTGACGGCCTGGACCTGATAGATGGGTTCGTAAGAAAACTTTCCGACTCCATACGTGTGGGGGAGGAGACAGGAAGTCTGGATACCATGCTGTCTTCAACCGCGGATTTTATGGAATATGACGCAGATATGGCAATTGCTAAAATGGTTTCCTATGTGGAGCCTATCATGCTTCTGGTTATGGGTGTGATCGTGGCATTTGTCATGGTATCTGTATTTAGTGCCCTTTATGGTTCTTACGATTCCATTGCAGGGATGTCTTAGAAAGGGGTAACAACATGCTGACCGTATATTTATCGAATAAATACATAAGGATAGTGACAGGTGAATATTCCTCCGGAAAGGTGAGCATCCGGGGGATGTATTATACAATCGATACCACGGGCTGTCTGGTAAACGGCTCCATTGTGGATGAGGAGAGCCTGCTTGCCATACTGAAGGAACAGTGGGAGTTACAGAAGCTCCCCAAAAAGGATGTTTATCTGGTGCTGGACAGCAACCAGTTTACTGCCAAGGTGGTGCAGGTTCCGGTGCTGAATGAAAAGAAAATGATGGAATATCTGAGCCGTGAATTTACGGATGTGGGGAGGATCTCCAGTCCGGTTTACGGCTATTTCCCGTTAAACGGAAATGACAAGAAGTCCAAAATACGTCAGATTTTCGCCATGGCGGCCCCCAGGGATTATGCGCTGCAGTTTGTAGAGCTGTTCGGAAAGCTGGGAGTGAAGTTGTCCGGCATTGAGTGTGCCAATGGTTCCATGATCCGTCTCCTGGATAAGATGGAACAGCTCAGGGGCAAGACTTGTATTGTGCAGTTCGTGGATGAAATGAATCTGACAAATGCTCTTTTGGTTGACGGCAGATATGAGACATTTAATAAAAAAAGACTTTTCTCTGAGCCCGGAACGCCCGGATACGCGGTGGAGACGGCCAGAGCTGTCAGCAATCTGATCCAGTTTGCCAAAGCACAGAATATTCCTCAGAGGATCACGGATGTGTTTGTGGCAGGGCTGTCGGATGAGGATTACATTGTCTATGAGGACAGCATTTCCCAGATCAATCCTGATTTGGGAGTGGATAAACTGGAGAGCAGTAAATATTTCACTTATGTAAAGACAAATGATCCGTATATCAGCTTTGCCAATTTTGCGCTGGCTATCGGCGGAATGCTGAAGACCGACCCGAAAACAAACGTGGCGGCTCAGATCAAATACACCCCGGAGCAGATTGAAAAGAGAAAATCCAGGAGAAAGATCACAGTGCCGGTGGGGGCAGTGGCCGGCGTGCTGATCCTGGTATCACTGGTACTTCTGGTGAGAAAGATCATGCTTGGCAATGAATTAAAAGCTTTGCAGGATTATAATCAAAGCGAATCTGTTTTGGAGGCCTGTCAGGAATATGATGCGGCACAGGCCAGAATGTCGGCCATTTCCGCTATCCATACAGGCATGGAATCTCTGGGCACAGAGCTGGGGGAATACCCGCTTGTGGACAGCGGGGTGGAAAATACCATAGCGTCCTGTGCGGAGGGATTGGTATCCGCCCAGATCAGTTCGTATGATTCAACCACAGGAATACTGAGTTTTAATACCAGTGCAGGGGATGTAGAGCAGATCAACCAGTTTATCGCCCTGCTCATGGAAGAGAAGATATTTGCGTCTGTGGATTACACCGGATACTCACAGAACCAGGATGGAGACTGGAGTGTAAAAGTGAACTGCACCATGGCTCCGGTACAGCAGGAGGAGGCAGAGGAATGACACTGAAAGTAACGGAGAGAGACAAGAAAATATTGGTGGTGCTGGCAGTATTTCTGATAGTGTTTGGACTGCTCGCCGGAGTCCTGATGCCTCTGATGGAAGATACACAGAAGCTGGGTGAGGAGATTACGGAGGCAGAGGTGGAAAAGCAGGAAAAAGAGATGAAGGTGACAGCTCTGCCCGGAATGAGATCCAGGATGGATAAGGCAGAGGAGGAGCTGGCCGCAATGCAAAAGAACTATTATCCTGTGATGAAGAGTGTGGAAATAGACAGGATGATGACCAACACAGCCGTGAACTGCGGCATTCAGGTATCAGATATGGATATTAAAATGCCTGATCTCACAGCCTATACCACGCTTCTCAACTATGGGGACATTGTGTATGGGGCAGAACAGGAAAACAGTGAGGAGACGCCCTTTGACGGCATGTATACAGCCAGTCTGACCATGAATATGACAGGCTCCAGAGAGAACCTGCAGTCCATGCTGGATGTCACCATCAGCCAGGAGCCGAGACAGAGAGTGACTGATTTTTCCTGGCAGAAGAACCAGAAGGAAGGCAGCAGTGAATACACATTGAGTATGTCGGTGGATATATATATGTACCAGGATGTTGAGATGTATGTGCAGGAGCAGCTTTTAGGGGATGCTCTTGAAAATATGGAGACGGAAACCGGGACAGAAGGAAACAGTGAGGCTGAGGAGCAGTAGGAGTTATGATGGACAATAATATCAGAAATGTTCGTATCGGGGACGTTTTAAAAGAATATGGATATGTCACGGAAGAACAGATAAGCGCTGCCCTTGCTTATCAGAAAGAGCATAAAGGGGTGCGTCTTGGGGCTGCCCTGACGGATATGGGATTTATTTCGGAGGAGCAGCTTTTGGAGGCGCTGTCTACGCTTCTGCAGGTGCGGATCATTGATATTTCCACAATAGAAGTAGATGTGGAGGCTGTTCAGAAGATTCCCAGGCAGTTGGCGGAAAAGTATGAGATGCTGGCTGTAAAGCAGGCGGAGGGTGTACTGACTATCGTGCTGTACGACCCGCTTAATTTCTATGCGATTGAAGATATCCGGCAGCTCACAGGTATGCAGCTTGAAATCTGTCTCTGCGGGCGCAGCAGCCTGAAAAATGCCATTGGCTATTATTACAGTGAGGTTGAAGCAAGAAAAGCCGCAAGTGTGGCGAATGAACAGTTTGAGGATTTGGCCCTTACAGATGAGTTTAATATTGATGAGGAGGGGGATGATGACACTCCGATCATCAATCTGCTCAGCCGTTTGATAGACAGGGCGTATAATACCAATGCATCGGATATCCATATTGAACCCTTTGAGGATAAGACTACGGTTCGTATGCGTATTGACGGTGTTATTGTGGAATTTGTCACATTGCAGAAGAATCTGCACGCATCCTTGATCGCCAGGATCAAGATTTTGGGAAACATGGATATTGCGGAGCGGCGGATTCCTCAGGACGGACATTTCAGAATGAGGGTAGAAGGCGAGTATGTGAACATCCGTGTGTCAGTGATCCCCACAGTATTTGGGGAAAAAGCAGTGCTCAGGCTCCTTGCCAATAACTCTAATATTGACTATCCTGAAACATTCGGCATGCATGAGGATGATTATAAAAAACTGAAGAGTATGCTGGGGTCACCCAACGGGATCATTTATTTTACCGGACCCACGGGTTCTGGAAAAACCACCACGCTGTATATGATACTTACAGAGCTGTCTAAACGGGCAGTGAATATTTCCACCATTGAGGACCCGGTGGAGAAGAATCTGCCTAAGATCAACCAGATGCAGGTGAATAACCAGGCAGGGCTTACCTTTGAGATTGGTCTGCGTGCTTTGCTCCGTCAGGACCCTGATATCATCATGGTAGGCGAGACCAGGGATGTGGAAACAGCATCTATTTCAGTCCGTTCGGCAATTACAGGCCACCTGGTGTTTTCAACGCTTCACACCAATGACGCCTCCTCTTCTATAATCAGATTGGAGGATATGGGACTTCAGCCTTATATGGTTGCGAACTCACTGGTTGGGATCATTGCCCAGAGGCTTATGAGGAAGATCTGTCCTGACTGCGGGGAGGAGACGATCCCCACAGCGGAGGAGAGACTGATCGTGGGTGAGGATATTAAGAAAATCATGCATCCAAAGGGATGCCCCCAGTGCAATTATACGGGATATAGAGGAAGGATCGCGATCCATGAGGTGCTGATGATAGACAGAACTGTCCGTCAGATGATCATGGACGGGGCTTCTGCCGAGGCCATACAGGATTATGCAGTGGAAAAACAGAAAATGAAGACACTGAAAGACGCCGGACTCAGCATGGTCAGGGAGGGCGTCACAAGTGTTGAGGAACTTAAAAAGGTAGCGTATTACAAATAAACAGATTTTCGCAGAAATAAAACGGAGGGTAAAGAAATGTATGATTTAAATCAGTTGATAATGATGGGAAGGGAAGAAAACGCTTCAGACCTTCATATTTCTGCGGGAATGCCGCTTATGATGCGAGTCCATGGAAAACTGGAGCAGACTTTGGCACAGCCGGATGGGCATGAGACAGAACTTATGCTGTACGGTCTTCTTGATGAGAGACAGAAAGAACGTCTGGCAGAGGGATATGATATTGACTTTGCGCTGGAGACACCGGATCATAACAGGCAGAGGGTGAATGTATTCCGTCAGCAGGGAAAGATAGCAGCCACCATACGACTGCTGAATAACCACATACCTACCCTGGAAGAACTGCATATGCCTCAGCTTCTGTATAAACTGGCAGAGGAACCCAGAGGATTGATCCTTGTCACCGGTCCCACCGGCAGCGGTAAGTCAACGACTTTGGCTGCTATGATCGAACATATTAACCAGACCAGGGCAGAACATATTATCACCATTGAAGACCCGGTTGAGTATACGTATGAGAGTAAGATGGCTTTGATACACCAAAGGGAGACTGGGAGGGACGTAGTTGATTTTGCGTCTGCTCTGCGCAGTGCCCTGCGTGAAGACCCAGATATTATCCTGGTGGGAGAGATGCGTGACTATGAGACCATCATGGCTGCCCTGACTGCGGCTGAGACGGGACATCTGGTGCTGTCAACACTCCATACCACCGGTGCGGCGCAGACCATTGAGCGTGTGATCGACGCATGTCCTTCAGGAAGCCAGAATCAGGCCAGAACACAGCTTGCAGGCGTGTTAAAGGGCGTCGTGACCCAGTGTCTGATGCCTGTGCCGGACGGCAGAGGCAGGATCGCGGGGACGGAGATCCTTCTCGGAACAGACGCGATCACCAATTTGATCCGTGAAAATAAGAGTCACCAGATGGGCAGCATGATGCAGTCAGGCGGTGCGTCCGGTATGCATACGCTGAACATGGATTTGATGAGACTGATGCGTGAAGGGTATATAAACAAAGAGACAGCCATTCAGTATACCAATGATAAGAGGGATTTGGAACAGTATTTTTAGCACATTAGTTATATTTCTGCGCATGTGGTCTCTGCAGAAGACTGCAGGCGAGGATTGAAATAAGGAATGAGTGGATCGTATGAAAAAAGGGGTATTGTACAGGAAGATTGACGGGAAGAACAGAAACCAGGGTGGATTTACGCTGGTTGAACTTATTGTGGTCATTTCTATTGTGTTGATACTGGCTGGAGGGGCAGTGTTCGGAGTGATGACCTGGATTCGTTGGTCCCAGTTTAAGGAGCAGAATGAGTATGCCAAGACTTTGTTCAGCGCGGCGCAGAATCATTTGACCGAATACAGTGAGAACGGGCAGCTGGGAGTACTGCAGCAGGTGCTGTATGATAACGATGAATATAAAAATCAGGTGAAAGTGAACGAGTTAGTAAATAATGAAGGCGGAAAATACAGCCTTGATTCATTATGGCCTGCCAGCGTGGGGAAAATTGATAAAGAGAAATACAGGGGAGAAATCTGTTATCTTAAAGGTGATGCACAGACATACAGGCAGTACCAGGAATATAAAACCGGCGGAGGAGAGAAACCGGACGCGGAGATCGTAGCATTATATGATTTACTTTTGCCGTATGTATATGATCCTTCTATACTGGACGCGGCTGTTTCTGTGGAATTTACGCCGGAAGACGGGCAGGTTTTTTCTGTTTTATATAGCAATAAAAATGAAAAGTTTGAATATGGCAGCAGTGACGGCAAAGCCGTTGACATTACCAACCGTGAGTACAGTGTTCGGAAACAGAAAATGTTAGGGTATTACGGAGTAGATACGTTGTCAAAAGCCACCAGTACAAAGGCACAGAAACCTTCACTGACAGATGTGAAACTGAATAATGAGGACACTCTGGATCTGTCTTTCAGACTGAGCAAGGTAAAAGAAGCCCTTACTGCTATGACATATGAGATAACCATCTGTGACAAGGACACCAAAGAGAAAAAGCTGGTCATTCAGTTGGATGGTACAAGGCTGCAGAATAAGGAGTCAGAGAGCAGAACTCCGGTCATATGTAATGTCAGTAAATACGACAGCAGTGGGAACAGGCAGGAGGCCAGGGAGTTCCCGGTTTTGGCATGGCTGGAGGAAAATGCGTCTGTCAGAGTCATTTTGGATGCGGCGGACTTAAGCGCGTCCAGTGCGTGCTATAATAGCGCGTTCGACTTGATCAATTCAGAGGATGCCAAGGGGACTTCTGATGTCTACGAAACATTTAAAAAATCATATAGTTTTCACCGCTTTGGTGTAGACACAGAAGATATTTTCTGTACGGTTAAAGGTTCAGGTGCCTACTATAAACCTACAGCGAAAAAACAGAGCAATAGTGCCAATACATATTTTTCTTCTTATAAATCAGCGGAAAATAATGATAACAGCAGTACAAATACGTATGCCTTAACAAGTATAAGACATTTATATAATATTCGTTACCGGGAAGACAAAGCAGAGAGCGCAAGAGATATCCAGGTGACATATAACGTATATCAGCTTGCGAAAAACATAGACTGGAAGAAATTCATATCCCAGGGAAATCTGTATGATACAGACCAGGTTTTCAAGGATGAGAAAACAGGAACTAAGCTGTCATCCGTGGCTCCTGTGGAGGATAAAAATACATCTTTTCCATCTATCATGCAATTAAAGTCCACATCAACTCTGGAGAGCAAAGGTGAGAAAGCATATTCTATAAGCGGAATCACCCTGCTTGAAAGCTCCAATAGTAAAGTGGCTGCTTATGGGACAATTGACGTTTCAGGAACAATTCAAAATGTTAAAAATGGGGCAGTCGGTTTATTTGTTCAAAATAACGGTGAAATACGCAAACTCATACTGGATCAGATAACGGTCAAAGGAACAGAATCAGTAGGTGCATTCTGCGGAAAGAATGCGGGACTGCTGTCAGAGCTTACCGTCAATAACAGCAAAGAAGAGGAAAGCCCAAGCACTGTGTCCGGTTCGGCCAATGTGGGAGGGATCACAGGAGAACAGATAACAAAAAGTGATACAGGGACAGTTGAACTCAAAGGCCTTGTAAATAGGGCTGCGGTGACAGGAACCACTTATGTAGGCGGAATTGCCGGCCATCTTCAGGCAGATAGTAATAACAGTATTCTGGTGGAGCGCTGTACCAATTACGGAGTCGTGGAAGCTGTACCGTTTAGCAAAGAGAAGGGAACCGATGCAGCCACAGCCAAATATATCGGGGGAATTACAGGCTTTAGTGACAATGCGTCCCATGACGAGAAAAAACTGCAGATAAAGAAGTGTATCAGTTCACCGCAATATACATCTGCGGAATTGAATGAACTGTTTCAGGAAGGAAACGAAGAGATCCTCTCCAGAAAGTTAAATGGAATATATGTAGGTGGAATTGCGGGATATAACAGAAACGGCCTGATCGAGGACTGCAGTACAGAGCAGGAGAAAAACAGGGAAGGCTTCATTTTCGGATACCAGTTTGTGGGAGGAATCGTTGGCTTTAATGAAAGTGAAACTGTAGCACTGGATGGAAAAGAAAGTATAAACGAGGCAAACGTGATCGGCGACAGTTATGTGGGTGGAATCAGCGGATGTAACAGCGGAAGTTCAGCCGGGAGTGATGACATCCGGGTGCCTGATCTGGAGAGGGATGTGGATAAAAAGATATCCAACTGGATCAACAAGGGGATCGTGGCAGCCAGCGGAAATTATGTGGGCGGCATCACAGGGGTAAATGCAGGGATAATCGAGAATTGCAGCAGCGAAGTGACTTCTGATGATACAGCCAGGAAAATTACAGACGCCCAGAGCCTCCATGGCAATTATGCCGGTGGGATTGCCGGATATAATAACGGCATTATCCGTGCAGCCGAATCCGGCCAGGATTATTTCAGAAAGACCATCTCGCTGGTCAGCTATATTGCAGGTAATAACTTCGTGGGCGGAATCGTGGGATACAATGATGTGGAAGCAAGTGTGGAAGACTATATCCTGGCAGGAGGATATATTAAAGGCACAGGTACTTTTGTTGGCGGATACACGGGAGTGAATGCATCGAAAGCTCTGTTGGAGAACCAGGTGTTACAGTCAAATCCCAATGAAGTTACAGGCAGATACTGCGTCAGCGGCGTTATAGGCGGAAATATTGTGGCGTCATCCGGAGATATCCAGGCTGAATTTAACTCAGATAATTTTTTGGGCAATGTGGACGCAGTTGCGTTTACGGGAGGCTATATAGGTTATAACCGGCTTTTACAGAGTGATATGGATGAGAATTCCGACAGAAATAAGACAGAAGCATTGATAAATTCCATTACAGAAACATTTGATGGAAATGAGTATGATTTAGAAGACATAGTACAGACAGTATGGGATATATCAGGTGAGGAGACAGAGAGCCGTCTTACTATTGAGGGATTTGGGGACAGTTCAAACCAGCTTATAAAATTCGGAAGTTTAAATGCGGATATCTACGTGGGAGGTGTTGTGGGGTATAATGACCCTGACACCAGACTTACCATAACGAATGTTGTAAATAAGACACCGGTGACAGCCAGAAAAGAAATTGCAAATTCCCAGGAAAGACCTGACAGCGGGGATTTTGGCTCAGACGAATTTTTATTTTCTTATGCAGGCGGGATAATAGGCAAGGTTGATAAGTATGTGGTAGTTGATAACTGCAGTAATCAGGATGTGGGAGATGTGACTGCACAGGGAACATATCTGGGAGGAATCTGCGAGGTCAACGAAGGTTTAGTAAGGAATTGCAGCGTATCCAGTATTGGTAGTTCTGACCGCAGCTATGTAGGCGGAATCGCGGGCCTGAATAAGGGTATGGTGGAGGACTGCTCATTTACTGGCAAGACTATTACAGGTAAGAATTATGTGGGTGGAATGGTATCAGAAAATTATGGCACCATTAAAGCTCCATACTTGTTCCAGGCAAATATAGTTGCCACAGGTGATTATGTAGGAGGTGCTGCCGGATATAATTACGAAAGCGGAATTATCCAGCTTACCCGGGAAGACTCAGGGGATGTAAATGTAAATAGTTTGGCCATTGCCAATGTGAGCTCATCAGGCAATTATATTGGCGGAATTACAGGTGTAAATCTTGGAAATCTGAGCAGTGATCATACCTTTACTGTTTCCGGCAGTGTAAACGGCAATATAAACGCGGGCGGTTTTGCGGGGTATAATCTGAACCAGCCAATGCAAAAGCTGATAAACTATGCATCAGTAACTGCTGTGAATGGAACTGCAGGCGGCATTACAGGCGAATCCACAGGAGCGATCAGGGAATGTATCAATAATGGTTTCATATCTGCTGCGAAATCAGGTGCGGCAGGGGGAATTGTATCCATCAATAATAGTGAGATAAAGGAGTGTACAGATACTCAGATCGTATCAGCATCAAACGGAGACTGCGGAGGAATTGCCGGGGAAAACAACGGTAGTATTACAGACTGTAACGTAGAAGGCAGTATTACATTCAGTGGAAACGAAAATATTGGCGGGCTGGTAGGAAAAAATAATAAACAGGGCCAGATTAAAGGCTGTACAATACAGAATATAACAGTTGAAAACATGGATAACAGCGGTTCCAGCAATATAGGAGGAATTGCGGGAATCAACAGCGGAGATATTATTCTGAACAGAGATGCGGTTCAAAATACAGAGCTGTACTCCTACACATCAAAAAGTAATATTGGAGGAATAGCAGGAAAAAATAACGCGGACAGCCGGATCAGCGGTGCAGGATTGGATGAGGTAACCATAGGGTTTGCAGGCAGCAATGGAGTCTATGCTAATATGGGAGGCGTCACAGGTGTCAATTACGGCCGCATTGACGGCTGTGCTGCAGCAGCAGATATAACCGGCAATATGGGCAGTACGGATACCGGGTATGGCGGAATAGCAGGCATTAATGAATCAGAGATCACAAACTGCACCTATGATGGAATGCTGCGGGCCAATGGCTCCGCAGACAATATGGTAAATATGGGGGGAATAACCGGTAAAAACAATGAAAGTGGTAAAATTGCTCATTCTTATATAGGTATTTTAAAGAATACAACCATTGAATCAGGTTTCCAAAACGGCAATGTGGCAATGGGTTATATAGGCGGCATGGTGGGATGGAACTATGGAGAGATCAGGGAATGCGACAATGCCCGTAATTTCACGGCAGAAGTAAAAGTGATAAACCGTGCGGGTCACACCGGCGGTATTGTGGGCAATAATGTAAAAGGGGCTGTAGTCAGCGGAAGTTCTGATGAACTTCTCTCCACAGGAAAGAAATGGTCCGTAGAATCCAAGTATTACACCAATGACGCAGGAACTGCCGGTATTATGGGATACAGCTCTTCGGGCAGGGATATCAGCTATGTGACCAATTATGCGGATGTCACTATTAATCTTAATAGTTCCAACGTAACCGCAGGCGGCCTGATAGGACGAATGGAAAACAATGAAAATGGAGCCATGAAAATTTCCCATTATGAGAATTACGGTAATGTTAAGGGGATTCTTGTTGGCGGTGCGATTGGACGTATAAAATATAAAGGAGCATCCTTTGAGAAATGTATTAATTATGGGGATATAACAGCAGGTACGGCGGCCGGAACATCCATAGCAGCAGGATTAGTCGGTTCATATTATGCTAACGATATCACTATGGGTATGCCTATTTCCGTATTTACAGAATGTAAGAATTTCGGGCAAATCACAAGCAATGGCCAGTCAGGAGGAATTACAGCACATACAAATCCACTGAAAACCATTACCATTAAATATTCTGACTGTGTTAATGAGGGTTGCATAAAAGGCAGTACGGCTGGAGGAATTGCGGCGGCAATAAGCAGTGCAGACACGTATTTTTATCGCTGCAGAAACTATGGGAATAGTGTTTCCGATTTTTATGGCATTGTTCCCCAGAACAGTTTTAAAAAGATTCAGGATAGTTTCAGTATTACCAATAAGTACGGTTTGGCAAAGAGCGGGGGCACCATGGAGGATTCCTATTATCTTGCCCAAAATACCTCTGCGGGAATTCCATTGACAGTAAGCGACCAGCAGGGACAATACAGTATTCAGAATAACAACAGTCAATTTCAAATAACAGGATTGGCGAATAACCCTAAAAGTGGTTTTACTGACTCCTCCAAATATACATTTACTGAGGCGGAGAAAAAACAGCGCCAGCGTGTTTACGAAGAGATAGATCCTAAAGTCAGCAAGTATTATGAAGATAAGACAAAAGCGATAGAATCACCGGATTCACCCACAAATGTGTCTATTCAAAATAAATCAGGTATATTAGTGATCAAATGGGGACATAAAAATAAGAATTATGATCAGGATCAATTAGTGTACAGGGTGATTGACACCAAGAATAATAAAGAGGTTTTTAATAACTTTGATGAACCCATTGATATTTCCTATGGTATTGAATTTTACGGTATGCAGATTCCTGAGGAGTATTTTGGATATACAATTCAGGCATATGTAAGAACGGTCAGCGGATATTGTAAGCTAGAGGAGTATAACGAAGCTATGTACGGACCGGACAGTGGGAAGCGTCAGCCAGGCGCATCCAACTGGGTAAAGGCAGAGACATCTGTAAAAGAACCATTACCGGAACCTAAGATACATATAGAATTAGCTGCATACGGGCAGAGTGGAAACTGTGATAATCAGGGCTTTGTGGCGGTTTTGGATAATAAGGAGGATTATGCCGGAAACAAAGCTACTAAAGTAAAAGTGAAATTGTCTAATGGAAAAGAATTTACCATTGATACAAGCAATGGAAGATCCACAGCTAATACTACGATCACAGATTTAAATGACAATCAGATAATAACTGCGTATGCGGAGGCAGTATCTGATTATTCTGAGTCGGGACATGTAACTTTACAATGTGCGTTTTATGGTGTGAATTTATTAAAGAACAAAGATTATGTGACTACTAAATTTACTGAATTCTACGGAGAGAGAACCGGTAATTTATACAATCAAATTAAGATGGAGAAAGCGAGTAATGTAACAGAGCTGTATATGAATTCAGAATTGGTTGTGAGTGACTACAGATTTCATGATACAGAGGCGGACCAGACGTTGACTTGTGATGTCGCAGTGGCGGCAGGAACCTCCCACGTGACACAGAATTCAGGAGTCATGACAAGTAATTTGAATAATTTACCGGACGATTTATTGGATTATAGTAATATGACAGTGCGCACATATCCATGGCAGAGCCAGTCTTATGTCTGCTGGTACGGCCATCCGGTGAAAAGCGGAATAACAGAGGCAGAACTGATATCCTATATGAAAAATAAAAATCTGTTGGATGTAGAGAGGAAGAATGAGTCCGTATTTACCTCGGGTTCAGACGATACCAAGATTTCTTTGAAGGCAGGATATGTTATAAGACGTGATAGTGATGGTACATACGACGTTATTTACAGTTCCATCCTTGCCAACAGTATTTACAGCAGACAGGTAAAGAGCCGGAATTATGCTGTTTCGGATGATAAAAGCAAGGTAACGGCGTCTAATCCTGCTTACAGCCAGGATATACAGCCGTCACCGGTCATAAACGCAGTATATCCCCTCAGCAGCGATGGAAGATCATACAGCTTCGTGTGGGATGAAGGCAAAGCAGATAAAAATGCAGTCTATGATTTACAGTTGAAGGGTATTGCGAAAGACGGCACGGAGGTGCTGTTAAAAACAGAGACTGTAGATCAGGACACTCCAGACAGTTATCACTCAGAGGGCACTTCATACTGGACATATACATTCCGGGACAATGAGGAGGCATGGAATTATCCGAAAATCATATTGTCAGCAGTACGTGTGGGCACAACTGACGGAAACAATAAGACCTTAAAATTCCCATCCAGGAGTGAACAGTCATTTGACATACTGTTAAAGCTGTCACAGATATCAAGGCCTACCGTTCTTCTTCATAAAAATGATACGGAAGTAGAGAAAAACTCTCTTAGTTATGATATTACCTGGAATCAGGTTCCTGATATAGAAAGGGAACATACAGGTGCATACGAAATAACAGTCAACCGATCAGACAGGGACGATGAAGCCACATTCAAGTATGATAAGAAGGAAGACTTTGAGAAAAATCTTGAAAGGTATAAACGACTGTATGAGAGCAAAGGAGGAACGATAACAGAAGAGGCAGGCGGCCAGAAGATCGTTTACGTGTGGAAAGAAAATGTAAATGGTGCCGCTGTGGAAAAGACAATGGAATTGAGCTGGACACTTTCACCTGAATTTACCATATCTAAGACTTTGACAGAGATATGGGTATTTGATATGCAGGATGGAGATAATGCCAAAAATCAAATCACTAAAATGCTGGATTTAAACGATTATGAAAGAGGAGAATTGTTGGAGCTTTCTGTTCGCGCACTGGCAGCAGATGGTGATACAGTGTACCGTCATGGCCCGGGCGGCGTTGTGAGAGAGATGACTTTGCCCAGCCGTCTTGTAGTACCTGAGGTTACGGGAGTAGTATCTGAGCCTGAATATAAAAAACATGAGGATGGAAAGACGGATACTTATATGACCCAGAGCGCATTTACCGAAGAGGGAATTTCTTTGACTTTTGAAGATAAGAATGAAAATCTCTATCAGGGTAAATATCAGATTGCGGCGGCGGTCTTTGAGGAACCTTCTGAGGCTGACATCGAAGATACATCTGCAAAAAAAGCAGGTGATGCACCTCAGGGAGACAGCTCTTCCGATTATTGGAATTCAGGGAGCGGACTTATTGAAACCTTGGTTACAAAAGAGTCACAGACAACCATGAACGGAAATTTCAGCAGTTCTGCCTATGTGTTAAAAGGCATTAAGACAGAGTATGCGGGAAAATGGCTGAAAATAGCACTCAGGAGTATATCAGAAAGCAATATTAGCTCCTGGTGGACGGATGAGGATGACGTCACAGAAAATACTGTGAATTACAAATGGATCCGCATACCAAGGGTTCAGGTAGAGGAAACACAGCAGTCAGAAGGGATAAAAACCATCTACTATGATGATCATGGAGGATGGACACTGGAAAATCTTGTGACACATACACCGGTAGAGCAGAGAACACTGAAATTTGAAGGCTCTCCCTATGCCGACGGATATCGCATACAGAGGGTGAGAGCAGCTTCAGACACAGATATAGATAAAGATTATTATTATACTGCATATGGAATAGACTGGATTTATCTGGAGCCGTCAGATGACGGGGGATATTATGTGTTCTGCAGCTCCTCAGCAGAGGGTATCAGTATGGAGAACACTTCCGAAGAAAAGCCTGTCTGCTGGCAGGATGATACGGCAGTATACCAGACGACTATTTACAAAGGCGGATTTATAGAACTTCCATTTGCAGAAAACGCATGGGAATCCCCGGAGGCAACAGATTCCATCACTGTACGTTCATTTATAGAATGGGAAAGCGATTCAGAGGGAGATATGCCCGTATTTACGCTTGTTCTTCCGGACGCGGAGAGAATCAATGAGTATACCTATGAAAAGAACCTGTTTACATCACAGGTATCTGTGCAGGCGGTTGTCTCAGGGACTGAGGAGGAAGGAAATCTTACAAGGTACGAGAACTCACCTATTTCGCTGTGGTTCCGTTATAAACAGGAGCAGGATCTGTGGCTTACAGATATTATCACACTGCCGGATTATGAAAGAGAGCCATCTATCGGTTTGTTATGCGAAGTTTCAGCTTATAAGAATATAGCATATCAGATCACAGATACAGGAAAGAACAGAAGAGTATACCAGATAGAGATCACCAGTCCGGTGGATGGTTCTGTGCTTGACAAACGGTATATAAGTGCATATGGTACAGGAATTGATCCGGTAAGTATACTGCTGCTTCTCCCGGAAGATATATATGCCGGGTATGCCGGAAATAACATATCTGTGCGTGCTGCGGATATTGTACCGGAAAGTGGAGTGAGCAGATGGAGTGAATGGACACAGCCTGCAATACTGCCTGACATAACAATAACTCCTCCGGAAGTGGGAAGCCAGGACACAGACATGAATGCGTATTTTAGAGAGGATGCCCATCCTGAAGACACAACAACGGTAACAGTTCAGGCAGAAAAGCTGTACTGGACCTATGATCAGGAGACGGATGCCAAGACGGGGGGATATTATTTAAATATCGGAACAACCTCCGAGCCAGTTAAGATATGGACAGATAAAAGCGGTAACTGGTATTATAAGATTGGTGATGGAGCAGAAGAATATCTTAGTTTGGGAGAGTCTGTGAGACTCATATCTCTGGCTTCACAGGTAAATGTAAGTGGATTGCCGTATGAACTTTTAACCGATATAAACTTAACTGCCGCAGCATCAGAAAACGGAGTGGATTTCAGTGTTACAGTTCCACTCCCGGAGGTTTCGTTTATAATCGATCACGAAGAGGCAGAGGCTGCTTTTGACTCATCAGTAACTATATTGCCAATAGCAGCAGATTAGAATATTATTGTTAAAAAAAGACGCGGGCGGAAGAATATATGCTTCCGCCTGTGTGTGAGGAAAGGACACCAGCTATGAAAAAAGGGTTGTTGAGAAATAATAAAGACGGTGCCGGGCTAATCATTGCCATAGCTATTATGGCAGTATTAATGATGCTCGGACTTGCCTTGCTTTTGGTGTCTTTTTCTCTGTATTCAACCGCAAGCAGGCAGCAGGATTCAGCCCAATGCCGGGAACTTGCTCAATCACTGAGCAGAGAGCTGGAATACGAACTTACGATTCCGTCAACGGAGGCATACAAGAAGGGAGCCGCAGAGAAATATCCATTATGGTTTTATCTGAGATATAATGTGTGGCAGAACAGTTGGAATTATTTTAATAATGATGAAAGAGGCCATATGGAAGATTATTCCTACCGGTATTTTAACGTAGGATTTGATGCAGATACAGGCAATACAAAAGAGCTGACAGACGGAATTTCTGTTTTAATGTACTGGATAAGTGAGGATGAAGTAAGTGACAAGAACGATACCCAGTTGGTTGTAGCTGTTACCAGTCAAAAAGGAAAAACAAAGACAACCATTACCTCTTATTTTGAACTCAATGTTACAGACAGCAAAAATATATCAAAAGAAGAAGAGGATAATTATGATGCGCTTTCCGGCGGAGAGGATTTTGATAAAAAAAATATTAATCCGGACTCAAACACTATTGATGAGAGTGAGATATGGAGCTGGGAGTTAAGCGAGCGGGAATAGAAGGTGCAGTGAATGAAGAAAAACAGAAAAAGCGGAACAACAATGATAGAAACTTTGGTGGCATTTTTAGTTGTTGTATTGATGATCGCCATGTTTTCAAAGGTGGTTTCGGTTTCGGTGCATATGCTGAATTCCACTCGGAAGGTGATGGCTGACACCGAAGAATTTAATAAAAACTATTATACATATGCGAATTTAAACAGCATGAAAACGTCTTCTATGGGGTTATATCTGGAAGTAGACAAGGATCAAACAAATGTGCTGAACGGCGCATCTGAAGCAAAGCTCAGCCTGAGCAAAGAATCGGGATTAAAGTACAATGTAAATGATTGGGGAACCGGATTTGTAATGTACACGATCATAGTACCCGAAAAAATCTCATCCGGGGAATAGGAAATATTCATAGGGGATCAATATGAACCGCAGAAAATGTAAGAACAGACATGAAGTAATTGCAGGGGTAAAATTGAAAAAAGCACTCAGGAATAAAAGGGGAGTGACTTTAGTAGAGCTGGTGGTGACGTTTGCGCTCATCAGTTTATTTGTCGTTCTTTCCACTCAGGTTATATCATCTGCCATGAGTGTATATTACAAAATTCAGAGTATTAATTATGGCCGGCAGGTATCAGACACACTTATGGACAAAATTGCCGGAACCATTGCCGGGGCTCAGGTTAGTATGGAGAGGGTCAATATTGAAAACGAAGAACTGAATACCAAATATACATTACAGATCGATGATGACATGTCAAAGATAGATCTGTATAACGGCAGTGGAAGTCATATTTATATAACAAACGCAAGGCCTGATACAGGCGGTGATGTTCAGTTGGTCATTCACTATTACCGTGTTGAATCTGTTCAGGAGGGCAGCAACAAAAAATTGGTCTATGAGCCGGTAGATTGGACTTTTGATAAAAAAATGTATCTTGAATATAAGATTACAAAACTGGAATTTTCACTGGCAGATCCGGACGGCAGGATATATCCTGAAAATGTGATCAAGGTTGATCTGGAAATAGAACATAAAAAGTTTGGCAGTTTTTCTGCCACAAGATATGTGGAGTGTTATAATTTCCAGGAAAAGGATGACTTTGCAAAGATCAAAGGACCAGGGAAGACAGAATCTGGTGAGGAATCGTCAACGCCCGATCCGCCGGTTAGCGGTGAAACTTATCCCAATACAGACATTGTAATTACAAATAGTTACTGGCCAACAGCAGAAGAATTGGCTCCTCTGGAAAACTGGGAAACGGTAGTTATAAAAGCCGGCGGTATTTTTAAGTATACGGATGGCAATTACTATATTGTTAATAAAGATTTGGCATTAACAAAAACCCAGGCTGCAGGCGGTCCGGGAGGAGAGGTATATGGTTGGTTTAATACCCAGAAGCTCACAGGAAACATAGTGACATTTGAAGGGGAAGAACAAAGGTCGGATCTTCAAAGAGGCGATTTATGCAAGATTGGGGACGAATACTTTGTTTTTATTGATGGTGGAACATATGGGTACAGTCCTGCGGTCAGTCCAGGTCAGTGGTATAAAGTACCCTGAAATAGAATGTTTTAAAATCCTTATATTGACAACCGCAACATCCCTTGCTATAATACCAACCATAAATAAAAGAACAAGGGCGTTCTTATTCGGAGGGTACTCTGGATAAGCTCGCCCTTTTTTCGTACAAAAAATTACAAAAACGATAACCGGACAGAACGACCGCCTCCTAAGTGCACGTCTCCGGTTCGATTCCTATCACCTATCAAGAGAGGAGATATCACAATGGAAAATTACACCAGGGAAGCAATCCTGCGCATGGCAGAGGAAGAGGATGTGGAATTCGTCCGCCTGCAGTTCACCGATATGTTCGGCACACTGAAAAATATTGCAATCCCATCCAGCAAGCTTGAAAAAGCTATGGATAACCGCTGTGTCATTGACGCGTCCTCCATCGGCGGTTTTATCAGAAATGAGGAGTCAGATATGTATCTGCACCCGGATCTGTCCACGTTTACAATCCTGCCGTGGCGCCCGCAGCAGGGAAAAGTTGCACGGTTTATCTGTGATATTTATCAGGAGGACGGCACACCCTATAAAGAAAGCCCCCGGTTCATTTTAAGCCGAGCTGCGGCAAAAGCCGCAGAGATGGGATATTCCCTTATGGTGAACCCGGAATGTGAGTTCTTCCTTTTCCACACAGACGACAATGGCATGCCCACCACCACAACACATGAAAAAGCGGGATACATGGATCTGAGCCCCGTGGATCTGGGTGAGAATGCCAGACGAGACATGGTGCTGACCCTTGAGGAGATGGGATATGAAATTGAATCCTCCCACCATGAGATAGCGCCCGGGCAGCATGAAATAGATTTTCAGTTCTCCGACGCGCCGGAGACAGCCGATAAAGTGATGACCTTCAAGGTGGCTGTGAGAACCATAGCAAAACGCCATGGCCTTCACGCCACCTTTATGCCTAAGCCGAAAGCAGGTGTCAACGGTTCCGGTATGCATGTGAATATGTTTTTGATGAAGGACGGAAAGAACGTTTTTTCAGATCCGTCCGATGATCTGGGACTGAGCCGTGAGGGGTATTCCTTCCTGGCAGGAATCTTTGCACACATAAAGGGTATGACAGCCCTGTGTAATCCTCTCGTCAATTCCTATAAAAGACTGGCACCGGGATTTGAAGCTCCCTCAGACATCACCTGGTCCTCCAGGCAGAGAACTGCACTGGTGCGTGTGCAGACACAGAGGGATGAAGGGGCAAGGCTGGAACTCAGAAGCCCGGACTCCTCATCCAATCCTTACCTGGTATTTGCCCTGTGTCTGGCGGCCGGCCTGGATGGAATGGAGAAGAATCTTCAGGCCCCAAAAGAGCTGAAAGAAAATATCCGAAAACTCTCCAAAGAGGAGAAGGAACTGGCAGGTATTGATACTCTTCCGGAAAATCTGAGCGAGGCCCTGGAAGAATTCAAGAAAGACCCGCTTATGGAAGAAGTGCTGGGCGAAACTTTTACGAAGTGCTATGTGAAAGCGAAGAAAAAAGAGTGGGAGAGCTACATGGAGCAGGTTTCTGAGTGGGAGATCGAACAGTATCTGTACCGTGTATAAAGGAACAGGAGGCAGTGCATGGGCATCATCATTATTGTTTTACCAAAACCGGAAGATGCAAAAAAAATACGGAAAATCCTCATACAGCATGGATTTGAAAATACCGTAGCATGTACAACTGCCGCCCAGGCTCTGATCGAAGTGAACAAACATCCCGCGGGACTTGTGATCAGCGGCTATAAGCTGCCGGATATGTACTACCGGGAACTGGCAGATTCCCTGCCAAAGTTTTTTGAAATGCTGCTCATCGGCTCTGCCAATGTGGTAAGCTCTGCCGGATCAGGAATTATGGCAGTCACCATGCCAATCCGCATTTATGAACTGGTAAACACGGTAGAAATGCAGCTTTGCCAGCTTGAGCGCAGACTGAAAAAAGAAAAGAAAAAACCAAAACCGAGAAGCGAACGGGACCAGAACTACATTACCAATGCAAAGCTCCTTCTCATGGACAGAAATCATCTCACTGAGGAAGAGGCATACCGCTATATACAGAAGTGCAGTATGGACAGCGGTACCAGTATGGTGGAGACAGCGCAGATGATCCTGACGCTTATCTATGATGAAGTATAAGGCTGAACTGTTATGATAATATAGCTAATAGTAATAAAGGAGAAATGTGATATGTTTACAATTAATGATAATTATCTGAAGCTGCAGGGCAGCTACCTGTTTTCCAATATAGCAAAAAAAGTAGCTGACTATCAGCAGGAAAATCCAAACGCTGACATTATCAGACTGGGAATCGGTGATGTCACACAGCCGTTGGCACCGGCTATTATCCAGGCTCTTCACAGTGCAGTGGATGATATGGCAAACGCGGATACATTCCATGGCTATGCGCCGGACAAAGGGTATGACTTTTTGAGGAACGCCATTGCGGATAATGATTACCGAAACCGTGGCTGTGATATAGAGGCAGACGAAATCTTCGTATCCGACGGGGCAAAATGCGATTCCGGAAATATCCAGGAGATTTTTGGGCTGGACAATAAGATCGCGGTCTGTGACCCTGTTTATCCAGTATACGTGGATACCAATGTCATGGCAGGCAGAACAGGCAATTATAATCCGGACGCACAGAATTATGACGGCATGATTTATATGCCCTGTGTAGAGGAGAATAATTTTGTTCCTGAACTTCCAAAGGAGACTCCCAATATTATTTATCTGTGTTTCCCCAATAATCCTACAGGTGCAGGGATCACAAGAGAAGAGCTGCAGGAATGGGTAGACTATGCCAACCGCGTCGGCGCGGTGATCATCTATGATGCAGCATATGAAGCATATATAACAGAAAAAGACGTACCTCACAGCGTGTATGAATGCAAAGGTGCGAGACATTGTGCCATCGAACTTCACAGTTTTTCAAAAAATGCCGGATTCACCGGTGTCCGACTGGGCTATACCGTAGTGCCGAAGGACTTAAAATGCGGCAGTGTTTCTTTGCACAGCCTCTGGTCCAGAAGACATGGTACCAAGTATAATGGTGCGCCGTATATTGTTCAGAGGGCCGGGGAAGCTGTCTATTCACCGGAAGGAAAGGAACAGCTCAAGGCCCAGGTGGACTATTATATGAAAAACGCAAAAGTGATCTACGAAGGTTTGAAAAACGCAGGATATTCTGTATCCGGCGGTATCAATGCCCCGTATGTGTGGCTGAAAACACCGGGCCGGTTAAGTTCCTGGGAATTCTTTGATGAACTCCTGCACAGAGCAAATGTGGTGGGAACACCGGGCAGCGGTTTCGGCGCTCACGGAGAAGGCTACTTCAGGTTATCGGCCTTCGGAACCTATGAAAATACAGTAAAAGCGATTGAACGGATCACAAAGATGTGATCAAGAATATCCTGTCCCGAGGTATCTGGATTTTTCTGGATATCCCGGGACTTTTTTAATTTATAGAAAAAGGAGAAATGTGATATGGAATTTGTGGAAGGTATCAGAGAAAAAAAGGTATTGGAACTTCCGGATCTGTTGGAAAAAACGGAGTCAGATGGTGAGATTTTTGTGGAGGGAGCTGTTCACAGCATCCGCAATATGGGCGAAATCGCCTTTGTCATACTGAGAAAAAGAGACGGCCTTCTTCAGACAGTGTGGGAGGAGGGAAAGACGGAGCTGTCTGTGGCGGATCTGAAGGAGGGGGATTGCATCCGGGCTGCGGGTATGATCCGTAACGAGGAACGCGCACCCCATGGAAAGGAACTTCGTCTCACTTCTGTAGAAATACTCTCTTCCCCGGCAGCGCCTCTCCCCCTTGCTGTAGACAAGTGGAAGCTTAACACATCTCTGGAGACAAAGTTAAATCTGCGCCCCATATCACTGCGGAATGTGAAAGAGCGTGCCCGTTTTAAGATACAGGAGGGCGTGTGCAGAGGTTTCCGTGAATTTTTATACAGCCGGGGATTTACCGAGGTGCACACACCGAAAATCGGCGCGAAAGGGGCGGAGGGCGGTTCCAACCTTTTTAAACTCAGCTATTTTCATAAACCGGCAGTTCTGGAGCAAAGCCCGCAGTTTTATAAACAGATGATGGTGGGAGTATTTGACAGGGTGTTCGAGACCGGACCGGTCTTTCGGGCTGAGAAGCATAATACAAGGCGGCATCTGAATGAATATACCAGCCTTGATTTTGAGATGGGATACATTGACAGTTTTCTGGATATCTGCGGTATGGAGACGGGATTTCTTCAGTATACAATGGATCTGCTTGAAAGGGAATATGCCAAAGAATTGAAGATCCTGGGGGTAAAGCTGCCTGAGACAAGGAAAATCCCCCATGTCCGTTTTTCCCGGGCAAAGGAACTGGCTGCCGAAAAGTATGGCAGGAAGATCAGGAATCCTTATGATCTGGAACCGGAAGAGGAGGAACTGATCGGACAGTATTTCAAGGAGGAGTGCGGTGCGGACTTTGTGTTTATCACCCATTATCCCTCGAAAAAAAGGCCGTTTTATGCCATGGATGACCCGGAAGATGAACGCTTCACCCTGAGCTTTGACCTTTTGTTCCGCGGACTGGAAGTGACCACAGGTGGACAGCGTATCCACGACTACAATATGCTGATGGGGAAACTGGAGAAAAGGGGAATGAGCCGGGAGGGAATGGAGCAGTATCTGGACACTTTTAAATACGGCATGCCGCCTCACGGAGGCTTGGGAATCGGACTGGAGCGGCTCACCATGCAGCTTTTAGGTGAGGATAATGTAAGGGAAGCCTGCCTGTTTCCGAGAGATATGAACAGACTGGAACCGTAAAGTGTACCTGAAGTATCTTAAAATTCATTCCGGCAGATTGTGACACACAGCCTGCCGGGAGCAGCTTTAAGAAACACCCTGGAAAAGGAGAGAAGATCATGGCAAAGCAGATCATAGATGATGCAGTTATGGAAAATGTGGAAATCCTGGCGAAGCTGGCCCTTACCCCAAAAGAGAGGGAAAAGGCCAGGGAAAAAATGCAGGAGATGCTGGATTATATGGATAAACTAAACGAACTGGACACAGAGGGAATAGAGCCGCTTGCCCATACATTCCCTGTGGAAAACGTATTTCGGGAGGATATTGTGACAAATGGCGATAACCGTGAGGCTATGCTTTTAAACGCCCCGAAAAGTAAAGACGGTCAGTATCAGGTCCCGAAAACAGTGCAGTGATGGAGGTTAGTGATATGGAAATCAGAGAAATGACAGCCCTGACCCTGGGCCATGCCATTAAAAGCCGGGAGGTGGGAGTCCGGGAAGCGGTGAAAGCATCTCTGGACCGGATTGGAAAAATGGACGGCACGCTCCATGCCTTTCTGGAAACAGATGAAAAAAAGGTATACGACAGGGTAAAAGAAGTGGAAAACGGCATCAGATCAGGCAGATATACAGGTCCTCTGGCAGGTGTGCCCGCAGCGGTAAAAGATAATATCTGTACAAAAGGAAGAAAGACGACCTGCGCGTCCAGAATCCTGGAAAATTTCGTGCCCCCTTATGACGCAGAGGCAGTACGAAGAATGGAAAATGCCGGAATGATCGTCATAGGCAAGACCAATATGGATGAGTTTGCCATGGGGAGCACTTCCGAGACTTCAGCGTATGGGATCACCAGAAATCCCTGGGACACGGAAAAGGTGCCGGGCGGTTCCTCCGGCGGTTCCTGCGCGGCAGTGGCATCTGATGAGGCATTTGCAGCACTGGGCAGCGATACCGGAGGGTCCATCCGCCAGCCGGCGTCTTACTGCGGAGTGGTGGGGATGAAACCCACATACGGAACTGTGTCCAGATACGGCCTTATAGCCTATGCTTCCTCCCTGGATCAGATAGGACCGGTGGGAAAGGATGTATCCGACTGCGCGGCTCTTTTGGAGGCAGTTGCCGGGTATGACGAAAAGGACAGTACCTCTGTGATGCGGAAGGACCTGCGGTTTACCCAATATTTAAAACAGGATTTGCACGGTGTAAAGATCGGTATTCCCAAAGAGTATCTGGCAGAGGGACTGGATATGGATGTTAAGAAAGCTCTGGTAGATGCGGTTCATTTAATGACAAGAAATGGCGCCATAGTGGAATTCTTTTCCCTGGGTCTGGTGGATTATGTGATCCCGGCTTATTATATTATCGCCTCTGCTGAGGCAAGCTCCAACCTGGCCCGTTTTGACGGGGTGAAATATGGGTACAGGACAGAGGCGTTTGAGGGGCTTCACGATATGTATAAAAAGACCAGGGCAGAAGGATTCGGGGAAGAGGTCAGGCGCAGGATACTGCTCGGCTCTTTTGTGCTTAGCTCCGGCTACTATGACGCGTATTATCTGAAGGCTTTGAAAGTAAAGGGTATGATAAAGAAGGCATTTGATGAAGCCTTTGTAAAATACGATATGCTGTTGGCACCTGCCGCTCCCACTACAGCACCGACTATAGGGAGCAGCCTTTCGGACCCGCTGAAAATGTATCTGAGCGATGTCTATACCGCGGGTGTGAATCTGGCGGGGCTTCCGGCCATAAGCGTTCCCTGCGGCAGAGACCAGAACGGTATGCCTGTGGGAATGCAGTTTATCGGGGACTGTTTTCAGGAAAAGAAGATCATACAGGCTGCCTATGCCTATGAGCAGATCAGGGGAGAATTCCCGAAAGCTTATGGAAAGGGGGAAAAATAATGGCAAAGCAATATGAAACAGTCATTGGCCTTGAGGTCCATGTAGAACTTGCCACAGCCACGAAAATATTCTGCGGATGCTCCACAAAATTCGGGGGAGCGCCTAATACCCACACTTGTCCTGTATGTACCGGAATGCCCGGTTCCCTGCCTGTCCTCAATAAGCAGGTGGTGGACTATGCGCTGGCACTTGGACTGGCAGCCAACTGCCGGGTAAATCGTACCTGCAAGTTTGACAGAAAGAATTATTTCTATCCTGACAACCCGCAGAACTACCAGATTTCCCAGCTATACCTTCCCATATGCCATGATGGATACCTGGAGATCATGACCTCTTCCGGAAAAAAGAAAATCAGGATCCATGAAATGCATATGGAGGAAGACGCAGGAAAGCTGATCCATGATGAGTGGGAGGACTGTTCCCTTGTGGATTACAACAGAAGCGGGGTTCCTCTGGTAGAGATCGTGTCCGAACCGGATATGAGAAATTCAGAAGAGGTGATCGCATATCTGGAAAAGCTGCGCCTGATCTGTCAGTATCTGGGGGTATCAGATTGTAAGCTTCAAGAGGGTTCCATGCGCGCTGATGTCAATTTGTCCGTGAGAGAGGCGGGAAGCAGCGAACTGGGTACCAGGACAGAGATGAAGAACCTGAACTCATTCAAGGCCATTGCCAGAGCCATAGAAGGGGAGCGGGAACGGCAGATCGAGCTTCTGGAAGAGGGAAGAAGCGTACAGCAGGAGACAAGGCGGTGGGATGACAACAAAGAGTTTTCCTATGCCATGCGCTCCAAAGAGGATGCCAAAGATTACCGGTATTTTCCGGACCCGGATCTCCCTCCGGTTGTGATAAGCGAAGCCTGGACCAGGCAGATCAGGGAGCGGCAGCCGGAGCTTCAGGAGGAAAAGGCGCAGCGGTATGAGAGGGAATTCGCACTTTCTCCTTATGATGCCTCGCTTTTGACACAGTCAAGACATCTGGCAGACTTGTTTGAACAGACAGTCAGCCTTCTTGAGCAAAAACAGATTGCCGGAGCGCCGAAAAAGGCAGCGAACTGGTTTATCGGTGAGACACTGAGACTTCTAAAAGACAGGGGGATGGAGACAGAAGAACTGCATTTTACCCCGGAACACCTGGCAGATTTGATCGTGGTCTGTGAAAAGGGGGAAGTGAACAATCAGACAGCAAAGAAAGTATTCGGCAAGATTTTTGATGAGGATATAGAACCAATCTCCTATATTGAAGAAAACGGTCTGAAATCTGTCACGGATACCGGAATGTTGGAGCGGGTTGTGGAGAAAGTGCTGGCCCAAAATCCGAAAACCGCAGAGGAATATCAGAGCGGCAAGACAAAGGTTCTTGGTTTTCTGGTCGGGCAGGTTATGAAAGAGATGAGAGGAAAGGCAGACCCCCAGGCAGTGAATCGGCTGCTCACAGAAAAATTGCAGTAACCTTTGTTTTGGATGTGTCCAAAACTATAAAACTTTACAAGTTTTTTCTAATCGATTATACTGTTTCTAAGACAATCCCCGGCACTGAGTACGTCTGCCGGGGATTTTTAAATGGGCAGCACGGCCGCTGCAGGCATTACGGGTTTGTGTTCTGAACCTAAAATGCGGAAGGAAATAAGGAGGCAGATATGGAGATTAAAGAATTTCAGGAAAAGCTCAGTGAGACACTGGGGCTGGCAGTGAAAAATGGAAAGAAGATACATGCAGATACAGTGGAAGGAATTTTTGGAGGCAATGGGCTGTCAGAAGGACAGATGCAGAAGGTGTACGAATATCTGGCTATACAGGGAATTCAGGTAGACGGAAAAGCGACGGGCAGCAGGACAGGCAGCATATTGGACAGAGAAGAGCGCAGCGGAATAAACGTCAGAGCAGAAAACGGCAGTACAGATAGCATAGCAGAGAACAGCGAGGCGGACAGCAAATCAGAGAAAGCACTGACGCCGGAAGAAGCAGAGTATCTGGAAGAGTATGAAAATACCCTGAAGAATATCCCACCCGAAAAGCCCGGAGAAAGAGAAGTCCTTTTTCAAAAAGCACTGAAAAAAGACGAGGCGGCAAAAAAACGCCTTGCAGAATTATACATGGCAGAAGTAGTGAACACAGCCAGAGAGCTGCGTCACGAAGAAATTTTTATTGGTGATATGATCGCTGAGGGAAATATCGGCCTGCTCACTGCCATGGAAACGCTGCATGAGGCAGAAGATTTTCACGCCTTTCTTTGCGGGGAGATCAGAAATGCCATCCTTTTTATGGTAGAGCAGCAGACAGACCAGAAGCAGAGTGACAATATTCTGGTGGAAAAAGTCCGTGATCTGGAGACAAAAATAAAAGAACTTTTGGAGGATGACGATGCAAAATACAGTGTGGAGGAACTTGCCGCTTTTCTGGACATGGAAGTGGACGAGATCCAGGCTGTACTGCGCCTTACAGGAGAGGACAAATAGGAACGGAGGTATCTGTTATGGAGGTCACAAAGTATGGGGAAGGTTTTTATATTCTGGATGATGGGAGAGTGCGGGAATTCCTGATCACAGGCAGCAACGAAGCGCTGCTCATTGACACCGGTTTTGGGGATTCCGGGACAGCAGAGGAGGTCAGAAGACTGACAGATCTGCCGCTGAAAGTAATTTTGACTCATGGTGATATTGACCATGCCGGGGGATTGTCTGGCTTTGGCGAATGCTGGATACATCCAAAAGACGCGCACATGATTCCACGAAATATATCCGTTCACGATTTGCATGAGGGGGAGCACATCACTGCCGGTGTATATGATTTTGAAGTCATTCATATACCGGGGCATACTTACGGGAGTATAGCTTTGCTGGACAGAAAAAGGAAGCTTCTCCTGCCGGGAGATACGGTTCAGAAAGACGGGCCGATCTTCATGTTCGGAGAGAACAGAAACCTGGATTTGTATATAGAAAGTCTGGGAAAGCTGCTGGATCTTGTATCAGGAATAGAAGTGATCCTTCCATCTCATCACGGATGTCCCATTTCACCGGATCATATTTCCTATTGTCTGGAGGATGCTGTGGAGCTTAAGAAGGGAAACTTGGAAGGGAAGGACCATCCCAGTCTACCCTGTAAAAGCTTCAGAGGAAAATGGACTGAATTTTATTTCTGAGATCGACATAAGTTCGGCAGTCTATAGCTGCTGTTTATAGAGTGTGCAGGAACAATTCATATATTTTTTATAGAATAAACAGACCTTGTTCATTGAATAATTTTATGAAAAGTGGCATACTTAAGACAGAGATTTCCTGATATGAGCAGGGGATCACGGAGGGAAAATATATGGAAATAAAAGACAAAAAACCAAAAAAACCAATATTGTTTTATTATGCCATTGTCATCGTTGTTTTGGTTCTTCTGAACACGCTGCTTGTGCCGTCTATTGCGGAGCGGAGCATCAAGGAGGTCAGATATGACCAGTTCCTTAGTGACTTGAAAGGCAGCAAGATAGATGAAGTAAATCTTGATGATGACACTATTTATTATACCATAAAAAGCGGCGATAAAACCCAGGTTTACAAGACAGGAAGGATCAATGATCTGCAGGAAGTGGAGCGGCTGGAGAAAGCAGATGTAAAGTTTGCAAAAGAGATTCCTACAAAACAATCTCCCATCCTGACATTTCTGTTGTCCTGGATCATCCCAATTGCCATTTTCTTGTTCATCGGTAACTGGCTGAGCAAAAAGATGATGAGCGGCATGGGAGGCGGAGCCGGAGCCATGAGCTTTGGCAAGAGCAATGCAAAGGTTTATGTAAAATCAACAAACGGAATCATGTTCTCCGATGTGGCCGGCGAGGATGAGGCAAAGGATCTGTTGACAGAGATCGTGGATTATCTCCACAACCCCGACAGATACCGGGAAATCGGTGCGTCCATGCCAAAGGGAGCACTTCTTGTAGGCCCTCCCGGAACCGGTAAGACACTCTTGGCAAAGGCTGTGGCAGGTGAGGCCAATGTACCGTTTTTCTCTATCTCCGGTTCGGAATTTGTAGAGATGTTCGTTGGTATGGGTGCTGCCAAGGTGCGTGACCTGTTCAAGCAGGCCAATGAAAAAGCACCGTGTATTGTATTTATAGATGAGATTGATACCATTGGAAAGAAGCGTGACGGCAATATCAGCGGCAATGACGAGCGTGAGCAGACATTGAACCAGCTTCTGACTGAAATGGACGGATTTGACGGCTCCAAAGGTGTTGTGATCCTGGCAGCCACCAACCGTCCGGATTCTCTGGACCCGGCGCTGCTTCGTCCGGGACGTTTTGACAGACGTATACCTGTAGAGCTTCCCGATCTGCAGGGACGCGAGGAGATTTTGAAGGTACATGCAAAGAAGATCAAGATTTCCGACAATGTGAATTTCCGGGATATTGCAAAAGCGGCTTCCGGCGCGTCCGGAGCAGAACTTGCCAATATTGTGAATGAAGCGGCGCTTCGGGCTGTCCGTGACAGAAGAAAATTCGCAACCCAGGCAGATATGGAGGAGAGCATAGAGGTGGTCATTGCGGGATATCAGAAGAAGAACCGTGTGCTTTCCGAGAAAGAGAAGCTTATTGTCTCTTACCATGAGATAGGCCATGCGCTGGTCGCAGCCATGCAGACGGATTCCGCGCCGGTCCATAAGATCACCATTATCCCCAGAACATCCGGTGCGCTGGGCTACACTATGCAGGTGGAGGACGGCGAGCATTTCCTCATGTCAAAAGAGGAGCTGGAGAATAAAATTGCCACCTTCACAGGAGGACGGGCGGCGGAGGAGCTGATCTTCCATTCCGTCACAACAGGCGCCTCCAATGATATTGAGCAGGCTACCAAGCTGGCCCGCGGCATGATAACCAGATTCGGTATGAGTGATGAGTTCGACATGGTTGCCATGGAGAGCATGACCAATCAGTACCTGGGCGGGGATTCCTCTCTGTCATGCTCCTTTGAAACCCAGACCCTGATCGACAAAAAGGTTGTGGAACTGGTTAGGGTACAGCATGAAAAAGCCTATAAGATTCTGAAAGACAACATCGGCAAGCTTCACGAACTGGCAAAATACCTCTTTGAAAATGAGACTATAACAGGGGAAGAGTTCATGAATATTTTGAATACCCCGCTGCCTCAGATCCAGGAGAATCAGGAACCGCAGGCAATAGAAACAGAGGAATAGACAAAAATAAATCCGGCCTCTGCCGCTTATAACCGAAACAGCTAAATGTTTTGGGTTATAAAGGCAGGGGCCGGTTTTTGCCTGGCTGCTGAACGTTTTCTTATGGTCAGCGCAGGAAAGGCACAGACCTACTGAACAGTTCCCTTCTATTCTTCTTTCGGTAGAATAATATTCAGTAATATAGCTATGAGTGTCGCCAACACCACCGGGGACTTGCCGAAGATCATGGTTACCCAGCTTGGGAAAGTGGCCAGCGCTGCGGATGCCTGTGAGATGCCCATTCCGAGGGCAGCCGCCAGACCTACAATGGAAGTGTTCCTGTAGTTCATATCCTCAGAGGTGATCAGTTTCATGCCCGTCATGGCAATGGACGCGAAGACAGATACAGTGGCACCGCCCAGGACGCATTGAGGGATCGTGGTGAGCAGCGCTGAAAATTTGGGTATCAGTCCGGCTACGCCCAGGATAATGGCTGCCAGTCCCAGGACACAGCGATTTACAACCTTTGTGGTTGCCACGATACCTACATTCTGGCTGTAGGTGGCTGTGGGAAGTCCGCCGAAGGCGGCGCCGATGATATTCATAATACCATAACCCACGATTCCGCCCTGCAGTTCCTTGTCACTTGGCTCTCTTCCTAGACCGCCCACTGTGGTTGCCGTGAAGTCACCGATTGCCTGCACGGAATTAATGGCAAAGAGAAGACCGATGGCCACACAGGAGGACACTTCAAAATTGATGCCGAAATGCATAACCTGCGGAAACTGGAATACGCTGGCTGAGGCCACACTGCTGAAACTCACCATGCCAAAAAAAGCAGAGACCACATATCCCGCAAGCATTCCGATCAGGATAGAAGCCAGCTTCACGATTCCTTTTCCGAAATGGTTCAATACAGTTACAATGACAAGCGTAAAGATAGCCACAGCCCAGTTCTCCCAGGAGCCGTAGGTCTCACTGCTGGTGCCGCCTGCCATATAGTTGATGGCTGTGGGATACAGGGAGAGACCGATGGTGAACACAACGGTTCCCGTGATCAGAGGCGGAAAGAATACCCTGATCTTCCTTACCAGCAGTCCAACTACAACAGCCACGCATCCACCTACGATCTGAGAGCCTAGTATGGTTGCAACGCCGTATCCCTCGGCAATGGCCTGCATACTCGGCACATAGGCAAAGCTGACGCCCATGATGACGGGCAGGGAGGAGCCGATGTGGAATCCGCTTTTGCTGCCCAGAGGAAAAAGCTGGAGCAGTGTAGAGATTGCGGACACAAAAAGAGCAGCCTGAATGAGGATGACCTTGTCTCCCTGAGACATACCTCCTCCGCTGACGGCTCCTGAAACAATAATGGCTGGTGTAACACAGCCGACGATCATGGCGACTACATGCTGCAGTGCCAGCGGCAGTACCTGACGAAACGCGGGAATGCCTTCCAGTTCAAAGATACTTCCTTTACCGATTTCCATTCCTTTCATTATGTAATTACCCCCATTTGATTTTCCGAAACATCATGGCCGCATGGTCAAACTGCTGTCCCCGGAAACATTTTATGAAACACGGTATGTTAGATTACTATAATATTAGCAAATCAGCGAGCTATAGTCAATGAAAATTACAAAAATTTTTAGATAATCTAAAATTTTTTGTACAACATGAATGAGAATGCCATGTTGCACCTTACAGAGAATAATGGTAAAATCAAAAAAGATGAAAACCACGGGCTGCCGGGAACAAATATAAAGAGAGCTGCAGGACTTAATTATGAACTATATTGTATTTGATTTGGAATGGAATCAGTGCCCCTATGGTAAGGACAGGGAGAATAAGAGGCTGCCTTTTGAGATTATCGAAATAGGAGCCGTGAAGCTGGATGAGAACAGGAATGTGACAGAACAGTTTCATGAAATCGTCAAACCTTCTGTGTACCACAGGCTGCACTACCGCACAAAAGAAATATTGCATATTGATAAACAGACACTGGAAAACGGAGTCCCTTTTTCCAAGGCCATCCGCAGATTCCTGAAATGGTGCGGGGAGGATGTGATGTTCTGTACCTGGGGACCCTCCGACCTGGTGGAGCTGCAGCGCAATATGAAATACTACAGGCTGACATACCTTCTGGAAGGACCGCTCCGCTATTATGATGTACAGAAGCTGTTCGGGATCGCCTGTGAGGGGGAAAAGAACAGTCGTTCCCTGGAATACGCCATTGACTATATGAAACTGGACAAAGGAGAAAATTTTCACCGGGCGCTGAACGACGCTGCCTACACTGCTGAGATATTCGCCCGGCTGCCTATGGATACGGTGAGAAAGTTTTTTTCAATCGACTGCTATCAGAACCCCAAGTCAAAGAGCGAGGAAATCCACACGGTATTTGATGATTATTCCAAATACATTTCCAGAGAATTCCCCACAAAAGAGGATGCCATGAAGGACCGTGAAGTGGTGAGTACCCGCTGCTTTTTCTGCGACAAAACCGCGAAGAAAAAGATACGCTGGTTTTCCCTTAACCCCAAGACTCACATGTGTCTGGCCTACTGTCCTGAACATGGGTATTTCCGGGGCAAAGCAAGGCTGAAAAGGACTGATGAGGGAAAATACTATGTGGTCAAAACAGTTAAGAAAATCACCGAGGAAGAAGCCGAGGAAGTAAGGCGTAAGAGAGATATGCTGAGAAAGAAAAGGCGTGCGAAGAGACACCAGGAATATTATTAAAGAGAAAAACCCCATCGGAAAGCTGCCGGTTTAGTCGGCGGTCTTCCGATGGGGTTTTGTATTCGATTTTAGAATATGTCAGTACAGACATATCAATTTTTTTTCTTTCTGCTCTTGTTTCTCTTCTTCCTGTGCCTCTTGATCTTTATTATGAGAAGTACGATATAGAAGATAACTGCTGACAGCAGAAAGAGAAGCGCGGGGTATTTCCACTTGGGCATGTTTTGGAAATTGTATTTAAGTTCCTGAAAGAAGTCACCAAGTGAACTGGAAGAGGTTTTGGGAGTCCTCTCTGCAGCAGCGCTGCCCGCTGTGTTGTTCTGAGCAGCCGCTCTGGCTGTATTGGCAGGGGAGTCCTTGGCAGCGGCCAGGAATTCGGACAGAGTAAGGGTTGGACAGACCTCTGCATGAGCGGTAGCCAGTAACTCTTCACCCAGATAATAATCTGTAGTCAGAACCTTTTTATCCAGAGTGGTCTTCCGGGTCAGATCATCAGCCGGCAGGTTGGCGGGCAGATTTGCTGTTGCGGTATCGGTATAACGCGTCATCATTTTGGACTTAGTCAGGTTGTAGAGGTAATGTTCAATAGGCAGCGGCTTCAGGCACCGGATTTCCCCTTTCTGGGCAAGGACTGTCTTGTGAAAATTGGAGAATCCATAGTCCAGCAGTGCTGCGGTATCCGGATACTGATAGACAGCATTGTCAGCCAGGACCACAGAGATAAGGTACATGCCGTTTCTCTGGGCATATGTCACAAGGGAGTTCCCTGCATCGCTGGTATATCCCGTTTTTCCTCCCAGACATCCGTCATAATGCAGATCACCGGATACGAGCATCTTATGATGATTGTTCAGCCAGCGCTCTTCGTCTGTAATGTTTGTCTTTGGTTCAATGTAATATTCTGCGGCGATGATCTTGCGGAAGGTCTCATTTTTAAAAGCTTCCCTGGCGATATTGGCAAGATCCCTGGCTGTAGTGTAGTGTTCTGGGTCATGAAGGCCGTTGGCGTTGACAAAATGGGTGTTTTTACATCCCAGTTCCTCTGCCCTGCTATTCATCATGTTCACAAAATTCGGGATACTGCCGCCTACAAATTCTGCCACACCGGAAGAAACCTCATTGGCGGAAGCCAGGAGAACCGCGTATAAGCTCTGTTCCATGGTGAGGATTTCCCCGGGCTTGATGCCAATATGGGTGCTGCCGGGTTCTATACCGTTTACAGCTTCGGCTGAAAAGGTGACCTCATCGGTCAGGGTGCTGTTCTCAATGGCGATCAGAGCTGTCATGATCTTCGTGGTGCTTGCCGGGTATCTCTTTTCGTCTATGCCTTTGGCGTAGAGTATCTGGCCCGTCTCTGCATCCATAAGTATTGCGGTCTCCGCAGCCACCTGTGGGCCTGTGGGCCATCCGGGGACGGCGTCAGACTGAACCTCCCAGTTATAGCTGTCCGGCGGTGCATTGGGGTCTTTGGGAGCCTCAGCCGGGGCATTGGGATCAGCCGGTGCGTTGGGATCAGCAGCACTACCGGGATCAGCAGGGGCCTGTGCCGCGTCCTGTGCGGTTCCGTATACGGTGGTCTGTCCCATGCCTAGGAGAAGGCAGGAGGACAGGATCAGGGCATTTATCCATAGTTTGGTTTTTTTCACAATAAAATCCTCGTTTCTTAAAGGCTTTTTTTATTATAAGAGATTTTTTTGCCGGATACAACCCCTTTTCGGGTATACATTTATGGGGCATCATTCAGGGTTACCGGATTTATGGCCAAGAGTGAACAGTGCCTTTTCAGGGTAAGCTTAAAGGGTTTTGACATATTCACTGGGAGGAAGACCCACGAATTTCTTAAACTTCCTGCTGAAGTAGCCGGCATTGTTAAAACCGGTGGCTTCAGCCACATAGCCTACATTGTCCACGCCGGAATCAAAAAGCTCTAGTGCCTTATTTAGCCGGATCTGGTTAATGTAATCATTTATGGTAATACCCTGGTCGCGTTTAAAACAATAACAGAGATAACTGTAATTCTGGAACAGATTCCGGGCGATATCCTCAATGGTCAGCTCGGGATCACTATAATTCTGCAGTATATAGTCCTGAACATTGCGGGTGACAGCGCATATTGATGCGGTAGGATTCTCCTGGCTGAGCTGCTCTGTAAACATATCGATCATCCAGCGCCTGATCTCATCACAAGAACGAAAGTTGTCCAGTGTGTCGGAGAGACTGCGGGAATCTCGGAAGAGAAAACAATTTATGGAGTTCTGTTCATTCAAAGCGGATAACAGAGAGGAGAGCAGTTCATAGGTGCAGAAAATGATATTGTCATAAGAAAGCTTTTTTTCACGGAAAGTATCGTATAAGCGACCAAGCGTCTCTGTGATATTTACCAGGTCCCGCCGGCGAATCAGCTTTTTCACATCAGCCAGCACGGTTTCCGGTATACGGTAAGCGGTCAGGTTCCATTCCTCGTAAAAGAGAAGGCTGTGCTCAAAGCTGCGTGCGTTTTTCAGACAGACAGAAGCCTCTTTATAAGCGATTATTATTTCCTGTGCGCCTCTGTGTAATGCACTCACACCCATATGAAACGCAGATACCCGGTGCTGAAGAAATTCCGTCAGTGTTTCCGTTTCTTTCTTTAGATGCTCAAGGCTTTCGGTCTCACATATGAGGCATATTTGGGAGTGATGGGTGACGAAAATTTCACTCTTTCCATCCTGGAACAGAGTGTTTTCCAGGTGTTTTCGTATATCCTCTATATTAGACGCGTGAATCTCGGGCATCTCCAGAATACAGACAACGTAACTGTCAAATGAAACTGAAATATGCAGTTCCTCCAAATAGGATGAAAGCTGCAGTTTGTTAAAGGATACGTGTCCGTCTATAATGTCCAGAAGGAAATGTTCCTTGATATACCTCATTCTGTGCTCTTCCAGAGCTTTGACATGGAATTGCTGTTCCTGTTCCTGTGAAATTTCCTGTTTCAGATTATTAAGGGATTCCGTGAGCAGAGAAAAATCAACCGGTTTCAATATATATTCCGAAACATTGAGCCGGATCGCCTGCTGGGCATATTTGAAGTCACTGTATCCTGTAAGCAGTATACACTTACAGGGTATCTGCTCTTTGCGTAGTTTTTCAATCAATTCAAGCCCGTTGATCAGGGGCATGTTAATGTCTATAACAGCAATGTCAGGCTGCTTATCACAGATCAGCCGGAATCCATCCCTGCCATTGTTAGCGTCTCCGGTAATCTGAAACCCCATTTCTTCCCAGGGGATTGCCCTTTTCAGAGAATTCCGGAAAAAGTATTCATCGTCGATCAGTACAACCTCCAGCATGGCTTGCCCTCCTCTTTATAGATCAACAGCGGGAAATGAAAGGATAAACAGGGAATACCTGCCTGGTTCACTATGGATTTCAATTTCCGCCTTATTATTGAAGTGTATATTCAGTCTCTTTATAATGTTGGTTATACCAAAATCTGTTGTCATCCGTTCTTCTTTCAGGGAGTTATAGATGGACGTTATAGTCTTACTGTCCATGCCGGCTCCGCTGTCGTAAATCTCAAAATAAATCCTTTCATTTTTTAGATAGCCGGATACTTTCAGCTCTCCTTTTTCACATTTTGCTTTTAATCCATGATAAATCGCGTTCTCTACCAAGGGCTGCAGGGTGAGCTTAGGGATCTGGCAGGACCTTATCTCATCAGATATATCTAAAGAAAATTCCATAAATTCTATGTAGCGAAGCTGCTGAAGACTTAAATAGTTTTCAGTCATACTTACTTCTTTGCCGATACTGATGATATCATGTCCGTCGCTCAATGAGGTTCTGTAAAAGTTAGCCAGATGCGCTATGGAATCAAGCGCGTGATCTTCCATGTGGTCACGTATGAAGCTGTTTACCATTTCAAGCACATTATACAAAAAATGAGGCTTTACCTGTGCCTGAATGAGTTGAAGCTGCAGCTTGCGCTTATTTTTCTGCTGTTCCCTGATATTATCCATCAGCTCTGAGATACGGTCCAGCAGAGAATTGAAAGTCTGTCCCAGCATTCCGATTTCATCATTTGGCATATTTTCCTGCCGCACATCCAGATTCCCGTTTTTTACTTTTTCCATGGTCTTGTTGAGTGAAAAAATAGGCCCTGTTATAATGCGGGAAATGGAATACGCAGACACAAGGGCAAAAACAATACAGGCTACGCAGGTAATAAAAATCTGAGACAGATGGGTAAGCACCAATTGGCTGATATTTGAAAACGGTGAAACGATTAGGTAAACCCACCCCATCCGCGGGTATTTCTGGGAAGTCACAGTGACCTTCTGTCCATTGGAGGATGTGATAATACTGCTGTTATTTACCAGATAATTATAGTTGATCTTACTCTTATAATAGAAGCTGGCTGTGTAAGGATTAAATTTGCTTGATGAATATGTCTTATCGGAGATGATATAACACTCCTGCAGCACAGCCTTTGTATTTGAACTCAGCTCAGCGTCATTGATGATATATACATTGTCTGAAAGATTCTTGGTGATCCTGTCCAGGCGGCTCCTGTCCATATAGAGTGTCAGGTATCCAAGAAGCGTATCATCTTTGAACACAGGCGTAACACAGGAGACTGCCCAGGAAAGCTCGCTGGTTTCGGCATCAATGAGCATATGCGGGGCTGTCCAGATAAAACGGCCTTTTTCACAGTCGGAGAGAAGAGACCGGTTAAAATGCCAGGATAACTGGTTTTTATTATATTTCTGTTCTCCCACAAAGGCAAAATCAGTATTTAAGAGACTGGCACCCAGAAGAAAATCGGCTGAATTCAGATAGGACGCAGCCAATGTTCCGAAATCAAGGGAATAATAAGCATCAGGCTGTTCACGTGACAGACTGTAGGAAGCGGAAAGGTACTCCTGAACGGATTGATCTGAGGCAATGATGCTGCCCAGGCTTTCAACAGAGTCAAGAAGTGTGTCAGTGGATTCCTGTAGGCAGCCGATAGTCTGCAGATCGTTGATCCTTGTCTGTTCAAGCAGAGAATTAGCAGACATTTTGTTGGCAATATAAGTGATGGCAATGATGGGTATCGCCATGAAAATAAAAATATACAAGAAAATTTTAGAACGAAGGGAGAGGAATCGTCTCATAGCACAAAAATACTCCTGATCATATGATAAAAACCGACAATATTATCATTGAACCGACAATAATTCATTCATAGTATAGCAAGTCTTTGTTATAATTGCAAACATCAAAGGAAAGCAAACACCAAAAGAAAGAGAGGAAGTAAACGTATGAAGAGAAAATTTGTTGCAGCAGTTCTGGCCGGGATTATGATCTTCAGCCTTGCAGCGTGCGGAGATTCAAAAGGGAACACACAGGAGGGTGGAGAGGAAAGCTCCGGGAATAAGGCTGAGCCGGAAGGACAGGAGGCAGAGGAGAGCATAGTAAAAAGCGGGACAGAAGGCGGCGGTGACGTGACTCTGCGCCTTGCCTGGCTGGGAACCGGACAGGATAAGGAGACATTGGACAAGTGTCTGCAGAAGTATACGGATAAAACAGGTATTGGTGTGGAGACGGTGTATATACCGGGTTCCTGGACTGAATACTTTACTAAAATGCAGACAATGATCGCCGGGGGTGATTATATTGACTGTGCTTATGTGGCGATCGAAGGGTTTGAGATGTTCGTGGATACAGGCATGGCAGCGCCCATTGATGACTGGATAGCCGGCCATAAAGAGGAGTATCAGTCTACGGTGAACGATATTGACCAGAATATCATGGATAAAGTTACATTTGACGGAAAAGTATACGCGATCCCTGAGGAGTGGAACAATGTGGTGACTCACTTTAATACAAAGCTTTTGGAGGAAGCGGGGCTTTCGCTTCCGGCAGAGAATTGGACAAAAGATGAATTTTTAGATTACTGTGATAAGCTGACAAAGGAAAAAGACGGTGTAAAACAATACGGCGTGTATGTGCCTGACTACTATTTTGGTGTGGAGGCATGGCTGTATAATAACGGCGCGGGTTACATGAATGATGATTTTACAGAGAGTACCATCAATTCGCCTGAATCCGTGGAAGTCTTCCAGCTTATGCAGGATCTGATACATAAATACGGATATGCGCCAATTCCGGAAAAGAATGTGGATGCCATCCAGCAGTTGATCGACGGAAATGTTGCTATGGGATTTTGGGGAAGATGGCCGACCAATAATTATAATGCCAACGACTTTAAAGACGTGGCAGTGCAGTATATTCCCAGCTTTTCACAGAACCAGCCAATTTGGGGCGGCGGCGGAATCTTCACCATGAAGGAGTCCAGACATTCGGAGGAAGCGGCATCCCTGGCTAATTACATCGGTTCTGCGGATTTCATTGAAGAGTTTATGGCAGCAGGAGCTATCCCTGTTTTGAACTCCGTGGCAAAAGAGTTGGTGCCGGAGCTTGGGTATCCGGAAAATAACCAGATTTTTTATGAAAGTGCATCCACTGCAAAAGCAGTTCATTCTCCTGTACAGTATCCGGAATGTGAGGCACTGGTGTCACGTGTGATTTCGGATATCCTTGTAAATAAGGCGGATGTACAGACTACTTTGGACGCAGCGGCTGAAGAGATGAACAGCTATCTGATGGATAACCTGGAATAAGCAGGTGAAGAGTTTCATAAGAAAGAGAGGGATTCTATGAGCAGTAAACAGATGTCCGCATTTCAGAAGAAAAAGAGGCAGGATAATATAGCGGGCTACATATTCCTGATTCCGGCTATCATTACATTTCTGCTTTTTGTGGGCGGTCCTATGATCATATCCTTTGTCATGTCATTTTTTGACTATAACCTAATACAGCCGCCAAAGTTTATAGGGCTGAGAAATATCCGGAAGTTCATGATGGACCCGCAGGTACGGATTTCTTTTGCCAATACCTTTAAATTTCTTCTGATACTTGTTCCGGTCCACTGCTTTTTGGGTATGCTGCTGGCATTTGCAGTTTCCTGCGTACATCATAAAAAAATGCAGACCGTATACCGCAGTATCCTTTACTTTCCTACAGTTGTCACCACTGCGTCTGTTGCAATTGTATGGGGTTATATGTTTGGGACAGATACAGGGGTGATCAACTATTTTGTGCGTCAGATGGGAGGCAGCAATGTGCCGTGGCTGACAGATAAGGTCATGGTATATGTAACGATCGCTGTGTTCAGTTTCTGGAAATTCATAGGGACAACATTTCTCTATTATTTTATCGGTCTGCAGAATATACCGGATGGTTATTATGAAGCGGCAAAGATTGATGGAGCCAATACCTTTCAGATCTTCCGCAGGATCACGCTGCCGCTGTTGTCGCCCACTATGTTTTTTGTGATCGTCACAAATATAATAGGAGTTTTTCAAATTTTTGAGGAGCCGTTCATTATCACCAACGGCGGGCCGGGAACAGCGACTAAAACAGTGTCTTTTTACATATATGAGATTGCGTTCAAGCAGGTTCGGACAGGGTATGGGTGTCTGGTAGCTTTCAGCATTTTCCTTGTGATCCTGGCTGTGACCATCATTCAGTTTGCCGGGCAGAAAAGGTGGGTTACCTATGACTACGAATAGACAAAAAATGGAGGGGACATTTATGGACAAGGTTAAGAAGAGGGTCCGGGGAGGCTCACTGCATATTTTCCTGATACTCCTGTGTATATTGATGCTGCTGCCGTTTTGCTGGGTGATCTCCACATCGCTCAGACTGCCCGGAGAATCATTTAAACTGCCGCCCAGTTTTTTTCCTACGGATTTCTGTTATGAAAACTACTTGGATGTATTTAAGAAATTTCCATTTGCGAAGTTTCTGCTGAACAGTGTTATCGTGGCTGTGTCTTCCGTGGGATTAAATACATTGGTGACCACCATGGCGGGATATTCATTTGCCAGAATAGATTTTAAAGGAAAGAACACGGTATTCATGATTTTTCTGGCAGGCATGATGATTCCCGCGCAGGCTACAATGATACCTGTATATATCGTGATGTCTAAGCTGGGTCTTGTGGGAAGTCTCTGGGCACTGATCCTGCCCGCTATGATAAATCCCCTGTCTATCTTTTTTGTAAGGCAGTTCATGATGACAATACCGGACAGCTATGAGGAGGCAGCATATATAGACGGAGCCGGGAGAGTGCAGATTTACGCAAGAGTCATACTCCCTATGTCAAAATCAGTGATCGTGATGACATGTCTGCTGAATTTTTTGTCCTCCTGGAATAATTTTATGGGGCCTCTGATCTATCTGTCAGATTGGGCAAAAATGACGCTTCCCATTGGTCTTCGGGTTCTGCAGGGATACATGGGGACAGGAAGTGTGTCTGTGGTCCTGGCTGGTGTGGCGATTTCCATCATTATTCCCACTGTTTTATATTTGTGCGGGCAAAAGTATTTTCTGCAGGGTATGACCTTGTCAGGACTAAAGAGTTAAATTTTAAAAGGAGAAGACAGTTATGGACAGATTTGTATATAAAGAAGAAAAGACCAGGGAAATTTCTTTTCCATTGGGGGGAATCGGGACTGGATGCGTAGGGCTGGCGGGTAATGGGCAGCTCGTTGATATGGAAATATTTAACCGTCCAAATAAAGGTTCTCATGCAGGAATGAGTCATTTTGCGGTAAAGGCTGAGGCGGAGGGGAATCTGCTGGATGCCAGAGTCATAAATGGTGACAGTTTTAAGCCATATACAGGAAAATATAACCGGCCTCATTTTAACAGCTATGGATTTGGTTCTGACAGGGCGTCTCTTTCAGGGCTTCCCCATTTCAGAAGCTGTGACTTCAAAGGCGAGTTTCCTGTGGCAGAGCTGTCGTTCTCAGAGGAAAAGTTCCCCGGAAAGCTTACTATGACGGCATTTAATCCATTCATTCCATGTAATGAGGATGATTCCAGCATACCGGGGGCCTTCTTTGAATTCGAGATAGAAAACACAGCGGATAAAGCACTGGACTATACGGTTGCGTTTACTATGAATAATCTCTATGCGGAGAACGGGGGCATCCACACTTCGTTTACAGACAAGGGAATTCATGTGATACATATGGAAAACCATGGAGACCAGGGAGATCTATGTATCGGTACGGACGCAGAACAGACCAGTATGCAGCAGTATTGGTACAGAGGAAACTGGTTTGATAATCTGATGACATACTGGAAAGAGTTTACATGTCCGGGAGTGCTGAAGAACCGTATCTATGAAGGAGAAAAAAGAGTATCCGATGTGAACTATGCTGCGGATGATCTGGCAGTGCTGGCTGCCCATATTAAGGTAAAACCGGGGGATACAGGGAAAATAAGATTCGTGCTTACATGGAACCGGCCGTATTACTATAATTACTGGAATCCGGAGACGGATGAGGAGTCAGAAAAGAAAAGAGCATGGAAGAATTATTATGCCAGACTGTTTAAAGACGCAAAATGCAGTTCATTCTATGCTCTGGAAAATTGGGACAGGCTGTACGGGCTGACAGATTTATTCAGAAAAACCCTGTTTCACTCCTCCATGCCCAAGGAGGCACTGGATGCTGTTTCAGCGAATATTTCGATCATCAAATCCCCCACATGTATCCGTCTGGAAGACGGTTCTCTATATGGGTTTGAGGGAAACCATATAGATGCGGGATGCTGCGAGGGGTCCTGTACACATGTCTGGAACTATACCTATGCGGTTCCTTTCTTATTTCCGAGATTGGAGCGCAGTATGCGGAATCTGGAATATACATACAGTATGCATGATGACGGAGGGATGGGTTTTCGGCTCATGCTTCCGGTGGGCAGAAAGGCATGGGATTTCAGACCCTGCGCAGACGGGCAGTTCGGAACAGTCATGCGCGTATACAGGGAATATAAAATAAGCGGTGACAGGGAATGGCTGGCATCTTTGTGGCCAAATGTTAAGAAAAGCATAGAGTTTGCCTGGTCACCCGAGAATGAAGACAGATGGGATCACGATAAGGATGGGGTGCTGGAGGGCAGGCAGCATCACACACTGGATATGGAGCTGTTTGGAAAAAACGCGTGGCTGACCGGTATGTACCTGGGAGCATTAAAGGCAGGAGCTGCCATGGCAGAGATCATGGGAGATACGAATACGGCAGAGGAGTATCTGAAAATTTTTGAACAGGGCAAACAGACGCTTAACAGCCAGCTCTTTAATGGTGAGTATTTTATTCAGGATATTGATCTGAAAGACAGAAAAATTCTTGATGTCTATGCGGATGGAGGAAAATCCATGCATAACCAGGACATCTACTCAGCTTACTGGAATCCGGAGCAGGAAGAGATCATGTACCAGATTGGGGAGGGATGCGGTATTGACCAGGTTCTTGCCCAGTGGCATTCCAATCTTATCGGATTGGGAGAGATATTTGAAGAAGACAAGGTGAAATCAGCTCTGCGCGCAGTCTACAAATATAATTTTATATGCGCAAGAGACCATTTTAACCCCTGTCGCCTCTACTGTATTGATGATGAGAAGGGACTGCTGATCTGCAGTTGGCCGGAAGGAAAGGAAAAACCATTTATCACGGCTCCTTATTCAGAGGAGACGATGCATGGTTTTGAATATCAGGCTGCTGTCCATATGATACAGGAAGGTATGGAGAAAGAGGGGATGGATTGCGTCAAAGCCCTGAGAGACAGATATGACGGGGAGAAGAGGAATCCCTGGAATGAGTTCGAGTGTGGGAGTAATTATGCCCGGTCCATGGCCAGCTACGCTCTGCTGCTTACATACAGCGGATTTCAGTTCGATATGGGAAGAAAACTGATCGGATTTCACCCAATCCATGAACAAGGGTTTACCTCCTTCTGGTCTCTTGACAGCGGCTGGGGAGAAGTTGTTTTTGCGGATGGAAAAAAGGATATTAAAATTTTGTACGGCAGTTTGAATGTGCGCTGTCTGGATCTTGGCAGTGCTGCTGGTGAAGCCAAACAGGTCAGAATAGACGGACAGGAGACAGCGTTTCAGGTGGAGCAGGGAATCATTTATCTGGATAAGGATTACTGTGCAGAACATTTGGTATCTGTTATCTGCTGAGAAGGAGGCACATGGATGTTTGATGGATTACAGATGAATATGGGGAATCTTTCGCGTCTTTCAGATGCAAAAACACGCTCTGTCAGTCCGGAAAATTTTACAGGGGAAAAAGGAAAGGGGGGCATGTGCCCCCTGGAGGAAGGAACGGCAAAGGAGGCAGCCAGGGATCTGGGGACAGGATGGAAAGTAAATCCTTATATTGTCATACCGGGCGAATCTATTTTTACAATTGCTGACATAGAAGGGCCTGGTGCTATACAGCATATCTGGATGACTCCCGTGGGAAAGTGGAGGAACACCATCATCCGTATATATTGGGATGACAATCCCTATCCCTCCGTGGAATGTCCGGCCGGTGATTTTTTCTGCTGCGGATGGCAGGAATATTATCAGATTTCCGCACTTGCGGTCTGTGTAAATCCGGGCAGCGGGCTGAATTGTTATTGGAGCATGCCGTTTAGGAAAAAATGCAGGATAACACTGGAAAACAGAGATGAGAAGCCGGTGACAATATACTATCAGATAGACTATATTTTGTCAGAAGTACCTCAGGACTGTGCTTATTTTCATGCCCAGTTCAGAAGGGTAAATCCGCTCCCTTACAAAACGGACTATGTAATCCTCGATGGCGTTGAGGGGAAAGGACAGTATGTGGGAACATATCTGGCGTGGGGAGTAAATAATAACCTGTGGTGGGGAGAGGGAGAGATAAAGTTCTTTTTGGATGGGGATGAACAATATCCCACTATATGCGGAACGGGGACAGAAGATTATTTCTGTGGTTCTTATGATTTTGAAGATCCTGTATCACACAGCCGGTATCTACCTTTTTCTACACCATATACCGGTTTGCAGGTGGTTCATACAGATGAACTGTATCAGTCACAGAGAAGGTTTGGCATGTACCGTTTTCATATCCTGGATCCCATTCGGTTTGAGACAGACCTGAGGGTCACGATCCAGGCACTGGGATGGAAAGAAGGCAGACGTTACCTGCCGCTGCAGGACGATATCGCATCAGTAGCCTTTTGGTACCAAACAATGCCCGGGAAGGAGTTTCCGAAACTTCCCCATAAAGATTATCTGGAAATTATATAAAAAACGTGAGAGAACCCTCCGGGCGGGAATTCCCGGAGGGTTCTCTTTGGCGTGTGGCTGCTTTTCCTGAAATATGATAAAACATATTGACAAAACAGCATTTTGGTGTTATGGTTAATTACAGAAGTAATGAACCATATAACTAAAGGAGCTATAGATATTTTGCAGAGAGGGAGTGAGATGTTTGCAGGAACTACTGAATCAGGAAAAGTCCATTTATTTACAGATCAAAGAAATGATAGAAAATGATATCATCCGGGATATTCTGCTGGAGGAAGAGCGGGTGCCGAGTACCAATGAACTGGCAAAGCTGTATGCCATCAACCCGGCAACAGCCGCAAAGGGTGTGAATCTGCTGGTAGACGAGGGTATCTTGTATAAGAAAAGGGGGATTGGAATGTTTGTGGCAGCGGGAGCAAGACAAGTGATCGTGAGGAAGAGAAAAGAGAGATTTTTTGATGATTATATTAGGAGTCTGCTGACAGAAGCAGCCAGTCTTGGGATCACAAAAGAAGAATTGATAGACATGATAGCAACCGGAAAAGGGGAGGAAGTAAAATGAGTGAGATGGTATTAAAATGTGAGAATCTGGTAAAACAGTATAAGGATAAAAGGGCACTGGACAACGTAAGCCTTACACTGGAAAGAGGAAAGATATATGGCCTGATCGGAAGAAACGGCGCAGGCAAGACAACGCTTCTGTCCATTTTGACGGCACAGAACCCGGCCACACACGGAACCGTAACACTGGGCGGACAGCCGGTATGGGAAAATGAAGCGTCACTATCCCATCTCTGTTTTTCAAGGGAGATCAATGCAAATGTAAACGCAAGCGGAGTGGGAGGGCTGAAGATAAAGGATTATCTTAAAATGGCAGAGACTTATTTGCCTCATTGGGATAAAGAAATGGCAGACCATCTTCTTGATATTTTCCACCTGGACAGGAAAAAGAGGATTTCAAAACTGTCAAAGGGAATGACTTCCATGGTTACCATAATCGTAGCACTTGCCAGCAAAGCGGATTTTACACTGCTGGATGAACCGGTTGCAGGGCTTGACGTAGTGGCGAGAGAACAGTTCTACAGGATCCTGCTGGAGGAATATACGGAGACAGGGCGCACCTTTGTTATATCCACACATATTATTGAGGAAGCAGCAGACCTTTTTGAAGAAGTCATCATTCTGCATGACGGCAAAATGATGCTGAAGGAGAACACCCAGGAACTTCTGGAGAGCTGTGTACATGTGAGCGGCAGAGAGGAAGATGTTGATGCGGCAACAGAGGGATTGACAAAATATAGGGAGGAAACGATTGGAAGGAGCAAAAGTGTCACCGTAAAGCTGGAGCCGGGACAGAAAGTTGAGGGTTCAGACAACATCAGTGTTCAGCCCATGAATCTCCAGAAGATATTTGTGTCCATGTGCGGCGGGGAGGTATGAAGATGAAGAAATGGAGAATGTTCATAGAATGGGCATTACAGACCATAGGTATGTCTGTTATCATGGTTCTGGGTATCACGGTGATAACCGGAGGGCAGATTTGGATGGGATTCTCATCAGCCTCCGGAGCGCGTATGATTTCAGACCTTCCTTTCAAAATGATATTTATCACTACTTTTGTGGCATCCGTCACATCAGCCAGCGTCTATTCAAGTTATGTGCCGGCGGGTATGTGCCTGAACTGCAGGAGGAAAGATGCCTTAATGGGAATGCAGATCATGAAGCTGGTGGCTGCGGTACTGATGGCTGCGATCACCATGTTATTGTCGGTCGCGGGAGACTTGCAGTCCGCCAAAGGAAATATGGTTCAGATATTGGAGCTGGCGGGGATCGGCTTCTGTGCTTTGATCCTTGTGGTGTCAGTGGGGGAGATCGTTGGGCTTATCTATCTTCGGTTCCAAAAGATAGGTTTGCTGATCATGGTTATATTTTTTGCGGCGGGAGGCGGCGTATTGGGTGCCCTCATTGCCATGAATCTTAAGGGGGGCATTTCCCTTGATTTTAGATTTGCCAATGTGCTTTTATATACGGCTGCTGCAGCAGCAGTGGTATGGATTCTGGATATTATTATTTCAAGACGCCTGCTGGCAGGACTTGAGGCGCGTTAGAGGAGGAGAGCTATGTGGAGATCAATAAAGGATCAGGCCAAATTAGAGGTTTGCGACATGGGCATTTATCTGGCTGTTGAGGCGGGATTATGCGCTCTGGGCATTGTGGTCATGGTCTTTGTGCATATGTTCAGCAATGAGGCAAGTTATTTTCCTATCGGCAGTATGATCGCGGCTCTGGCGGTGCTGTGCCTGATATTGTTTGGAGGGATATTTAGTCTGGGCATGGGATTCGATGTGGCAGTCAGCATGGGCAGGACAAGAAAACTTTATCTGCCGTCTGCTTTTATCGTGTATTTTATAATGACGCTGGTGGTTATGACAGGGCTGTTTCTGCTCCTGCGCGTGGAGACGGCAATATATGGGGTGGTACTTCCGGGGAAAATAAAAGATAGTATCCCTATCATGACAGAATTCACAGTGCCGTGGATCTTTGGGGCGTCTGCTGCTATGACGGGATGTACCGCTTTGGGAGCCGCTGTTGTAAGACGGTTTAGGAGAGGAAAGATTGTTTTGTTAGCAGTATGGCTGCTTGCCTGCTGGACACTGCCGGGTGCTACAGACGGCAGGAACGAAAATATCCTGGACCGGATGGGTAATGCATGGGGACAATGGTTTGCCGGTTTCCAGACGTGGGCACAGATCAGTATGCTGGTGGGAGTTGGGGTTATCTTCTGTGTGACTGCGTATCTGCTTTTCAGGAAACAGGCAGTGCAGTGGTAGTGTAGAAGAGAAATGGGATCTTTTGGCCTAAAAGGCAGAAAATCTCTTATATCCCTTGACATTTTCTTCTCTATCTATTTATAATGAAGTTTGACAAAGACGATGATGGAGACAGTATTCTGCATGAGAAAACCACAGCGAGCCGGGGAAGGTGCAAGCCCGGTATGAGTATCAGCAGAAGAATATCACTCCGGAGCTGCTTCCTGAAATAAAAGTAAGGGATGCCGGATTTCCCCCGTTAAAGGGAACGCGTATGATAGTATGTGTAAGAGGTGGTTAAACGATAGCTGAGGCTTTCGTCCTGTTGCAGGGCGGAAGCCTTTTTATTATATATATCCCCCCAAGCACAGAGAAAGGAGAATAAGACATGTATCAGAAAGTCCCCACAAACATGAATTTTGTGGAAAGAGAAAAAAACATCGAGAAATTTTGGGAAGACAATGAAATTTTTAAAAAGAGCATGGAACACAGAAAAGAAGGTGAGACGTACACTTTCTATGACGGCCCGCCCACAGCCAATGGCAAGCCCCATATCGGCCATGTTCTGACACGTGTTATAAAAGATATGATCCCGAGATACCGCACCATGAAAGGCTGCATGGTACCGAGGAAAGCAGGATGGGATACCCATGGCCTCCCGGTAGAACTGGAAGTGGAGAAAATGCTGGGTCTGGACGGCAAGGAGCAGATTGAAGAGTACGGCTTGGAGCCATTCATCAACCACTGCAAAGAGTCTGTCTGGAAATACAAAGGAATGTGGGAGGACTTCTCAGGAACCGTAGGTTTCTGGGCAGATATGGATAATCCGTATGTGACCTACCACGATGATTTTATCGAGTCTGAATGGTGGGCTTTGAAGCAGATCTGGGACAAGGGCCTTTTATATAAAGGATACAAAATTGTTCCCTACTGCCCGCGCTGCGGAACCCCGCTCTCCAGTCATGAGGTGGCACAGGGATACAAAGACGTAAAAGAACGCTCTGCCATTGCCCGTTTCAAAGTAAAGGGTGAGGACGCCTATATTCTGGCATGGACCACAACACCCTGGACACTTCCGTCCAATGTGGCACTGTGTGTGAATCCCAACGAAACTTATGTAAAAGTGAAATCCGGTGAGTACACCTACTATATGGCAGAGGCTCTGCTTGATAAGGTTCTGGGTGAGGGAAATTATGAGATCCTGGAGCACTATACAGGAAAAGAGCTGGAGTACAAAGAGTATGAGCCTCTCTTCCCATTCGTAGAGCTGAAAAAGAAAGCTTACTATGTAACATGCGATACGTATGTAACGCTGACAGACGGTACCGGTGTGGTTCATATTGCGCCTGCTTTCGGTGAAGACGACAGCAAGGTGGGAAGGGCATATGACCTGCCGTTTTTACAGTTAGTAGATGAAAAAGGTGAGATGACAAAAGAGACCCCATGGGCTGGCACCTTCTGCAAAAAAGCAGACAAGGAAGTGCTGGGCGATCTGGAAAAACGCGGTCTGCTTTTTGACGCGCCTGTATTTGAACACAGCTATCCGCACTGCTGGAGATGTGACACTCCGCTTATTTATTATGCAAGAGAGTCCTGGTTTATCAAGATGACAGCCGTGAAAGAGGACTTGATCCGCAACAACAACACCATCAACTGGATCCCGGAGAGCATCGGCAAGGGCCGTTTTGGTGACTGGCTGGAGAATGTACAGGACTGGGGTATCAGCCGTAACCGCTACTGGGGAACCCCGCTGAATGTATGGGAATGCGAATGTGGACATATGCACTCCATCGGAAGCAAGGAAGAGTTAAAGGAAATGTCCCATAACTGCCCGGATGACATTGAACTGCACAGACCGTATATTGACAATGTGACCATCCGCTGCCCGAAATGCGGTAAAGAGATGCACCGTGTGCCTGAGGTGATCGACTGCTGGTTTGACTCTGGTTCCATGCCGTTTGCACAGCATCACTATCCGTTTGAAAATAAAGACCTGTTTGAGCAGCAGTTCCCGGCAGATTTCATCTCCGAGGCTGTGGACCAGACAAGAGGATGGTTCTACTCTCTGTTAGCTATTTCTACCCTGATCTTTAACAAGGCTCCGTTTAAGAATGTAATTGTTCTGGGCCATGTGCAGGACGAGAACGGACAGAAGATGAGCAAATCAAAGGGCAATGCCGTAGACCCGTTTGAGGCTCTGGATACTTACGGAGCTGATGCGATCCGCTGGTATTTCTATGTAAACAGCGCACCCTGGCTGCCAAACCGTTTCCACGGAAAGGCTGTGCAGGAGGGACAGCGTAAATTTATGGGTACCCTTTGGAATACCTATGCATTTTTCGTGCTGTATGCAAATATAGATAACTTTGACGCTACAAAATACAAACTGGAATACGACAAGCTTCCTGTTATGGATAAATGGCTGTTGTCCAGGCTCAATACCCTGGTGAAAACCGTGGATGACAACCTGGCAAACTACCGCATCCCTGAGACCGCTCGTGCACTGCAGGATTTTGTGGATGATATGAGTAACTGGTATGTGAGAAGAAGCCGTGAGCGTTTCTGGGCAAAAGGTATGGAGCAGGATAAGATCAATGCTTATATGACCCTGTATACAGCCCTTGTGACTGTTGCAAAAGCGGCAGCGCCTATGATTCCGTTCATGACAGAGGACATCTATCAGAACCTTGTGAGGAGCATCGACAAGGATGCGCCGGAGAGTATCCATCTGTGTGACTTCCCGGAATCCAATGATGCTTGGATCGACACGGAACTGGAAGAGAACATGGAAGACCTGCTGAAAGTGGTGGTAATGGGCCGTGCGTGCAGAAATGCAGCAAATATCAAGAACCGTCAGCCGATTGGCAAGATGTTCGTGAAGGCGCCCTTCCAGCTCTCTGACTTTTATAAAGAGATCATCGAGGATGAGCTGAATGTGAAGAAAATGAGCTTCACGGACGATGTGAGGGATTTCACATCCTACAGCTTCAAGCCTCAGTTAAAGACCGTGGGACCAAAATACGGCAAACATCTGAACAGCATAAGGACTGCCCTGTCATCTATTGACGGCAATGCGGCCATGGATGAGCTGAAAGCCGGCGGTGAGCTGAAACTTGACATTGACGGCCAGGAAATAGTATTATTAGAAAGTGACTTACTTATTGACACTGCACAGATGGAAGGATATGTTTCCGAATCAGACAATGACATCACGGTTGTACTCGATACAAACCTGACTCCGGAATTAATTGAAGAGGGCTTTGTGAGAGAGATCATCAGCAAAGTCCAGACCATGCGTAAAGAGGCTGGTTTCGAGGTAATGGATAAGATCAGGATCTCCCTTATCGGAAACCAGGTGATCGAGGGCATCTTCCGCGCTCACGAGGCAGACATCAAGGCAGAAGTTCTGGCAGAAGACGTCAATTATAATGAAGTAAGCGGCTATACAAAGGATTGGAAGATCAATTCTGAAAGCGTGACATTAGGTGTGGAGAAGATTTCATAAGAAATCTTCCCGGCCGGTCAGTTCCGGAGGAGGAGAAAATGTTAGATAATCATTTCAAAAAAGAAGAATTTAAGAAAAGCGTCAAAGAAAATGTAAAGATGCTTTACAGAAAGACCATAGAGGAGGCAAGCCAGGAGCAGATTTTCCAGGCAGTGTCCCTTGCGGTAAAGGACGTTATCATTGACAACTGGTTATTGACACAAAAGCAGTATGAGAAGGATGACCCGAAGATCGTATATTATCTGTCCATGGAGTTCCTTATGGGCCGTGCACTGGGCAACAACCTGATCAATCTGTGCGCATACAATGAAGTGAAAGAGGCACTGGAGGAACTGGGCTTTGACTTAAATGTGATTGAAGACCAGGAGCCGGATCCGGCTCTCGGAAACGGCGGTCTGGGAAGACTGGCGGCTTGTTTCCTGGATTCCCTGGCAACTCTCGGCTACTGTGCTTATGGCTGCGGTATCCGTTACCACTATGGTCTGTTCAAACAGAAGATTGAGAACGGATTCCAGGTGGAAGTGCCGGATAACTGGCTGAAAGACGGTTATCCATTCGAGCTTCGCCGTCCGGAATATGCCAAAGAAGTAAAATTCGGAGGCTATGTAAAGGTAGAATATGACCCTGCCACAGGCAGAAACAATTTCGTACAGGAAGGTTACCAGTCTGTGCTGGCTATCCCATACGATATGCCTATCGTAGGTTACAACAACAAGATCGTCAACACCCTGAGAATCTGGGACGCACAGGCTATCAGCGAATTCCAGCTTGACCTGTTCGACAAAGGTGACTACAGAAAAGCGGTTGAGCAGGAAAACCTTGCAAAGAATATCTGCGATGTGCTCTATCCCAATGACAATCACTATGCAGGTAAGGAACTGCGTCTGAAACAGCAGTATTTCTTCATTTCCGCAAGTATCCAGGCTGCCATTGAGAAATTCAAAAAATCTCACAGCGACCTGCATGACCTGCCGAAGAAAGTGACCTTCCAGTTAAATGATACACATCCGACCATGACAGTTGCGGAGCTTATGCGTATCCTTCTGGACGAGGAAGGCATGACCTGGGAGGAGGCATGGGAGATCACAACCCATACCTGCGCTTACACAAACCATACCATTATGGCAGAAGCACTGGAAAAATGGCCGATTGAGCTGTTCTCCAAGCTGCTTCCCCGTATCTACCAGATCATTGAGGAGATCAACCGCAGATTCATCCAGGAGATCAACAATAAATATCCGGGCAACCAGGAGAAAGTCCGCAAAATGGCCATCATCTATGACGGCCAGGTTAAGATGGCTCATCTGGCCATTGCAGGCGGCTATTCTGTAAACGGTGTTGCAAGGCTGCATACGGAAATCCTGAAAAAACAGGAACTGAAGGATTTCTACGAGATGTATCCTGACAAATTCAACAACAAGACGAACGGTATCACACAGAGACGTTTCCTGCTTCACGGCAACCCTCTGCTGGCAGACTGGGTGACAGACCATATCGGAGACGGATGGGTGACAGACCTGGCACAGCTCTCCAAGCTGAAGGTTTATGCGGATGACAAGAAGGCACAGCAGGAGTTCATGAATATCAAATATCAGAACAAGGTGCGCCTTGCAAAATACATTCTGGAGCACAACGGCATTGAGGTAGACCCGCGTTCTATCTTCGATGTACAGGTTAAGCGTCTGCACGAGTACAAACGTCAGCTCATGAACATTCTGCATGTTATGTATCTGTATAACCAGATCAAAGAACATCCGGAAATGGACTTCTATCCGAGAACCTTTATTTTCGGTGCAAAAGCCGCAGCAGGATATGTGCGCGCGAAGCTGACCATTAAGCTCATCAACGCAGTTGCGGACGTGGTGAACAACGACAGATCCATCAACGGAAAGCTGAAAGTTGTATTTATTGAGAATTACCGTGTATCCAATGCAGAGATGATTTTTGCTGCCGCCGATGTTTCCGAGCAGATTTCCACCGCCAGCAAAGAGGCATCAGGAACTGGAAACATGAAGTTCATGCTGAACGGTGCAGTTACCATCGGCACCATGGAC